>Ga0209487_1001591_pt1 | contig 18997 bp, 17 predicted proteins | sample Poulit2012_FD_187524 | JGI IMG/M metagenome (GOLD analysis project Ga0209487, IMG submission 187524) | Agricultural soil microbial communities from Georgia to study Nitrogen management - Poultry litter 2012 (SPAdes) (version 2) | ecosystem: Environmental > Terrestrial > Soil > Agricultural land...
CAAGTACCGAAGTGATTAAGCGATACATTCAAAATCAGGCAAAGCCGTCCTAGCGGACGGCTCGCTATCCATCCACCACCAAACGTCCAAAGCTGCGCAATGGCCGCTTGGAGGTGGAATTCCGCGAAGAAAGGTTAAAGCTTTTGGGCGGCCTCAAATACAGCATCAACATGGCCAGGGACCCGCACCTTACGCCATTCTTGTACGAGTTTGCCCTCGGCGTCAAATAAAAAGGTGCTGCGCTCGATGCCACGCACCTTGCGACCGTACATGTTTTTGTCTTTGATGACCGCAAATAAATTGCAGAAGGTTTCGTCGGGGTCAGCGATTAAGGGAAAGCTGAGGGCGTATTTGTCGGCAAAACGCTCGTGTGAGGCGAGGCTATCACGTGAGGCACCAATGACTTTCACACCTAATTGCTCAAACTCGGCGAGCTTGGCCTCGAAGTCTTTGGCCTCGTTGGTGCAGCCTGGGGTGTTGTCACGGGGGTAAAAATACAGCACAAAGGGCTGCCCGATGAGTGCTTGGCTCTCGATAGTGCCCTGATTGCTTTGGGCGCTAAATGTAGGGACGGTTTGACCGATTTGTATGGCTGACATGAGCTATCCAATAAAAAAGTTAAATGATCAAAGCGGCTACCACTAGGCGGCCTTCGGACATAAGGATATTATAGGTACGTGCGGCTGCAGGGGTGGTCATGATCTCGACCCCAATGCCGATGCCTTGTAACTCGGCTGTAATAGCTGGGTGGATAAAGACCTGCACCTGCCCCGTGCCTAACAATAGGATTTCGGTATTGTCAGGGTTTTCGAGCTGGGGTTGGGCGCCGTCAAGAAAATCAATAGGGTTTTGCTCTTTGGCGCGCACCCCAGCAAGTAGGCGTAACTGTTGGCTGTCAATTTGCTCGACTGTGTGTAGGCCCAATGGGTGTATGTCCCCGGTAGGGGTAAAGTAGATGGGCTCGGTATATCGAGTTTGGTTGATCTGTATGTAGTCTTGGCCATAAGCTGTGACCGCATTGAGATCTGGGTTAGATTCGCGTTGTAAATACACTGTGGGCACCTCTGTGTCGTATTGGGTAGATCATAACTTAAAAGCGTACGGTGTACGAAGATGCAGATTTTGGCATAGTAGTGCTAATCTATTAAACTTTAACGTTTTGCAGCTATTTGATTGTCAGGGCGCGGTTGGTTGATCACTTTGGCAGTGCGCATTGGGTTTTCCTTTAATTTTAGCTTGATTTTATTTTGTACTTTTTACCTCTAAAAGGACGGTTATGAGTAGTTTTCCCCGTATTGATCGTTTACCCCCTTATGTGTTTAATATCACTGGCGACCTTAAGATGGCCGCCCGTCGTCGTGGGGAAGACATTATCGATATGTCGATGGGCAACCCCGATGGGCAGACCCCCGCACATATTGTCGACAAGCTTATCGAGGTGGCGAGCCGTCCGAACACGCATGGGTACTCGGTATCGCGTGGTATCCCGCGTTTACGCAAGGCGATTGCCGATTGGTATGGGCAGCGCTATGACGTTGACCTCGATTACGATACCGAGGCTATTGTGACTATTGGCTCCAAAGAGGGTTTGGCGCACCTCATGCTCGCAACTTTAGAAAAAGGCGATACCGTATTGGTGCCCAACCCGAGCTACCCCATCCATATTTATGGGGCGGTGATTGCGGGCGCCAATGTACGCTCAGTACCGATGGTACCTGGGGTTGATTTTTTTGCCGAGATTGAGCGCGCAGTACGCGAGGCTATACCCAAGCCTAAAATGATTATTATTGGTTTCCCAAGTAACCCTACCGCGCAGTGTGTTGATTTAGAGTTTTTCGAGCGCATCATTGCTTTGGCTCGCGAGCACAATATATTGGTGGTGCACGACTTTGCCTATGCCGATATTTGTTTTGACGGCTACAAGGCCCCCTCTATTATGCAGGTGCCGGGTGCGCGCGAGGTGGCGGTTGAGTTTTTCACCATGAGTAAAAGCTACAATATGGCCGGCTGGCGCATCGGTTATATGGTGGGCAATGAGCGTATGGTGGGGGCTTTGGCACGCATCAAGAGCTATCACGACTATGGTACCTTTACCCCTATACAGGTGGCCTCTATTGCTGCGCTCGAGGGGCCCCAAGACTGTGTCAAAGAGGTGGTCCAAACCTATCAATCACGCCGCGATGTTTTGGCCAAGGGGTTGCACGAGCTGGGCTGGCCGGTCGAAATCCCCAAAGCTTCTATGTATATTTGGGCGCGTATTCCTGAGTTTTATCGCGACTTGGGTTCGCTTGAGTTTTCCAAGCGCTTACTAAGCGATGCCAAGGTGGCGGTTTCCCCTGGGGTTGGTTTTGGTGAATACGGTGACGATCATGTGCGTTTTGCGCTGATAGAAAACGAGCAACGCACCCGTCAGGCTATTCGTGGTATCAGAGAAATGTTTCGTAATGATGGGTTAGTTAAATGAGGCCAATTAAAGTCGGTTTATTAGGTTTGGGTGTGGTGGGCAGCGGCACCTGGAAGGTTTTAAAACAAAATGCTGATGAGATTGCCCGTCGTGCAGGTTGCCGTATCGAAGTGGCTGGCATTGCGGTGCGCGATGTTGACAAGGCCCGCGCTTTGGTGGGCGATGATGTTTGGGTCACTGATCAGGGGCTCGAGCTTGTCCAACAGCCCGATATTGATATTGTGGTTGAGCTAATAGGTGGCGATACCGTTGCCAAAGAGTGGGTGATGGAGGCCATCAAGCACGGCAAGCACGTGGTGACTGCTAATAAGGCCTTGCTTGCCGAGCATGGCAATGAGATCTTTGCTGCCGCCCATCAAAAAGGTGTGATGGTGGGTTTTGAGGCGGCTGTGGCGGGGGGCATACCCATTATCAAGGCTATGCGCGAGGGGTTGACGGCTAACCGCATACAGTGGCTGGCCGGTATTATCAATGGCACCACCAACTATATTTTGTCGGCTATGCGCGCCGAGGGGGTGTCCTTTGCTGAGGCCTTGGCCGATGCCCAAAAACTTGGCTATGCCGAGGCTGACCCGACCTTTGATATAGAGGGCGTTGATGCCGCGCACAAGCTTAGCCTACTGGCCTCTTTGGCCTTTGGCATACCCGTGCAGTTTGATAAGGCCCATATCGAGGGCATCACCACTTTGGCGGCCGAGGATATCGCCCATGCCGAGCGTTTGGGCTATACCGTCAAGCTGTTAGGCATTACGCGGGCCCGTGACGAGGGCATCGAGCTGCGGGTGCACCCAACTTTGGTGCCCAACGAGAGCATGCTTGCCAATGTACAGGGCGCTATGAATGCCGTCATGGTACATGGCGATGCGGTGGGTTCGACCGTATACTATGGGGCAGGGGCTGGCGAGTTACCCACTGCCTCGGCTGTGGTGGCTGATCTGGTCGATGCTGCACGGTTGTTAACGGCCGATCATGGCCACCGTGTGCCGTATTTGGCTTTCCAACAAGATGCCATGTCTGACACGCCTATATTGCCTATGGGGCAGGTGCTGTCGGCTTATTATTTGCGTTTGCGTGTCGATGATCGCCCAGGGGTTTTGGCCGACGTTGCAAGCATTCTTGCGCAGGCTGATATCTCTATCGAGTCGATGTTCCAAGAGCCTGCAGTGGGCGGCGAGACTGACATCATCTTTCTTACCCACCAAGCCCAAGAGGGCGCTATCGATGTCGCTACCGAGCAAATACGGCGTTTAGATTTCGTGCGCTCTAATCTGACGCGCTTAAGGGTGGAGCATTTATAATGAAATATATTTCAACCCGCGGGGGCATGCGCCCCCAAGAGTTTGGGCATATCTTGCTCGAGGGCTTGGCCCCCGATGGGGGCTTGGCTGTGCCCGAGCACTACCCACAGGTCAGTGGGCAGACCTTGGAAAAGTGGCGTGCCTTGTCTTATGCCGATTTGGCCTTAGAGATCTTATCGTTATATATCACTGATGTGCCGCGCCACGATTTGGCACGTTTGTGCCAGGCAGCCTATAACCCTAGCTTATATAGCGGGGTGCAGATGGTGCCGGTCAAGCCTTTGCGCGATGGGTTTTCGCTATTGGGTCTTTCGCAAGGGCCTACTTTGGCCTTTAAAGATATGGCCATGCAGTTTTTGGGGCAGGTGTTCGAGTATCAGCTCGAGCGCACTGATCGCACCCTAAATATTTTGGGTGCTACCTCGGGTGATACCGGCTCGGCTGCCGAGTATGCGCTGCGCGGCAAAAAACGCATCAATGTGTTTATGCTCTCGCCTGATGGGCGCATGAGCAAGTTTCAGCGCGCGCAAATGTATACCCTCCAAGACCAAAATATTCACAACCTTGCGGTGCGTGGGGTATTTGACGATTGCCAAGACATAGTCAAGCATTTGTCGGGTGATTTGGCCTTTAAACAGCGCATGCGTTTGGGGGCGGTTAACTCTATTAATTGGGCCCGTATTGCGGCGCAGGTGGTGTATTACTTTTGGGGTTGGCTGCGGGTTAGCACCGAGCCTTTGCAGCCGGTGTCCTTTGCTGTGCCCACGGGTAATTTTGGCAATATTTTGGCTGGCCACATTGCCCGGCAGATGGGTTTACCCATTCATCGCCTGATTTTAGCTACCAACGAAAACAATGTGCTCGATGAGTTTTTCCGTACGGGCACCTATCAGCCCCGTCGGGCGCATCAGACCTTTGCGACTTCGAGTCCGTCGATGGATATTTCCAAGGCCTCTAATTTTGAGCGTTTTGTTTTTGATTTGGTTGATCGAGATGCCGCCCAAGTTAGTCAATTGTGGCGTCAACTAGACACCAAGGGCTATTTCGATCTTAGCGCTTTGCGGGCGCAGTATACCGAGCGCTATGGTTTTCGTAGCGGTAGCAGTACCCACGATGATCGTTTGCGTACCATCAAGCGGGTATACGAGGAAAACGATATGTTTATTGACCCGCACACGGCTGATGGGGTCTTTGTGGCCGAGCAGTTTGTCGAGAGCAATGTCCCTATGGTGGTGCTCGAGACAGCCTTGCCGGTCAAGTTTGGCGAGACCATTTTGGCTGCCACGGGCCAAGAGGTACCCATACCGAGGCATTTGCAGCAGTTGGTCGATTTGCCCCAGCGGGTGCAGGTTATCGATGCCGAGCCTCAGGTGGTGCGTGACTATATCGAGGCGCACGCTTTGCTTTGATTTTGCTTGGTTGTTTGGGTCAGTTGGTGCGCCTAGGTTGCGGGGCCCAATGCTTGGTGCAGCAGTTGTGCCGTGTGTTGGCCCGAGCGCACCGCGGCCTCGAGCACAGCCGGGTAGTCTGATTGCACCCAATCTGCAGCAAAGTACACATTAGGCCAAGGGCTTGTTGCCTTTGGCCTTTTTATATGGGGGGTGGCCAAAAAGGTGGCCCGTTGTTCTGTAATGAGTAGGCTATCGCGTAGGGGGGGCAGCGGCGGTTGGTGGGCGGGTAATTGTGTTTTGATTTGTTTGATTATCGCTTGGCTAATAGCCTTTTTGTCCTTGCCTTTGAGGCGTTGGGCATCGCTAATCACAACGCTTAGGGTTGGGCGAGCAAAGCTGTGCGGTAAAGCAGCATGATTAAACAGCCACTGACCTGCCTCTAGGCTGTGGGGGTCATCAAAAAGCATATGCATGGGGCGAGGGTGGGCCCAGGGCTCGTCAGGTTGTAGGTACAAGGTGGCGATGGGGTTGAATTCTATGGCCCCCAGATCTTGTAGTAGTTGTTTTTGTGTGGGCTGCTGCGCAAGGGGTTGGAGCAGGCGCAGTGCCGAGGGGATTTGGGTGGCAATGACGCAGGCATCAAACTCTGCAGTGGTGCCATGACTGGTATGCAGACGCAGTGTTTCTTGATGCGCTTTGCTTGTTGCAGTGGGGTGGCGATAGTGGTGGCGATAGTCATTGAGGTATTCAATGCGCTGTACGGTGGTGCCAAGCTGGCACGACACCGGCGCAAGGGCGCGCTCAACCCAAAGCGTGCTCATGTCTTTTAGGGGTATTAGCATCTGTGTGCTGTCTCGGCCTTGGCCTAGGCTATCGCGTAGTACAGCGGCAAAGATGCCTGCACAGGCCACATCAATGGGGGTGTTGAGGGCTGCAATGCAAAGTGGTTGCCAAAGGCGGGCGATAATCTGTGGGCTTTGTTGGGTGGCCTGCAATAACTGTGCCACAGTTTGCCCAATGGGGGGTTGCCAATGCTGCTTTTTAAGATAGTGCAGCAGGCGCAGTAGCCCTAAGCGTTGGCCCCAGCTCACCCCACGCCCGCCTAATAACACCCCAAGCTGATGCCAAGGGGCGGGCAGGGGCCAATAGCGAAAGCGAAATCGCTCATCGAGACTATAAAAATCTAAATCAAGTCGATAAAAGCATTGCTCAAGGGGCAGACCCAACTGCTGCATGAGCCCGAGTGTGCTGTGGTAGGCACCTAATAGTAGGTGTTGCCCGTTGTCTACGGTGCCCCAAGCAGCCTGTGCGCGCCGCGCACGACCACCTGCTATACGGCTGCTATCAAAGACCGTGACTTGGTGGCCATATTGATGCAACTGCCAAGCGCAGGCGGCCCCGGCCCAGCCAGCGCCAATAATCGCCACCCTCATATCGCCACCCTCATTTTTTTAATGCACGGGTAAAAGAGCGCCCGCCTGTGACCCAGGTTTTCCAGGCCAGCCAAAATTTGCGAATGGGTGTGAGGCTGATACGTTTTTCGAGCACATCCCACTGATCGCGGTCGATTTCCTTTAAAAGGGTGTGGTAGATGGCGGCCATTAAGAGACCAGGGCGCTGTGCGCGGCGGTCAGCATCGGGTAAGGTTTGGGCGGCCAGTTGATAGTATTGATGTGCCCGCTGGCTTTGGAACTGCATCAGGTCGACAAAGCGTGGGCTGTATTGGCCATTGAGTATTTCTTGGGGGCGTACGTCAAATTGCTCGAGCTCGTCTAGGGGCAGGTAAATACGCCCGCGACGGGCATCATCGCCCACATCACGGATGATATTAGTCATCTGAAAGGCCAAGCCCAACTGCACTGCATAGTCAGAGGTTTGGGCTTGAGTTTGGCCAAATATCTTGGCAGATAAAATCCCCACTACACTGGCCACATGCCAGCAGTAGTTTTTGAGCTCCTCCCAGTTTTGATAGCGTGATTGGTCGAGATCCATCTCCATACCGTCAATGATGGCAAGCAGCTCTTCGTAGCGTAGATCGTAGATTTTAATAAAGGGGGCTAAGGCCTTTAATACCGGGTGTGCAGGGGCATCACCGTGGTACAGCGCATCGACCTGCTCGCGCCACCAGACTAGCTTCATGCGTGCGACCGAGGGCTCTTTGATCTCATCGACCACATCATCGACCTCGCGACAAAAGGCGTATAGGGCGGTGATGGCGCGCCGCCGTTCTTGGGGTAAAAACAAAAAGGCGTAGTAAAAACTCGAACCGCTACGCGCGGCTTTGTCTTGGCAATATTCGTCTGGGGTCATAATTTTTAGCAGGTTAGTTGCGTAATGCTCGCACAAATAATAGCAGGCTATCAGTTTTTTTTATAATCGGGCGCTGGTTGAAAACGTCGAATTGGATTTTCTCTAATTTCTCTAAAATACGCAGCCCGCCTTGAATAATCAGCCGCAGCTCAAAATTGATGCGCCCGGGCAGGCGTTGGCAAAGCGGTTTGCCAGCGGTTAAGAGGCCGCGGGCATGGTCAACCTGTTGTTGCATGAGCTGTTGCCAGGCTGATTGTTGGGCGGGGCTAAGCGGTTGTTGTTGGCATTGCTGAGCGATGATGTTTTGGTCGAGCCCAAAGCGTTTAAGCTCGTCTTGGGGGATATAAACACGGCTTTTATCCCAATCGATAGCAATGTCTTGGTAAAAGTTGGTTAGTTGCAGGCCTGTGCAGATAGCATCTGACATCTGCAAGCTGTCTGGACGCTGTTCGTCATATAGATGTAACAAAATGCGGCCCACCGGGTCGGCTGAGCGTGTGCAATAATCTAATAGATCAGCACGGTTTTGGTAGCTTTTAGTGTCTACATCTTGTTTGAATGCCGAAAGCAGATCATGAAAGGGCTGGGTAGGCAGCCCAAATTGCTCGATTACCTGTGCTAAGGGCGTAAATATGGGCTGTAAGCGCTCGAGCCCTTGGGTGGCTAACTGCCCGGTGCTAATTAGCCTGAGCTGTTCGCCATAGCGCTCGAGCTCGGCTAGGCGCCATGCGTCGCTGTGCTCGCCCTCGTCGGCAATATCGTCCGCACAGCGGGCAAACCTATAGATGTGTTGTACGGGGGTGCGCAATCGTTTTGGCAGCAACACCGATGCAACAGGAAAGTTTTCGTAGTGATCAAGAGGCATAGATGTGACAATATAAGAATCTACTAAAGTGCATAGGCGCTATGTTTGGTGCATACAAGTTTATCGCGAGCGCAAGCATGCGCAACCAAACTACGTAATAATAACGAATTAAACAACTCCGAGGGGTTCGATGCCACGACCAATCTCTTTAACTATTGATTCGGCGGCCATGACGCACAACCTTGGCGTGGTGCGTCAGCGTCTCGAGCAGGCTGCACATGCGCTACAGCGCCCGGCCCCCTACATCTGGGCGGTCATCAAAGCCAATGCTTATGGGCATGGGGTGCAGCCAGCTGTACAGGCCTTTGCCCAGGCTGATGGGTTGGCCATGCTGGATTTTAACGAGGCCATACAGTGCCGCGAGCTTGGCTGGCAAAAGCCCATTTTATTGCTCGAGGGTTTTTTTGCCGCTGATGATTTAGCTGCCGTACAGACCCATCAGCTAAGTGTTGTGTTGCATCATGACGAGCAGCTCAGGCAATTAGCGCATTGTCGCCCGCAGCAGCCCATCGCTGCCTACTTAAAAATCAATACGGGCATGAATCGCTTGGGTTTTGCTGGCCCTGATGTGGCCCAGGCTTGGGCACGTATTCAGGCCTTGCAGGCCCAAGGGGTGGTGCGCTTTTTGGGTGCTATGACGCATTTTGCCTTGGCCGATGAGTCACGGCCCGTCACCCTACAGCAAATCAATGCTTTTAACCAGCTTAACCCAGCACCCGAGGCGGCTTTTAGTGTGTGCAATTCGGCTGCCACCCTGCAGACTGATTTGCAGGCCTTTTTATCAGCCAATGAGCAATGGGTGCGACCGGGTATCTGTTTGTATGGGGCCTCGCCCTTTGCCGAGCAGTCGGCGGCAAGTTTTGACCTCAGGCCGGCCCAAACACTAGAGGCCGAGATTATTAGTGTGCAGCAGGTGCAGGCAGGCCAAGGGGTGGGCTATGGCCATACCTTTGAGGCGACTGAGGCACTGCGCATAGGGGTGGTGGCCTGTGGTTATGCTGATGGCTACCCACGGCATGCCCCGACCGGCACACCGGTGGTGGTGGCGGGGCAGCGTAGTCGTTTGGTGGGCCGTATTTCTATGGATATGCTCACCATAGATCTGAGCGGTATCAACCAAGCTGGGGTGGGTAGCAAGGTCGTGCTTTGGGGGCGGCAAGGGCCATCGGTTGACGAGGTCGCGCAGGCCGCGGGCACCATTGGCTATGAGTTGGTCACGGCGGTGACGCCCCGTGTCCCCCGTTTGCTTAAATAATATATAAACCAAATAAATAAACTATTGGAGGGTTGTGATGAAAAACAAATGTGTTTTGGTTACGGGCGCAACCAAGGGTATTGGTTGGGCCATTAGCCAGCAGTTAGCCGATAGGGGCGCGCATGTGGTGGGCTTGGCCCGTAATGTGCAAGATATTGACTTCCCGGGCTATTTATATGCTTGTGATTTGGCCGATGCGGGCGAGACCGAAGAGGTGTTGCGCGTCATACGCGAAAAATACCCTGTTGACGCCATAGTCAACAACGTGGGTAAAATTTGCCCTGAGGCTTTGGGCGAGGTCGACCTCAGCGCCCTATATCAGGTGTATGATTTAAATGTGCGCGCTGCGGTGCAGGTGACCCAGGCCTTTGTAGGCTCGATGAAGGCGCGTAAGGCAGGGCGTATCGTTAATATCTGCAGTAGGGTGGTGCATGGGGCCTATGACCGCACCAGTTACAGTGCTGCCAAGAGTGCTTTGCTGGGTTGCACCCGCTCGTGGGCGCTTGAGCTCGCCCCTTATGGCATTACGGTTAATGCTGTCTCGCCTGGGCCGACCGAGACAATCCTATTTCGCCAAGGTCACCCCGAGGGCAGTGATATCGAGCATCGGGCCTTAGATTCTATCCCCATGGGGCGTTTTGCTCAGCCTGACGAGGTGGCGGCAGCGGTGTTGTTCTTCCTGAGTGATGAGGCGGCCTATATCACGGGCCAAGAGCTTGGTGTTGATGGCGGGGGCTCGTTGGCTGGGCGTTAGTTGCTTTCCGTGGGCTCGTTGGCCGAGCATTAGTTGCTTTCCCTAGGCCAGGCCTGTCTGTTTTGGCTGTTGTTTTTTATATTTTGGCAAGCAAAGGTGGTTTAGTTTTTTATGGCACAACAATCCCTGAGAAGAAAAGAGAGAAGTGTTTTTGTCTGTACTGCTTGTGGGGCACAGGCCCCGCGTTGGGAGGGGCGTTGTGCCCAATGCGATGAGTGGAATACTATCGTCGAGCAAAAGCCTACTGCCATCGAGGCTGATACGCATCGTTTCGCCTCATTGGCCGGGGCCAGTGAGGTACAAAATCTGGCCCAAATACAGGCCAAAGAGTTAGAGCGCCGCCATACCGGCTTGGCCGAGCTTGACCGCGCCTTGGGCGGCGGGATGGTCGCCGGTGGGGTGATACTGATTGGCGGCGACCCAGGGGTGGGTAAATCGACCCTGCTTTTGCAAACAGTCAGCAGCATGGCTACGCAGTGGCCCGTATTGTATGTGACGGGCGAAGAGTCAGCCCAACAGGTGGCGTTGCGGGCGCGGCGCTTGGCTTTGCCCACTGAGCAGGTGCACTTGCAGGCCGAGATTCGTTTAGAAACCATCATTGCGACCTTGATCGAGCGCCAGCCACAGGTGGTGATTATTGATTCCATCCAAACCTTGTATTCGAGCGAGCTTTCGGCTGCGCCGGGCTCGGTGTCGCAGGTGCGTGAGTGTGCGGCTCAGCTTACGCGGGTGGCCAAGCAGCATGGCATGAGCATGGTTTTTATTGGCCATGTGACCAAAGACGGTGCCTTGGCAGGGCCTCGGGTGTTAGAGCATATAGTTGATACGGTGCTGTATTTCGAGGGCGATAGTCACTCATCATTTAGGCTGATTCGGGCCATTAAAAACCGTTTTGGGGCCATCAATGAGCTGGGGGTGTTTGCCATGACTGACCGCGGTTTGCGCGGGGTTAACAACCCTTCGGCCTTGTTTTTATCGCGCCATACCGAGCAGGTGCCTGGCAGCTGTGTGGTTGCCACCCTTGAGGGCACACGGCCGTTGTTGGTTGAAATACAGGCTTTGGTCGATGCCGCGCATGTGCCCAACCCGCGTCGTTTATCAGTGGGGCTAGAGTCCAGTCGTCTGGCCATGCTCTTAGCCGTTTTGCACCGCCATGCTGGGGTAGCTAGCCACGATCACGATGTGTTTATTAATGCTGTCGGTGGGGTACGTATTAGCGAGCCGGCTGCTGATTTGGCGGTGTTATTTGCTGTGTTGTCTTCTTTGACTAACCGTGCTTTGCCCGTTGGCCTTATGGTCTACGGCGAGGTAGGGTTAGCCGGCGAGATTCGCCCCGCTCCACGTGGTCAAGAGCGGTTACGTGAGGCGGCCAAATTAGGTTTTACCCAAGCTGTCATTCCTCAGGCCAATGCGCCCAAACAACCCATTGCTGGTTTGACTATACATGCGGTGCAACGGGTTGATGAGGCCATCGCTTTTATTCGCGAGCAGGGGAGCTAATCAGCAGTGAGTGCAGTATTTGTTTTTTTGGCCTTGTTGGTGGCAGGGGCGGCAATTGGTTTTTTAGGCGGGTTAGTGGGCATAGGGGGCGGGCTGTTAGCCATTCCCTTTTTGGTGCTGGCTTTGGGCCTTGAGCAGCAGGCCGCCCAAGGCACCGCTTTGATTATGGTCTTGCCCGCGGTTTTACTGACCTTGTTTAATTATCATCAGCATGCCCCCATACCTTGGCGGCAGGCGGCTGCCGGGGCCAGTACCTCGGTGGTTTTTACTTGGGTAGGGGCCAAGATTGCATTAGGGCTAGACCCGATTTTGTTGCAGCGCATTTATGCAGGCTTTATCTTTTGTTTGGCCCTTTATTATTTTTATCAAAGTCGGTATGCAGGGCAACGTCGGCAGCTAGCCCAAGCAGCCTCATCACCGACTGTAGCTGCTGATGGGTTGGCGGCAGATCACTCAGCTGTGCCGAGCAAGCAGACTGCCAGCGGGTATTTTATGTTGGTGGGCATGGTTTCAGGTACGGCCGGGGGGATTTTTGCCGTCGGTGGTTCGGTAATAGTGGTGCCTTTGCTGACCACCTTGTTTGGGTTTTCGCAGTTTCGCGCCCAGGCCTTGGGCCTAACAATGATTGTGCCTGGCATAGTGGTGGCTATGCTCACCTATGCGGCTCACGGGCAGGTATTGTTTTGGTCGGGCTTGCCTTTGGCTATTGGTAGCTTGTTATTGGTGCCTTTTGGGGTGCGCGTGGCTTATGGTTTGTCTGAGGCCAGGCTGCGTTTTATTTTTGCCCTTACGCTATTAGGTATTACCTTCTTAATGTATTATTCTGTTCATTAGTTTGTGGTTTTATAGGCGCGGTTTATTTAGGCGCATATTTATTTTTGGCTTATTAGGCTGATGGCCCCAAGGCCTGATGCATTGCGCGTTGGCAAAGTACAGTTAGGGCAATGTATGGCTGCTAGGTTGCCTTGCTATTTTTAGCCAGTTTACATTTAAATAGCTAGGTGGTTGGCAAGCCAGATAGCCCCGCAGCACATACCTAATTTTATGCAAAACGATAATGCCCTTTCTACTGTCCAGACCCTCAGCGGCGAGCATTGGGGGTTGCGCTATTTGTCATCTTTTTACCCCGAGGGGGTGCCTAGTTTAGATAGTGTTTCGCCCAATACCCCTGAGCTGGCTGCCCAGCCGGTGTTACAGGGTGGGCGGCAGGCGGCCTGGTTTATTGATTTGCCCAATGGGGGGCGTGGGGTATTGCGCCATTATCGCCGTGGGGGCTTGGTGGCGCGTTGTTTTTACGACCAGTACCTGTGGTTAGGGGCCGAGCGTACACGCTCTTGGGCCGAGTTTGAGGTGATGTGCTATTTGCATGGGCAGGGGGTGCCTGTGCCCATGCCGGTGGCAGCTAGTTGGCACAGGCATTGGGCCTATTATCGGGCTGCATTGATTACCGAGCAGGTGCCCGGGGCCCGTACATTGGCTAGTCTTTTGTCTATCAAGTGGGTGCCTTTGGTGGCCCGCGCAATCAAAAAGATGCATGACGCCGGGGTGTATCATGCTGACCTCAATGCCTTTAATATTTTGATCGATGCCGAGCAGGCTGTTTGGCTCATTGATTTTGATCGGGCCCGCCGATATGGGCGCCTAAGTTTTGCCCAGCGCGAGCGCAATTTGCAGCGTTTGCAGCGCTCTTTGCTGAAACTTAGTGGTGCGGTGGGGGCCCGTTGGTATCAGCATTTGGCTCAGGCCTATAATGCCCAGTTTTAGCGCCTAGCAGCTTTTGATTTGTTTTTTTAAATATAAGTTTTTTAATGGTGTTTAGATAGCTTTTTACATTTTTAGTTTTTAAAGTTGCCGGTTTTGTAAATTGTTAGTTTGTCGATTGTCGGTTTTTTAGATTGTTAGTTTTGTAGATTGCTGATTTTGTATTATGCCGATTTTGTAGATTATTAGTTTTGTAGATTGTTAATTTTGTAATGTGTCGGTTTTGTAGCTTATCGAGTTTTTTTGATTAGTTTTGCATATAGACTTTTTTGATTTTTGGCCTTTTTGATCCTTTGAAATCCATAGTTTTCCTATCAATTTATTATGACCATGACCCAAGATGAATTAAAAGAGCAGGTGGCCCAAGCAGCGGTTGATTTTATTTTGCCCAAACTTAGTCAAGAGATGATTTTAGGCATTGGTACGGGCTCAACCGTTGATGTGTTTATCGATTTGTTGGCCAAGCACCGCACGCGTTTTGCCGGGGCGGTATCAAGCTCTGAGCGCAGTACTGCACGTTTGCTCGAGCACGGCATTACTGTCTACGACCTCAACGAGGTTGATGTGCTTGAGTGGTATATAGATGGTGCTGACGAGATTACTGCCGAGCGTGCGATGACCAAAGGGGGTGGGGGTGCTTTGACTCGGGAAAAGATTGTCGCCTCGGTTGCCAAACAGTTTTTATGCATTGTTGACGAGTCCAAGCAGGTGGAGCAGTTGGGTGCTTTTCCTTTGCCTATAGAGGTGTTGCCTTTGGCGCAACGCAGTGTGACGCGACATTTGCAGCGCTTTGGCGGGCAGGTTCAGCTGCGCCCTGATTTTGTTACGGACAATGGCGGGGTGATCCTCGATGTGCAGGGCTTGCGTATTGCCGATCCGCAAAGCTTAGAGCGCGAGATCAACGATATACCTGGGGTGGTCTGCTGTGGGTTATTTGCTTTGCAGCCCGCAACTGTGGCGTTGGTTGCCGGGCAAAAAGGTGTCATTACATTGTCATGATCAGGCCTTATAATTGGCTTGTTGATTGGGCTGTTTTGGTTTGGTTTGTAGTCTGATCGAGGGCGCGGCAGGCGTTGCCGCTAGGGGGTGGTCAAGGGTTTTCAATCATTGGCCCCAGCACCAGATACTGGTTTGAATGAGATTTTAGGCACCATTATGTTTGAGCACACCAATAAACAATTCCATGCTGATCTCGAGGCAACGCGCTCGATGTTTCTCGAGATGGGCGGGGTAGTCGAGTCGATGGTCAAGCTGTCTATGCAGGCTCTTTTTAGTGGCGATATGGATTTGGTCGTTCAGGTTTTAAAACACGAAAATCAGGTCGATAAGCTCGAGGTCGATATTGACGAGCGCATCACCAATCTTATTGCCCGCAATCAACCTACGGCCATTGACCTAAGGATGCTGTTATCGGTATCCAAAATGCTCACTGATCTCGAGCGCTGTGGCGACGAGGCCGAGCGTATTGCCCGTATGTCGCGCCGTATTCATGAGTCTGATTGGGCTTATGAGCCTGTGGTCGAGCTACGCCACATGAGTACTTCAGTGGCACGTATGATCAACCGTGCCTTAGATGCCTTTGCGCGCCAAGATGTGGCCTTAGCGGCCGAGATTGTACGCAGTGACAAAGAGGTTAACGAGGGCTGGAAGGGCTCGTTGCGGCATATTATTACCTACATGATCGAAGACCCGCGCACCATATCGCGCTCAATCGATTTGATTTTTATTGCTCGGGCCCTCGAACGTATCGGGGACCATGCCAAAAATATGGCCGAGCGGGTTATTTATATGGTGCGGGGTGATGATGTGCGCCACGCGGGCTTGCGCTATATTGTGCGCACTGCCTTAGGGCAGGACATCGATGATCTCGATGATGATTACGAGTCATAATTAGCGGGCCGCTATGCTTAGCAGGCCCCTATGTGGGCGCTAACTGCGTTAGCCAACTAGCTATTACTCGCTTGGGGGTACATAGCCGCGGGCCTCGATATCCATATCTTCAAAGAAATAAAGCTCCATTTGCTCGGCAATGTATTTGCGTGCGCGGGGGTCGGCAAGGTTAAGCATGTTTTCGTTAACCAAACGGGTTTGGATCATGACCCACTCTTGCCAAGCCTCTTTGGAAACCGAGCGCCAGATACGCTCGCCTAACTCGCCCGGGTAGGGTGGGAACTCTAGCCCAGGGGCTTCTTTTTTAAGTTTTACACATTGGACCATACGTGTCATAGGTAAACCTTTGCTAATGTGGGTTAAAGGAAAAATAAGTAAACGTTTTGGTGTTGTATTTGTGTTTTGTTTTTACCTTTGGTTTAACGGTTTAAACTAAAGGGGTAATGCGTGAATAGTCAAAGTATTTAATTTATTGGCAAAGGCTCGGGCAAAATGCACTAGAGCCGTTTGATAAAGACTAGGCTATTGCGTGCTCGATTATAAAGGGCCTGTTTAGATTGGGGTAAATCAGCCACCCCGCCTTTGACAAAGCCACGCTTGAGAAACCAGTGTGAGGTGCGGGTCGTCAAGACAAATAGGCGCTTGGCCCCTAAGGCCCGGGCGCGTTGCTCGGCATGGCGCAACAAAAGCTCGCCCTCGCCAGAGTTCTGCCACTCAGAATGCACGACAAGGCAGGCCATTTCAACCATGTCCTCGGCCAGGTAGGGGATAACCGCGACACAACCATAAATAATACCATCATGCTCAAGTACAGAAAAAGTCTCGACCTCGCGCTCGATGGCCGCGCGACCCCGAGGGACGAGGGTGCCATCGGACTCTAAGGGCTCGATAAGCTGCAAGATGGCGCCTATGTCATCAAGGCTGGCGGGGCGCAGATCATCGAGTTTGTCCTCGACTATCATGGTGCCTACGCCGTCGTGGGTAAAGATCTCGAGCAAAATACTGCCATCGAGCTCAAAAGGGATGATATGTGCCCGCGGCACCCCACGTTTGACGGCCAGTGAGGCCTTTTCTAAAAATATATGCGAGTTTTCATCAAGCAGCTGAGCAGCCAATAGGGCATCGGCCTCGGCACGGGCGAGCTCGCCGTCAAGCGGCTGCTGACTTTCGGCCTGTACAATGGGGCCGGGGGCGAGATAAATGAGCTTTTCGGCACGCAGGGCGCTGGCGGTGTACTGGGCTAACTCTTCCATATGTAGGTTAAAGGCCTCGCCGGTGGGTGAAAAGCCCAAAGGCGAGAGCAGCACAATGGCCTCTTGGTCGAGGGTGCGCAGTATGGACTCGGTATCGATCTTGCGTACTGCCCCAGCGTGCTGATAGTCGACCCCATCGATCACCCCGACGGGGCGCGCGGTGACAAAGTTGCCCGACACCACGCGGATTTTGGCATGCGACATGGGGGTGTTGGGTAGGCCTTGGCTAAATGCCGCCTCAATGTCTAGGCGGATCTCGCCAGCGGCCTCTTTGACGCACTCAAGTGCAGCCGCACTGGTGGGCTCGGTATGCCGCCCAAAGCCAGTTTGATGGCCCTTGAGGCGCAGCTGCTCATTGACCTGGGGCCGCGAGCCATGCACCAAAACGAGCTTGATACCCAAGGCCGAAAGCAATGATAGGTCGGGTATAAGCGTGTTAAGATGACCCTCTCGGATAAGCTCGCCACCAAAGCCAATGACAAATGTTTTACCCCTAAAACGATGCACATAGGGTGCGACCTCGCGAAACCAGCGTACAAATTGCGCCGGTGCCGCCTCAGGGGCAACCTCGGTGGCGTTATCTATATCAGACTCGTGCGCGGTTTGGGCCGCTGCACGGGGGCTTGGGGCTGGTTCGTGATGGTTTTGTTCCATGGTAAAGCAATGTAAAGCTAATAAAACACAAAATTATAACGCGGTTAAGCTGTACTATAACGCGATTAAATGCGATTAAGCACTCGATTTGGTAGTAAATAACGATTGAATGAGTTTCATGCACACTAAGGCACAAGCAAAGACATCAGAAACCCCTCTTCCTTTTACAATAACTTATCCCGAAGATTTACCTGTTAGTGCGCGCCGCGCAGACATCGCCCAAGCCATCAACGACCATCAGGTTGTTATTGTTAGTGGCGAGACAGGCTCGGGTAAGACCACACAAATACCAAAAATTTGTTTAGAGCTGGGCCGGGGCCGGGACAAGACCATTGGTCACACCCAACCACGCCGTATTGCGGCCACCTCGGTGGCGCACCGTATTGCCGAAGAGTTGGGCACCCCCATCGGTCAGTGGGTGGGGTATCAGATACGTTTTGATGATAAAAGCAGCAAAGATACCGCCATCAAATTGATGACTGATGGTATTTTGCTTGCCGAAACGCAGCGTGACCCTATGCTGCGACAGTATGACACAATCATCATTGACGAGGCGCACGAGCGCAGTCTAAATATTGATTTTTTGCTGGGCTTTTTATATCGCTTGGTACAAAAACGTTCTGACCTCAAGCTGATCATCACCTCGGCCACCATCGATGCAGAAAAGTTCTCGCAGCATTTCACCATCAAGGGCAAACCCGCGCCGGTAATTGATGTGTCGGGGCGTTTGTATCCGGTCGAAATCCGTTATCGACCGGTGTTAGACGATGATCAACAGGGCCCGGCAGAGCAGGCCCAACAAACGGCTGGCCAAGCGGGTGGGCAGGATGATGATCGAGATTTAAACGATGCCATCTTAGATGCAGTCAACGAGTGTCGGCGCCACGGTGATGGCGATGTGTTGGTGTTTTTGCCTGGCGAGCGCGAGATACGCGAGGCGGCACAGTATCTGCGGCGCCAAGAGTGGGTTGGGGTTGAGGTGCTGCCCCTTTATGCGCGCCTTAATCATGCCGAGCAGCGGCGTATATTTCATCCCACAGGGCAGGCACGACGCATCGTTTTGGCAACTAATGTGGCCGAGACCTCGGTGACGGTGCCGGGCATTCGCTTTGTGGTTGATAGTGGGCTCGCGCGCATTAAACGTTATTCATTGCGCAATAAAATCGAGCAATTACGCATCGAGCCTATTAGTCAGGCATCGGCCAATCAGCGTGCGGGGCGTTGTGGTCGTTTGGGGCCGGGGGTGTGTATTCGCTTGTATAGCGAGGATGATTTCAATCAACGCCCCGAGTTTACTGATCCTGAAATTCTGCGCTCTTCACTGGCCTCGGTGATTTTGCGTCTAAAGTCTTTGCGCGTCGATGATGTGGAGCATTTTCCTTTTGTCGACCCACCAAGTGGGCGCGCCATTGCCGACGGTTTTCAAATACTCGATGAGGTGGGGGCCCTAAACGAGCGGGGGCGTTTAACGCGTATTGGTCGTACCTTGTCGAGATGGCCGCTTGACCCGCGTATTGGGCGGATGGTTATTGCTGGGCAGCGTTTTGATTGTTTGGCTGAGGTTTTGGTGATTGCAGCAGCCTTGTCTGTACAAGACCCACG
>Ga0209487_1001592_pt1 | contig 18996 bp, 13 predicted proteins | sample Poulit2012_FD_187524 | JGI IMG/M metagenome (GOLD analysis project Ga0209487, IMG submission 187524) | Agricultural soil microbial communities from Georgia to study Nitrogen management - Poultry litter 2012 (SPAdes) (version 2) | ecosystem: Environmental > Terrestrial > Soil > Agricultural land...
GCAAACCATTGTGAAAATACACCAAGTGCTAATATTGCTACAATAATGACTAATTCGATATTATCCATTTTCCACCTCTGACATCTAAAAGTCTTAACCCTATCACAATCATTTGAAATAAAGGAGACGTCCTTTATATGCTTCAACCAACCTTTATGATTGTTGTATAATTTTAAGCTTAATTTATTTTATAATATTCATTATCTTATAATCTACCACTACTTCAAATAAATAACTAGTACGATAGTGAAATAAGATGAATAAACTAATTTTCGAGAAAATATAATAATAATTTATATCTAACTAATTTCTTTTCCCATTTATCATTAAAAAAGGAAAATCCATTATGTTAATAGATTTTCCCTTCTATTTTTTATTTTAATTAATTATATTTATCATTCTCTCTCTGAATTATCTATCGCTGGTACATCGACAACATGATAAGAAGGTAATCCTAACTTGCCATCTTGTTGAGCGAATTGACCAATTACTAAACATTGGCCTTTCCTAATATAAACATTTGTAATTTACGCATAAATAAATTTCTACATAAATATTAAATTATTAATAACATCTCGTCTTTTATCATTTTTCTACTTCGTCGTTATTCGATTCAAATATTTATAAGTAATAGTAATAAAATTTCTAAAAAATGAAAACATAAAAGCTTTATGTCCATTATTAATCATTAAATATTCTTTTATATTTATTTACTGATAGAGGTTCAATCTTTTTACCTAATCGTTCAATAGTAAAATCTTTTGTTCCTTCTTTTTTCCGAATATAAATATGTATTTTTTTATGAGATTGTTCTAAAAAACCTTCTGGTATATGTTGTTTTAAAAAGCCAGTATCTATTTTGAAATATATATAACTATCTTCAACTTGGTCTCTTATAATAAAATTAATACTGTTATAATCATATAAGTCTTTTGATTCTATTGTGTAAAAAGTACTGACATCATAGCCTCTTGGTTCTTGATAGTTTTTACTTCGCACTGTTTTGCTATGTTCTAATGAGTGTTCTTCATTTTTTATTTCCTCTTCTTCTCTTAATTGCAATTCTGTTTCTTCTTTTTTATTCGATTCATTTACTCCCTTTTTTATTTTTGAAATAACCAAAATACCTATTCGAGAATTAGTAACTAGAAATGCAATAATCGAAAGTAAAATACCGGAAATTATATTAGAAACGATTGCTGCAGTATCAATCATTAACTTCCACCTCCCAGTTACCCTTTACAAAACGCTATTCTTATTCTATCATAATTATTTTCATAAATTAAATACAAAATTCATTAAAAACTTCATTATATGCTGGATTACTTTGAATGATGTTGATAACTTTATTGATTAATTATATTTTAAAAACTTTACATATAACACTTATCTAAATAATCACCATGTGTTTTTTCAATCACTAACCCTTTACTTTTTAGCGATTCCCAAATATGTCGATCAAGCGAGTAAGGTGACTTATCCTGTAAAGCTGCCACAGTTGGATAATCTAGATGAATACGATACGTTTTATCTTCTAAAGTAACATTCACTTCATAATTTGTTTCTTCAAGTAAATCTTGCTGCAACTTCACTTCATAGCGCTCATCCCAATTCTCGAGTTGGCGACGAATTGTTTTCACTACATGTGTTAAATACATTTCTGTTTCCATTGATTTAGACATCATACCTCTAACAAATCCTGTGCTATTCACTATTCCCTCATCCTTTCAAATAAAAAACCTTTCATTACCTGAATGGGTAACGAAAGGTTTATAATCCTTAAATTCGTTATCATTCAAAGCAATGCTTTGATGGTAGAAGCACCTTGCAAATCGCAGGTTGCTGTGACATCACAGAGCCAATTCTCTCAGTCACTCTTAATAACATATAATGAAGTTAGTTATAGTGTAACATGAAATTGTTTTGTTTTATAGAATAGACTATATATCTATATCATAACAGAATCCTATAATCATAATACTTTAATCTACTATATTTTCTGTAATTTTTAATAACGTAAATTAAATTAGTTTTTTTGCTTTATTAGCTCTTTGTTTAAATAACTCTTTATTTTTATCCCAATCTTTTATTAATATATATAAATAATCATCAACACTTACTTTATCGTTATATCCTAAATCTTTTCTCATTTCTAAGATTAACTCTGCTAAAATATAATTAAATTTGGCTTGTTCATTTACGCCACCTTGTTGATTAAGCATTCTAGAATATCTTCTATATTCTACAAACTTTTTTATTGTATTTTCTCCTGCAAAAAACATTATATCTTTTGTAAATGATTCCATAGATTTAATTGCTTTTTCTTGTATTTCTTCTTCATTTTCTTTGTATTTTACGCTATTTGTTACTTCATAGAGTAATCCACTAAATTCTGTGAACTTTTCAATTTTTTTAAGATGTAGGTTACTTTCAGAAGCTTCTAATTTAACTAATTCTTTTTTCAATTCATTTTTAAATAACTCTAAGTTTTTTTTATGTATTTGATCTGGCAATTTTTTTACATACCTAACTATAAAATAGCCTCCTATAAGAATGATAATTTGTATAATTAATATTGTTATATTCATAAATTGCCTCCTATAAATCAAACTTTTATTTTCTATAAATCTTTCTTTTCTGAATCATTAAATTAGTACTACTTGATGTCAAAATTCTCTTCAATAATCTTTTTGTATTATAGTTCTGTTTACAGGTATATACTTCAATCATGATTTTCTCGCTAAAGATTATTTATGCTAGATATTAAATATATTAAATTAAACTATTAACTAAAGTTCTTTACTCTGTAATCATTCTCTTCTTTCTCATTAATTTTAGTTTAATATTTTCTTTTTCAGTTAAAAACATATTCTAATAACATAATAATAATCCGGAATATTTAAAAAATTTTTTTATAAACTTTTTAGTGTCAAATTCACATGGTTTATACTAAAAACATTATTTTAAAATAGAAAAACTTTCTAATAGACTTATTATTTAAACTCATTAAAAAACAAATATATTAAAACAAAAACCATTAATCCTCTTCTACCGGGACTTTATAAATTTCATTTAAAAATTGATTATACTATAACAATTAATTCAGTTAGTTGAGGGAGTTTATTTCAATATTTTTTTGCACATGCATCTACATAAATTTATAAGAAACCCGCGAATTCTTTTATTTGCAAAACATTCCATGATAAATCTACATATATATAATTTTTTTAGTATATTTTATATATTGTAAATTTAAAGCTATTCATGCAAAACTTATATCTAAAAGACTTATCTAGCTACTTGTAATATCATTCCAAATATTACTTACTTCTAAAAGCGAAGAATTCTTAAGTTTTTTAATTAACTTTGATAATTCAAACCCGACAGTCTTATCCTGCTTTTTCAATTGGTTATAATAAGCTTTAGTTAAATTAGATAAATTATAAATAGCATCTAAATGATCTTTTGTAATTTCATCATTTGGTAATGTATAAATTTCATAACATTCACCAAGCGATTCTGCTAATAACTTATTAAATTCGGGATTTAAAAATATTTCTCTTACAACTATTCTACGTAAATATATTAGTATGTTTTTACTATTTTTTACATCGATATATTTTAAAGCAAGAATAAGATTTTCTAGTTCTTTATTTACTTCAATTGAATCTTCTATCCATTCTTTATATATAATAATCATTTCTAAAGAAATAAATGCTTGTGAAACATAATCTAATGACCCACTAATTATTTGTCTCATAATAGTTTTATAAGCTTTATCCCAATTATTATTAATCAACTCGTCGAATGTTTCAAGACTTATTATAGGTATATTAATATCTTTTAATAAAATTTTTATTTTTTCTATTAAATCTTCCATATCATTATTCAATTGTTTGCTTATTTTAGCTTTCATGGCTATAAAAGTTACTAGTTCACTTAACTTTGAAAACCTCAATATTGCAGGTCTTTTTCCTCCCATAAAGTCATTATTTTTTTCAACTAATATTTTTTCATTTTGTAAATAATCATATATGTATCTTAAGATTTGATTGAAATCTTTTGAAGTCAAATTAATCACCATTTTGTTATCTTGGTTAAATATAGAAAATATATAAAAACTATTTATATAGGCGTTAATTTCGTAATCAGAAGCAGAAGAACTAGTAATCATATTTTCATTAACATTTCGTGTGAATTCTGGGTTTAATAAATATTTTTTATGCAAAGGAATTGTGTCTGGTTCTTTCCATATCGTTTTCAAATAAATATAGGATTTAGGTAAACCAAATTTATCTAAATCACTCCAAATAGCTTCCCTAAACTGACTACTATATTTCGATATGGCATCGTTATTCTCTAACAAGAAATATTTTGATAAACCTTTATCTCTTATTATAGGTTCATTACTTTTTATCTCTTCAATTATTTTAAATATTATTTCTTCAGAGATATATTTATTCATATTTTCAATAGTGAGCTTTTGAAAACTTGCCGAGAAATATATTTTAGTTAATGAAGATTCTTTCAAGACGTTTGAAATAACTTGTTCTAAGATATTAGAATTAAAAAGATACGATATTCTTTCTAATGGGACTGTTATATTACTTACTGAATGTTCGTCTAATAATGGTATTGAATTATAAATTTTATTCAATACCATTATAATCTCTTTGTCATCTAAATTAATACATAATCTTGATAATACATCATAAACATTCTTTTGATTTATTATTTTACGATCAGTCATTTGATTATATTTAAATTCGTCTAAAAGAACTATTAATTTATTAAATAAGTCTCTAACTGTATCATTGTTGGCTCTATATATTTTATCTCTTGTAAAAAAAGTTTCAAACAATTTAGGATCATTTAATCTTACTATATAGGACCACTTCCAAAAAACGTTCTCACTCGTTTCAATCAACTCTCTACAAGCTCTTTTTATTTGTAGTTTGTGGTCTCGAAAAATTGGCATACATAAATAATCTTGTAATAAAATATAGTTAAACGCATGGTTAAATAAATTGACTTTTTCTCGACTAATTGTCCCATCTCTATATCTATGGCTATTAGGATTGAATCCAGGTAATTTACCTCTTTTATTATAATCTTTATTAATAAAACTATTATTAAATTCATCTTTATAATCATTAATGATTATTCTCAGACTATGTTTATTACTAGAATATTCTTTATCTGAAAATCCTTTTATATCTAATATACTCAATGATCTTGCACAAAGATTAATATAACTAATTAAAGCTGCAGTTTTATCTTCTGTATAATTTCTTTGAGCTAATGTAGAGGAACACTTTTTGATAATATCATGCGCTTTACCAAATAATTGAACTTGACTATAGAGACAAGATTTCCTAATTTGTATTTCAAGAGGAGCATCTTCATCTATTTTATTAATATTTTTTATAGCTTTAGTATAATTAAATTCTGATATATAATACTTACTTAATTCAACATAATAATCATTTTTTAATGATGAATCTAAATACTGTAAGTTACTTTTAATTAAATTAATTTTTTCAATGTATTTATCTTTCTCACTATCGATACGATACATTTCAGCTAAATATAATACTAACTCAAACCATTTCATTTCAATATTATGATTTTCATACTCTTTTAATAAAGTTTCCAACGGGAGATCTTTTAACATATCTTCAATTTGTCTAGCTTGAGTATCTATTAAAGGCTTGAGTCCTTTTCTCAGTATAGTTGCAATATTAGATGTCAGTTTAAATTTAAATATGTCATTATTAGCACTAAGTACTTTTGAGAAATGTTGGTCTAAACCACTTTTTTCAATTTTTTTCACTTTATCTTTTGGTAACGCTATATATTCTAATATATTTTTGCCAATTTTTTCAGTAATATTTAGCATTTTAGAATAATATAACTCATCAATTTTATTAACTTCATGAATAAGAGGTATATCCTTAAAATAATCTGTTTCTTCACCATAATCAGCTAAATGTTTTATAAACTGCTGAATCCCATCATAATATTTATTATTTGATTTATTATTTACTAAAACATCTAAATTTACCACTTTAATATTTTGGCTTTCTAATACTTTAGATTCATACTCACTCATCTGACTAAATATTCCACAAAGATAAATCGGTGGTGTATTTTCTCCCATATTATCGCGGAGCCAGCCTATCCAACTAAGAAAATTAGGATCATCACCAGAAAATCCTAATAAACACAATTGTGTTTCAAGCATTGATTGTTGTACCGTATTAACTAAAGGAGCATACTTTGTTGGATATGTACGGTAATCTTCTTCACTAATAATATATGGTTTTTTATCAGGTATACTCCCATGCAATTTAATTATTCGAGGATGTGTACTTCCAGGTAAGTCTGTTTGAAATTTGATTACTTTATAATTCCTATGAACCGATGTCTTTTCGGTTGCTCTCTCTAATAAGGTGTCATAATTTGTCGTAAAAACATCATCCCATTTTAATTCTAGTAAATTCACATGTAAATCTGCTGGAGAGTATGTTTTATCATCTATCATTTCTTCTATGTAATTGTCTAATTTATTTCTTCCAAATGCTACCCTATATTCTTCTGCTAACTTTAATGAATTTTTTCCAGAAGTTTTTCTAATTAAGTCTTCTTCCCAATGATTCTTTTGATCTTCACTCATAAATTTTATTGATTTGGGATATAACGACTTATACATCTCCCTGGCTAGTTCTTCCCAACTTGGTGAATCTTGCCTTTCTGATAAATTCACTGCATTTTTTGAAAAACCCGCACCTATCATAACTGAGGCAGATCCATATTTACTAGGATCATGTAATCTTTTTGCTATATCATTTAAATAAGCAAATGTCATTTCTTCACTCATATAATTCAACCCCTTATAATGTAATAAATAAAAATAAAGTATTTATTTAAAGCATTAAAGCATAAGTAAAAGAAATTACTTTCACTTTTCTATATAAATTTAAAAATTGAATTCGGCCTAAAATAATAATCTAATTATGAATCTATTGTTAATAAACCTAATAAAATATCAACTTAAATTTTTATACTATTAATTTCTACTTTATTTTGAAAAATGATTCATTTTGTTCACAACCTTGAGAATATTTTAGTATTCAGCAATTTGTTTTAAATTTATTAAAACATTTAATTTAATAATATCATAAACTGAATTTTCAGTATTAAAAATGTATAAGTGAGATTCTATATTAAAAGCTTAGACAAACTTAGTCTAAGCTTTTTTTCACCTTCATACAATTCTTCAAAATTATCAAAATATTCATTTTCCCATACATCATCATCAAATGTTTCATAAGAAACTACTATTGCTCAAATTCTTCGATTTTATTCATTTCCTCTGAAACATCAAAACCACTTTCTGCTCCAGAAATATCTTCATCTGATAAGTTAATATCACTTGTACTTGCATCCGGATACAATAGCATATTGTAAGACACTTTTGATTCTGTAATAACAATGCATATAAATTACACAATTAAAAAATACGAAAATTTAATAAATCCTCGCAATGCCTAAATAAATAACTTAAGTAAATAAGTATATTAAAAAATAAAACTATCAACATTGCTAAAATTTATTTATGCTTTAAATTTTTAATTTCTGAAAAAATATCAATCTTTTGAGACAAAAATAATGAAATTCCAGTTAATCAAATAATTTATTTCATTCTATATGACCACATTAATTTAAGAATTAATTTAATTCACATTATTAAATTTCAATACATCCCAAATAGTTACAATTCCCAATAGATTTTCTGTTATTTTACCATTTTGTGTTATTAATAAAGCTTCAACAGAGTTTTCTTTATTATTAAACATCTCAGTTGCTTCATACATATTATAATCTTTTGATATAAATTCATAATTTTTTTCATATTCTTCATATGGAAGTATCTGTTTTATTTTTAAATCATCTTCTAAAATGACTCCTCCATCTTTTAGATTAAACATTTTTGCTAAAGCATTTGTAATACCATTAGTTGTCAATAATTTATTAAACTTATTATTTTCATAAATAGGAAATTGAGTATATTTATAATTTTTAATATCTTCTAAAACACTATGTAATTTATCATTACTACTAAAGGTCTTTACATTAATTTCACACCTAGGATAAACTTTTGGTGGATCAGATATTTTTTTATATACCTCTTCAAATTCTTCTACTGTACTTTTATATGGACTAGCTATATATGTTTCACTTCTTGTTTCATGAACGATTACATTTCTTAGTTTTCTATAATGTTGTAATTTATCTTTGTGCGCATGAACTACAGCACTCTTTCTACTTGCTTCATTAATTAATGAATGAAAATTACTTTCACTATTCAAATATTCCTTAAGATACTTTTCTGTACGATTAAATGTTGAAATAAATTGTGTAACTAATTTTGACATATTATTTCCCCCTTAATTTTTATCATAAAATATAAGTTGAAATTTAACGAGTAACTTATTTAGTACTGTCTGTAAGTCAGCTACTTTAGTAGCCGATATTAAAACTTTCTTTGCCCCTAGCGCACACTTGTAGTTGGACTTCAAATTTTTCTACTTTTGAAGTCGTTCCATCTACTGTCATATTTCCTATCCCGACATTGCTTTCTTGTACTGGTATGTTCAATGTGATTGATGACCATCCAATTGACTAAGTTACACTCAATCTTTCTATTAAATCAAATTTTTATAAATTATTAATATATATAAGATTTTTTATTTTACACTATTTATATTTCAACAGATTTATTATTAGCTGAAATGTATATAATAATAAATAAAAATACCAAGCATGCGAAAAATTAAGTATTAATCTACTATTTTAATATCATTAGGCACCTTAATATCAGAATGTGTGTCGGATTTATCATCAATTCCGTATTTTGTACTATTTTGAACTCCGTTATCGACTTTGCCACTATCATTAAAAGTTCCATCTGAATAATATCTTTTATATTTCCCTTCGACTACCCCTTGTTTAAAAGTCGCTTTAATTAATGGATTTTTTATATTTATTATTTTGTTCATTGGAGTTATATCTTCAGGTACTGGAGTTGATGTACCACCTTTTTCTTCATCCCAAAAAACGACACCTTCACCATCATATCTTCCATTCTTAAATTCGCCCTCATAATGTTTTAAAAATGTATTTTCATCATATCGATAATCTTTAATATACAATGATCCTTTTCCTTCTAGTTTATTATTAACAGTATCACCAATATATAAATAACTATTTTCACTCCAGCCTATTTCTGTTCCTCCATAATATGCTCCATTAAACTCATATGTATTTCCATCTATTAATTCTCCATTGTTATATTCAATTATTTTTTTGCCACTGACTTTTTGTTTATATTTATTAATAGGACTATACATCAAATCGTATTTTAAATCGAGTCCCACAATCAACGTTGTTTCTTCTGTTATATAACCAGATTTTAAATTACCTTCGTTCATTTCAGAAATTAATTGAGTAACATTTTCATAATTTTCCTTTTGATATTCATTCAGAATTAATTTATATGATGATTTATATTCATCGTCGTTATTTTCTAATAACGATATAGTACTTTTAAAGTTTTTAAAATTCTCCATTTCAATAAATTTATTTGCTATTTTTAGCATACCTTCTCGTATATTATTATCTATACCTGTCGCAATTATTATCTCCTCATATAATTGAAGTAATTCATCATATTTTTGTTGGTTAACCAATTTATTTATTTTTATATCTCTTTGTTTTTCATTCTCTTCCATTTTTGCCAATCTTTGCTCAGGTAATAAAACTTGAAAAATATAAATAGTTGATAAAAATAATCCAATTAACAATATACCTGAAAATAACCATCTTTTTTTCTTAGTATTTCTTTTTGCTATTAATTTTTTATTTTTTTCTGATTTTTCTTGTTCTAACTTTCTTTTTCTATCAATTTCTTTGGTGTACTCTATAATAGTTCTATCAATATTATCAATTGTAAGTGTGGAGGACATTTTATCTTTATCTCTGCTACATCTAGCACATATTTTTAAATCAACTGAATTATTCCTTCCGCAAACACATATCCATCTGTCTTCTTTCATTTCAAAGAAACTTATAACATCTCTTCCGTTAAATTCTCTAATAATGTTCAAATCTTTTTCATTATTTATTATATGTAATTCAGTATCGATTAAATCTTTTTGATTATAATTCCAAATATCCCCGTTGCTGAAGAGAACGTATTTGATAACTATATTTACCTTTCTTGTTGAAGGTAAGTGATCTAAATCTATAAATAGTTCATCACTCAAATATTGATTAGGTAATAGTTCTAAATCTTGTATCGTATACTCAACCAAATTATTTATACTATCATTTACAGGTTTATTGAAACTATTTAAACATTCAACCTCAAATATTATTGACTTTATTTTTGTATTTGATATATTTTTAAATTCTGAGTAAAGTGCTACGTGATTCTGATTTAATATAATACTGTTCCATATTATATCTATTGGTGCTTTAGTATTTGTGGTTAAATTAAATGTTTTGTTTTCATTAAGATACTTATCATTAAATTCTTCTTTAATATATTCTTCTGTGTTAACATCTTCCTCATCTTTAGAAAAACCGACAATCAATAATCCGATAATACCCAGTAATACACCAATTAAAAACCAAATACTTGTATCTTTTCCTTTTTGCTTAGCTATATAACTAGTTGAAAAACCAAAAATAATAGAATAAACTATAAAAATAATCCAAAACATTTAATATATCCTCCCTAAAACCTATAAAAAAACATTTAAAATAATTCCAAATCTCAACAAACATCTTTGAGTGATTTAACTTGAACATTTTTCTCTAAATTTGATTATACCTATATATGTATTTTTTGATGTAGGCATTTAGTTTTCTAAAAGCTTTTAACTTTTGTTTAACTTCAGGTTATTAAGACTTCGAAGCCCATCCCTTTGCTTTTTGGAATCAAATTTAGATTAACTTAGTGTAGTCGGTCCATTCATTGGATAATTAATATAGAGGTTTAATACTCTTTCAATTTAAATATAGCTCCGTTAAATTTAACGAGATTAAATAATATAACAACATTTACATTTTATTGTTTTCATCTTCCATTCATACAATTCTCTATAATCACATTTGATTCAATTTGAATTTTATGCAAATTTTTAAATCAAAGTTCATAATAAAACTAGTTCTGTCATTGCAGAAAGTTTAAAACAATTAAATGAATTTTATTAATCGATTGGGCTTTGAAACGATTTCAATTTAACCTACAAAGTAAAAAGTAATTTGAAACAAAAGTACCAGGTACACAAACATAAAATAACTTTATAAAACATTTACTAATTTATCACATTTAATAAAGAAATTATGATTCCAAAAAAACCTATAATAACTGTTATTTTTTCTATGCTATTCTCTATTCGATTTATTATAGTTATAATTTTATACACTAAATCTCCTAATATAAAAATCATCAAAAAACCAACTAAAAAAAGTGCAGGAATTTCTAAGCCTAATAAAAGCTTATATTGATTAAACACAAAAATCACTGTACAAATGAATACTAATATTCCAACGATTTTATAATACCAATCAAAAATATCATTATTTTTTAAACGTAAATTAAATCTATCAGAAAAAAGAAAATAAAGTGTAATACTTAGATACATTATAAATAACCCTATTCCTGAAATTCATTGATATTTCCTTTTAAATTACTAATCTCTTTTCCGAAAAATAACAGAATAAAACCATAAATTAAAAATGTGGAAATAAAAGTAATCTTAATTTTGTTAATCATTTTCTTAAAATCCGTACTTACTTTTTCTTTTTTAAGAGTATTTAATTCTTTATTATTTTCCAACATAACTTCTATTAATTCATTAGTTTTTTCATTGTTTTCTTCTGCCAATTCATTTATTTTTTTATTATTCTCTTCTGCAATTTCCATACTTTTATTAAGTTCTTTTTTCATATCTTTTATTTCATTTAAGTTAATTATTAATCATCCTCGATTTCATCAAGTAATTGTCCGTTAACTTTTTTTGGTTCTTTTTCAATTAAGAAACATCTTTCTTCTTCAATATATGCTTTATTCCAAAATTATAGAGTTTTGTTACTATTACTAATAAATATTTTCTAATGTTTTTAAAATAATTTATTACACGTTTTTTCTTTTTTATTTGCGTAGTAAATCACCATTATTTGTATGCCACTCTCTTTTAAAGTCCCAATACTGTCCTTCTTGTTTCATTAATATTAATTCTTCAATTTCTTGAGTAATCATTCCCTCAACCTCTGATACACTTCTTCTTTCATTTCGTTCATTAAAAACCTACGTTGTTCTTCGTTTTCCATCATTTTTTGATAGAAATTTCGGTCTGTCATGCGATCGATTAAGAAGTCCATGAATTTGTCTTCGTAACTAAATGCGAAGTTATCGATTGAGTTGTTTTTAGCTCTTTCTCGTAATTCTGGGTCTTGTACCATATCTTCAACTAATTGATCGCGTGATAATTTATCTTGAGGGCTAAATTCGGTGCCGAATCGTTCATTCATGCGATCAATGATTGATGTTAATCTTTCTTTTTCGTCTTCTGCTGCGCCACCACCTGCATGTTGTTGTGGTTCAAGATCCACGTTGCCTTTTTTCTCGAGTTCGATATTTCCTTCGAATACTTTTTCGTTTCGATAATATTCAAGGGCTACATCATCGGCTAAATAAAGACGTTCATTTGGTTTTTTAGGTAATTTTCGTAAGAGATAACTTAAATAAACGTATAATTTATGCAAATCGACATCTGTAAAAGGCCCAATTTGTAAGACAAACGAATAAGTTCGAATAAACTTAGTTGTGAGGCTCTTGAATTGGTCTTGGGTTTCTTCAGATAACTCTTCTTTAAATCGGTCGACAGCTGCATCAAGTATTGGATTCAATTTTTCTTGTGCTCGGTTATCTTTTAATTTATCGCTAAATTCAAGCTCACTTACTTGATTAACTTCTCTGTTTGTATACACTTGCATCGCATCAAGTTCATAAAGTAAATCATATAAAATATTCGGATCAGTTACATCACTTAATCCAGTCACCTCATAATACGGTTGGAATGATTGTTGAATCACTTCAGGATCATTCACAAAATCAAGCACAAACGTATCTTCTTTACCATGACAGATTCGATTAAGACGTGATAAAGTTTGAACAGCTTTAATGCCACTTAATGGTTTATCGACATACATTGTATGAAGTAAAGGTTCATCAAAACCTGTTTGGTATTTTTCAGCGACAATAAGTACTTGATATTCATCTGTTGAAAACTTATCTGGTAATTCATTTTCACTAAATTCATTCATTTCTGTTTCTGTATAAGTTTCACCGCTATCATCAACTGTTCCAGAAAAAGCAACAAGTGTCTTCATATCCGTAAAATTATTATGTTTAATATAGGCATCAATTGCATGCTTATATCTGACAGCGTGTAGTCTACTTCTTGTTACAAGCATTGCTTTCGCACGACCACCTATTTTATGTTGCGTTGACTGCCTGTAATGGTCGACAATAATTGCTGATTTTTGTGCAATATTATGAGGATGAAGTGATACAAAACGAGCTATTTCTTGGGCTGCTTTTCGCTTTGATATCTCTGGATCATCGGCAATGCTCTTTTCAACATTATAAAATGTGTCGTAAGTCGTATAGTTTTGTAAAACATCTAAAATAAATTCTTCTTCAATTGCTTGGCGCATTGAATAAATATGAAATGGCTCTGGTAATCCTGTTTGAGCATCGTATGTTCCAAATTTTTCAATCGTTTTGGGTTTAGGTGTTGCTGTAAAAGCGAAAAATGAGATATTGTCTTGCCTTCCACTTTTTTCAACAATTTCAACTATCTTTTCTTCTGTACTATCAAGATCTTCTTCAAACACTTTATCCGCTTCATAAGCATCTTCTAAAGATTTATCAGATAAAATACTTGTCATGGCAGTTGATGCTTTACCTCCTTGAGAGCTATGAGCTTCATCAATGATAATTCCATATTTTCCACGAGAAAACTCACCTACTTTCTCAACGATAAATGGAAACTTTTGAAGGGTTGTGATAATAATCCGTGTTTTATTAGCAATTGCTTTAGCTAATTGATTTGAATCTTCATCTATTTTTTGCACGACTCCAGCTTCATGTTCAAGTTGATAAATCGCATCTTGGAGTTGTTTATCAAGTACACGACGGTCTGTAATAACAATGATACTATCAAAAATGGCTTCATTATTTTCATCATGCACTTTTGCTAAACGATGAGATAACCAAGAAATACTATTTGTCTTCCCACTTCCCGCTGAGTGTTGCACAAGATAATTATGACCGACTTTATTTTGTTTAATATCAGCTTCAATTTTTCGTACGACATCAAGTTGATGATATCTCGGAAAAATAATTGTTTCTTTTTTATCAATGATTTCGCCTGTACTATCACGTAAATCTTTTTCTTCGACATAAACAAAACGGAATAATACATCTAATAAACTATCCTTTTGTAAGACGTCATTCCATAGATAAGATGTACGGTAGTCGTTGTAAATAATTGGATTCCCTTTGCCACCTTCATTTCCACGATTAAATGGTAAAAAATACGTGCTTTGCTTTTTAAGCATTGTTGTCATCCAAACTTCATCTGTATCAACCGCAAAATAAACCATAACACGTTTTTTAGGTTGGAATAACAACTCTTTTGGGTCACGATCATTTTTAAATTGCTGCATGGCGTTTTGAACGTTTTGATTCGTTAATTGATTTTTTAATTCCATTACAACGAGAGGAAAACCGTTTAAAAATAGCACAACATCTAAACTATTTTTATTCTTTTCACTATAATAAACTTGGCGATTCACAGTAAATATATTTTGTTCATAATTTTCCATTAATAATTTATTTAACGTACTTGGTGGTTTATTATAAGCAAGTTTAAGCGACACACCACGATCTTTAATGCCATGACGTAAACAATCAATCACACCACGACGACTTAATTCTTGTTCCATACGATTTAGAAAACGTCGTTCGAAAAAGTCACCATGAATTGTTTTAAGACGCTCCATTTTTTTAGGTTGTGTTGCTTCTAAAAATTGAAATAACATTTCAACATCAATCGCACGTTCTTGAAAGTCTTTCAGAGCTTGACCTTCCAATTGACGTTCAATATATCCTGCTTGAACTAAGCTTGTTTCAATATTCTTTTCTAGACCTAATTCTGTATAATCAATGGCCACAAATAATCCTCCTAACTAATAAACCTCTTCTTGTTCAGTTACATAGTCACGTACATCTATTTTACCTGTAACAGCTTCATAAATAAGCGATTCACGATATTCTTTAATTTTCGAGATTTGTAGTTTTATATCCTTAATAAGTATATTAATTTTGTTTATTTCTTTAGTTAAATAATTAGATATATATACTTGCTCGTTATAGCTTGGTATTACAATTGGCATATTCGCATAACGGTTACCATTTACATTTGAAATAGTAGATGATACTAAAACTGAATTAAGCCAACCTATGAAACTATGACCTTGCGTAAAATAATAAATGAATAACGGATAACATGTCTTGTTAAAGGAAAACTTAACTAAATAACTGGCAAATGTCATTTTTTCATAAGTTTGATGAATATAAGTTCGACCTATTGTCCCACTTCTTGAGAATAATATATCGCCGTTTTTTAAAATTTGATTAGAGTTATACTTAACTTCTTTTATATTGATATACACACTGTTATCTTCCTTTAAAAAACCATTTTCATCTATATCAGTAGTTCTCAATAATCTAATTCCATAATCAGAATATGATTCAGCACTTTCATTTAAACCATAAACAGCGGTTTCTTTTGATAAATATTTTAATTTTGTTTTATTCCAATGCTCAGGTATGTCACCAATCCATTTAATACCTGAGTCTTTCATTTTTACATCTGGGTCAAGTCCCTTTGTTACCGTTTCGGTTATCATTGCCTGACGTTTTTCTTCAAGCAACTCAATTAAACGTTCTTTATCAGAAATAAGAGAATCTATTTCGGTAGTTTTTCTGTTAAGATATTTTGAGATGTTTTTTTGTTCTTGATATTGTGGTAACATTAAAAAATCTTCTCTAAAATGACGATTATTTACAGATGGGACTGCGCCAGGATTACTATACCAATCTAAATCTACAATTTTTAATGCATAATATAAAAATTCTTTATCGTTATTATCTATTGGTGTTAGTGCCATCATATTGTTATCTATAAGACAAGGTACTAAATTAATTTTTCTATGATTAATTCTTAAAGCTTCCCCAATTTTTGCAGTTATTATAGAATAAGGTTTTATTTCATTCCATCCCTGAGCGTCAATAGTTTGATTACTAACATAGTTTAAAGATTTTTTAACATATGTTCCATTAAAACTGATATCACTAACTTTTAAAAATGGCTTCTCTCCTGTGCGCTTACCTTGTAATTCATGCGGAAATCCATGTCCATTAACAAATGTAAAAATATATTTATACTTTATGGTATTCCAATTTTTAGGTATTTCTCCTATCCATTCAACGCCACTATCCTTATATTCAGGATATGCTTTTAACTGTGACATTATTCCATCACCTTCTCTAACTTTTCTAAAATACTCTTTTCTAATTCTTGAATTTCTGCTTTAATCTCACTTGATGGTCTTAGTTGTGTATATTCATAAAAATACCGTGTAAATGGAATTTCATAACCAACTCTAGTTTTATCATGATCAATCCATGCATCTGGCACATGTGGTAACACTTCTTTTTCAAAATAGTCATCAATATCTTCTGATAAAGGAATAATTTCCGTATCTCTTAACTCAGTGTCAGGTTCGATTTCTTTTTTATTTTTCATACAGACCTCAGCTGTTTCATCACGTTCTGAAAGAGCTGTCCAAATCGCACGTAATAGAGGTGCACGTAAATTAATCTCTGTTTCTTTAAATGCTTCTTTAATTACTTCAATAAATGCTTCACGGTTTTTATAAACGGTATTACTTTCCATATTCGCTAATACATCTTTAATTGTTGCTTGCTCTTTTTCACCTGCTTCAATTTCAGCTGCTTTATTATCTCCTTTTTTGCGTGATTTCGCTAAATTAATAAAAGCACGTTCATCATCCAGACGTTCAATACGTTCTTCTGTGATTTGAAAGTTCAAACGTAAAGGACGTTCAACTGTTACACGATGATAACCGAAATCTTCATTTGCAAAGATTTTAACATTATCACCTTCACTTGTTTGTCCATACATCTCAACTATTTCATTAATTTGTTCTTCAGTAATTTCATTCCGTTTATTACCTAAGCTTTTTCGCATTTTTTCAAATTTTTCAACAGCATTGACGAGTTGGACTTTACCCTGTTTATAAGCTGGTTTATTATTTGTTAAAATCCATATGTAAGTTGAAATACCTGTGTTATAAAATAATTGGTCAGGTAAAGCAACAATCCCTTCTACTAAATCATGTTCAAAAAGATAACGACGTATCTCACTTTCACCACTGCCTGCATCACCGGTAAATAATGGAGACCCATTCATAATAATCGCAATTCGTGAGCCATTAGGTTCTTCTTCGGTCACTGGCTTCATTTTAGCTAGTAAATTTTGTAAGAATAATAGTTGCCCGTCACCTACGCGAGGTAAGCCCGCGCCAAATCTCCCGTCAAAACCTAAATCGTTATGTTCTGCTTCAACAGCATCTTTTGCCGGCTTCCATTCAACACCGTATGGCGGATTTGTAATCATATAATCAAATTTTTCACCACTAAATTGGTCATTTGACAACGTATTACCTAATCTAATATTGCGTGCATCTTGACCTTTAATGAGCATGTCTGCTTTTGAAATTGCGTATGACTCACCGTTAATTTCTTGAGCAAAAAACTCTAAATGACCTGATGGATTATATTCTTTAATATAATCTTCAGCTACCGTTCCCATACCGCCTGTACCTGCACAACTATCATATAATGTACGTGTCACACTTGGCAGTAAAATATCGTCATCATTAAAAAACATGAGATGAACCATTAATTTAATCACTTCACGTGGCGTATAATGATCCCCCGCTTCAGCATGCTCAGAGAAACGACGAATTAATTCTTCAAAGATATATCCCATTTCAATATTAGACACTTCATCTGGATGTAAGTCGATTTCACCAAATCGTCTCACCACTAAATAAAGTACATTGTTTTCTTCCATCTTATCGATTTCATTATCAAAATTAAAATGGCTCAAAATCTCACGTGCTTCACTTGAAAATCCATTAATATAATCACGTAAATTATCCGCAATATTATCTGGATCACTTAACAGCTTCACAAAATCATACTCACTCGTATTATTAAAACCTTGTTTAGCTGTACGATTTAAAATTTCATCACGCGTCGCTTCAGGTAAAGACGCATATTTTTTATTCTCTTCTAGCACCGCTTCTTTTGTATCAGATAACACAGCATCAAATCGTCTTAACACAGCCATTGGTAAAACAACTTCCCCATAATCCTCTGGGCGATACGGCCCTCTTAATAATTCAGCAATCGACCATATAAAACTAACCTTCTCTTGGAAATTCTTCATTTTACTTCTCCTTTAAGTATGTAATATGATACTTTTGTATAATATATCTGTTTTAATATTTTATTTTAGTCTATAGACATTTCTACATGTATCTTATCATATATAATCATAATTAAAGAATGATATTCTTAGTATAGCTTTATTAATAAAGCCTAAAAAATATCATTAGTAAATTTAATATTCATATCATAAAGAGGCTGGGACATAACTAGCTAAAAAAGATAAAAACAGTTTCGATTATCACAAAATGATAATTGAAACTGTTTTTTCTTTGGTTATATTTAGTTAAATACCTGTTCATGGCAGTGAATTTCCT
>Ga0209487_1001593_pt1 | contig 18995 bp, 16 predicted proteins | sample Poulit2012_FD_187524 | JGI IMG/M metagenome (GOLD analysis project Ga0209487, IMG submission 187524) | Agricultural soil microbial communities from Georgia to study Nitrogen management - Poultry litter 2012 (SPAdes) (version 2) | ecosystem: Environmental > Terrestrial > Soil > Agricultural land...
GTGATGGTGGACAGAGTTCTTGACGTGTTGCTGCGGCTGCAAAAAACCGATTTGTCCATTCTTGTTGTTGAGCAAAAGCTTGATATTGCAATGGAAATTGCGTCGTTTGCCTATGTATTGGCAAATGGTCGTATGGTATATGAGGGGCCTACATCTGAATTTTCAGAGAGCCCGGATCTTGTTAAACGTCACCTAGGGGTCGGGGTTTAACGACCTATTGGAGGGAATACTTATGAATAAGCTTATGACAAATCGGCGTTCTTTTATTAAGGGATCGCTTGCCTTAGCCGGAACGGCATCGTTTCCATTCATTGGCAGTCGGGCTTTTGCGGCAGAAAAAGAAGCCACTATATTGGGAATTGTGCCATTGACGGGCCCTTATGCTGCCGATGGAGAGCGCATTCAGCGCGGCCAGAAAATGGCGATTGAAGACTTTAATGAACAGTCCAATGGTCTAAAACTAAACTACATCTCCCGCGACAGTGGCGGCGATGTTGGTACGGCCGTTCGTCGTGTTGGCCAAGCACACGAACGTGAGAATTTGGTGGCCATTGCAGGACCATGGGCGGACGATGTATCGGCAGCAATTTCCGAGTTTGCGCAGCGTGAAAAAATTGTCCATGCCTTTAGTGGGGGCCCTTTACCATGTCATCGCTATAACTTTCAATGGGCGCCACCCTATTACGCGGGTGTGCAAGCGTCCATGACGTACATGGCGGAAAAGTATCCAGATGCCAAGCGTTGGTATATGTTGACATCAGACTACGCTTTTGGGTGGACTGTTGAAGAGTTGGAACAAAAGTTTGCCAAAGACTTGGGCATTGAAATTGTTGGCTCCCAACGCCACGTGCTGGGAGAAAAAGAATTTAGCCCCTATATGGGAGAGATTTCTGCGGCGCAGCCTGATGTTGTGCTGTTTAATAACTTTGGTCTGGATACCGCCCAGTCTTTACGTACTGCTTACTCCTTTGGTTTAACGCAACAGTCTAAAATTCTGGTCCCATGGGGCAGTGGTATTGAAGATTATTTGCGGCTGGAGCCAGCCATTACGCAGGGCATTGTGATTGGATCGGCGTTTTACTTTACGATCGACAATCCCGTTGCCAAGAGTTTTGCAGATCGCTATATTGAGCGCTTTGATGAGCCCCCCGGGTATCCCGCAGGTAGTGGCTATGCCGTCATGCAAATGTTGCTGGAAGCCTTAACCGATGTGGACGAGGTCAACCCGCGGAATTTGGTGGAAGCCCTGGAAGGCTGGCAAATGGATGACTCCCTGGTAGGCCCGATTACGATGGATGCCAATACACATCAGGCTTTCCGTCCCTTCTTTGTGACCGAAGGAAAGGCGCCTGATGAGGTGGAGAATAAATTTGATGTGGCGCGCATTGTCGCCACCCACGATGGCGAAGTCCCTGAAGGTGCACTGGCGTGTGAAGGCGTTGGTGACTTTTAAGTAAACGAGAAGGCGGGCGCGTGTGAATCTGTTTTTTATCAAGCTGCTTAATGGTGTAACAACCGGCGCATTATATGCGATGACAGCCTTTGGGCTAACGTTCATTTTGGGCATGCTCAACATCCCCAATTTTGCCCATGGCGCGTTGTTTGCCGTTGGGGGCTATATTGCCTACAGCGTTATTCAAACAGGTGGTTCGTACTGGCTCGCTTTACTCATTGCAGCGGTAAGCATGGCAGCGCTGGGGGCACTACTTGAGCGCTCCATGCTAAAAAAACTCTACGGTGATGGCCCGGACGATGAGAACTTTTTGCTGATGGCGCTGTTTGCCTTGGCCATTATTTTGCAAGAAGTAATTATTATGATCTGGGGTGGGGCGGGTGCCAGCAGTCTTCCCCCACCGGCCCTGGCTGGCGCCGTTAAAATTGGCCCGCTTTTTTATCCCAAGTTCAGGGTGTTTGTCTTTGTAGTTGCCGCTGTCGTAGTGTTTCTGTCGTGGTTCTTTATCGAGCGCACTCGAATTGGCGCACTCATACGGGCAGCTATTGAAAAGCCGGAAACTATCGTTTTGCTTGGGATTGATATCCGCATTTTGTTTGCCGCCAGCTTTGCTTTCGGAGCATTGTTAACCGCATTTGCCGGGGCACTTAGCCTTCCGTTGCGAGGGGTTCATCCCTTTGTTGGCATGGATATTTTAGTGGTTTCCTTCGTGGTGGTTGTGGTTGGCGGATTAGGTAACCTTTATGGGGCAATCGCTGCCGGGTTGCTGATTGGTGTATTGCAAGAGTTTTCCACGTATATTGATTCATTGGCGGCATGGCCAGCGACCTATCTTATTATGATGGCGGTGTTGTTTTTCCGGCCACAAGGGCTATTTGGTAAACGCTAGTCCAGAACAGGCGGGCTACGTAATTCTCGGGGATGATTTGTGTTTACGCGTAATGTGTTTGTCAACGGCCTTAGCCTGGTAATATTCCTTTTGCTATTGCCATGGCTACTACCCATGTCGTTGGCCATTGATATTCTAATTTATAGTATTGCGGCGTTGGCATTTAGTTTGATGTTGGGCCATGCCGGAATGCTGTCGTTTGGCCAAAGTGCCTTTTTTGCGTTGGGCGCCTATAGCGCGGGTTATGCCCTAAAAATTTCTACCTTAAGTGCCATTCCCGTGCTTTTGATTGCAGCAGTTGCGGGGGCTTTGGGTGCCATGTTGGTGGCCTTTTTAACTGCCCGGCTAAAAGATGTTTATTTTATTTTAATGACATTGGCGTTTGCCCAGCTAACCTACTTTGTGGCCATGAGTTGGCGCTCGGTAACCGGCGGGCCGTCGGGGCTGACTGGTTTTGCACGGCCGTCATTATCCTTTGGATTTTTTAGCATCTCATTAGACAACCGCCTTACCTTATATATTTTTACCGCCGTTGTATTGCTGCTAATTTTTGCGTTGTTCTACGCGTTGATTTTATCGCCGGTGGGCCTTGCGCTAAGAGGAATGAAGGACAATGCGGAGCGCTTGCAAGCCGTCGGTTATGCCGTGCCTCGTTATCGGATTGTGGTATTCACCATTTCTGGTGCCATGACTGGTATCGCTGGTGCGTTGTCCGCCTTCCAGTGGCAGTTGGTGCCGGTTAGCAAGGCAGCGATGAACGAGTCGGCAAATATTGTTTTTATGTCGATCCTGGGCGGCGTCAGTACACCGTTGGGGCCTATTCTTGGCTCTACCATTTATATCTGGTTGAGTGACGTGGTGTCGAGCTATTGGGCACGTTGGCCCATACTATTTGGCGGTTTTATTATATTTATTGTGTTTTTTATGCGCGGGGGCTTAATGCAAGGCGTTTATGCGTTATCGCGGCGATTCAGCCCGGGCCCCAAGCCCGGGGGTGAAGGGGGGGCATCCTAGGGTGTTTTTCCAAAGCTGCGCAAGGCGAAGCTTACCCCGACGATCTGAACACAAACGGCAATCAGTAGGGCTCCTTGTAAACCTGCATAAAAGTCATCAAATAAGCCATAGAGACTTCCAATAATGGCAATGCCCAAGGTGGCGCCAACCATTCTGGCAACATTAATTAATGCACCAGCGCTGCCAGCCCGCTCATCATCAACCGCGTTAACCGCCCCTCCCATAAGGGGCCCAATGGCCAAGCCCATGCCCAAGCCGGTTAAGGCCAGGCCTATGCCTACGGTCCAATAAAACTGGCTCGCCGTTGTGGCAATGAGAACAATGCCTAGCATGATACTTCCCAATCCCAGCGCCACGATGGCCCGTAAGCCAATGCGCGCTTGAATGGCACCCGAGAGAGGGGAAATAATCATAAAGATAATTGCGCAAGGCAGTAGCGCAATGCCTGCGGCAATGATGGACATCTGGCCAGTTTCCAACCAGGTTAGCGGCAGCAGGAACATTGTGGAGTACATACCAAAGGTCATGGAAATTGTTGCCAGTACCGATCCAAGAAACTGTGGAATCTTAAAAAACCGGGTTGGCATTAGCGCCAGCTCATGACGACGATGTTCTACCGTAATAAAGCTTGCCAATGACACAATAAAGATAATGCCACTGAGGATTGCAATGCCAACATGCTGATGAATTTGTATGGCGGCAATGGTGAGGCTGGCCAAGGCGGTGAAGCCTAGAATTTGACCGGCCAGGTCAAAGGAACGCCCCTCACGGTCGGCCGATTCCGGGATGCTGACTTGAGATCCGGCGACAACAATAAAGGCCAGTGGGATGGTCAGGATGAAGATGCTACGCCAGCTGAGATAATGCATGAGTGCACCCCCGAGTACGGGGCCAATCACGAGGGCGAGTCCATGACAGCCTGCCCAAATTCCGAGCACGCGCCCCCGATCATATTCCTGCTTCCAGATAACGCGGATGAGCGCAAGCGATGCGGGCAGTAGCAACGCTGCTCCAACGCCTGAAATCAAGCGACCAAAGAGCAACATGGAGATGGTAGGAGCCGTCGCGCATAATATGGAGCCGATGCCAAATAGCGCATTACCAGCAACAAATACCCTGCGACGTCCAAAGAGGTCCGCCAACACACCCCCCGTTAATAATAAGGAGGCGTAGCTTAGGTTGTAGGCATCCAGAAACCATTGCTGGGAGGCGAGACTTGCATTAAAACTTTCCCCAACCGGTTTCACTGCGATGTTGGTCATGGACATGTCCAGTTGAGCGCAGAGAATGGCAATGCAAAGCATGAGTAATGCCGGTTTTGATGCCAGTTGGGCGGGGTGTTCTTGAGGCTGTGCGCTGGGACTTTGCACGTTATTCTCCTTTCATTGTGCTTTACATTTACCACGTTGTTATGCAGACGGCACGGGATAACCCCAATTCTCCATTAGGCATTATCTTTTGTATATTTTCTAGTCATACGATGTCGCTTGTATGATAGTTTGGCTGCATTGTCTGTGATTAATTGTGCCATGGTTTTTATGGCAATCTACATCAGGAGCTCCCTATGCGAAAACTAATCCAACAATTAAGTGCTGTTTTTGTCACACTCGCGTTACCTTGTAGTGCTTGGGCAACCACTTGGCTGATGGCTACGGGTTATCCTGATCACAGTTTTTTCACCAAAAATATTCGCCAATTTGCGGAAGAAGTGGAGCAAAAAAGTGAGGGCCGCCTCAAGATTGATGTGCGCTCAAACGATACCTTGATAAAACACGACGCCATTAAGCGGGCCGTCCAAAAAGGCCAAGTTCCCATTGGTGAAATTCGTTTAGGCGTTTATGGAAACGAAAACGAAGTTTTCAATCTGGACGGTCTGCCCGACATCGCATCCAATTATGAAGAAGCCGATTTGTTAGCCGAAGCGCGTCAACCGTTTTTCGATGAGCTATTTGGGAAGCAAGGCATGCGTATGATTACCTACGTCTCGTGGCCAGGCCAGGGATTTTATACGCAAAAAGAAATTAAATCCCTGGATGATCTAAAAGGCGCCAAAATGCGTATTTATTCCCGCCCAACCCAAAAAATGGGGGAAATGCTTGGTGCCGAAGCCGTTATTTTGCCCTTTGCGGAGGTTGCACAAGCTTTTGCCACGGGTTTGATTAATTCCCAATTTACCAGTGCGCAAACGGGCATTGACACCCAAGCGTGGGATAACGTGAGCCACTTTATGTATACCGGTACGCTGCATAACCAAAACGCTATTCTTGTGAATGAAGCGGCCTTCCAAAAGCTTGATGAGGATTTGCAGGAAATTCTCATTGAGGCCGGTAAAGAAGCCACGAAACGTGGTAATGAAATGAGCCGTGAATCGAATGAAGAATCACTTAAAACGCTCGAAGAAAATGGTATGAAGGTTACCGAAGCACCCGCCGACGTTAAAGAGCGTCTCGCAGAAATTGGTGAGGCCATGATTGAGGATTGGCGTAAAGAAGCCAGTGATGACGAGCGTGAAGTGCTGGATAACTATCTTGAATTGAAGAATGCGCAAGATTCTTAATGCCATTTACCTCAGCTCGGGGGTATTAGCGGGTCTATTTTTGGCAGCGATCGCCATCGTGATTATGGCGCAGGTCGTGATTCGTCAAATTGGCTTTGCGTTTGATGCCACCGAGCTGTCGGGGTTTTTTATGGCAGCATCAACTTTCCTTGGGCTGGCTTATACCTTTCGCGATGGCGGGCATGTGCGCGTGACGCTATTGGTAGATCGGGCCCATGGAAAACTAAAAGGAATATTGGAATGTTGGTGTTGCCTCGCAAGCGCCGGCTTGATGGCATATGTTTCCTGGTATGCCATTGACATGACTTGGGATTCTTATCAATTCAACGATATTAGCCCGGGTTTGATGGCCATCCCGTTCTGGATTCCCCAGCTCGGGATGACCCTTGGTTTGATTGTGTTAACGCTTGCATTACTGGATGCCTTTTTTACTCTGATGGCGGGTAAGGTCCCCGGTTATCAAAAAAATGTGGACAACGTTTTAGTCTAAGTACGTCTCACCACCAGGAGTATGCATGGGTGATCCTTCCGTTTTCATAGTCTCTGCCATTCTTTTTGCTGTCTTGTTGGTGCTGTTGGCGAGTGGAATCTGGATAGCCCTGGGGTTATTGTCAGTCGGCGTTTTTGCACTTGCCGTATTTTCGGACACGCCCACCGGTTCAATTATGATCTCTGCCATGTGGGATGCCAGTTGGGGTTGGCCCATGACGGCGTTACCCCTATTCATCTGGATGGGGGAAATCTTGTTTCGGACCCGTTTATCAGAAGATATGTTTAATGGTCTGGCGCCTTGGGTGAACTGGCTACCGGGGCGCTTGTTGCACGTAAACGTTTTGGGGTGCGGCATCATGGCAGCTGTGGCAGGCTCTTCCGCGGTTACTTGTGCCACCGTTGCCCGCATGAGCCTGCCAGAGCTGCAAAAACGTGGCTACAACGAGAATATGATGATTGGCACATTAACGGGGTCAGCAACCCTGGGCTTGCTGATTCCGCCGTCTATCATCATGATTGTTTACGGGGTGTTGGCACAGCAGTCGGTGGCTCGCCTTTTTATTGCGGGTGTTTTGCCAGGGATTTTATTAATTGTTTTGTTTATGGGCTATGTGTGCCTGTGGTCCTTGTTCAACCGCGATCAGGCGCCCGCGCGTGAACCAGGAACCGACTTTTTGCATAAGCTTTGGAACTCCCGTCGATTAATTCCCATTGTGTTGCTTATTTTATTGGTTATTGGTTCGATTTATGGCGGGTTTGCCACGCCTACAGAAGCCGCGACCATTGGAATTATTGGCGCCTTGGGGCTTGCCCTGGCCACGCGAACGTTAACATGGCATACCTTTAGCGATAGCCTCATGTCGGCGATGAAAATCTCCTGCATGATTTCGTTCATCATTGCTTGTGCCGGGGTATTATCAACAGCGGTGTCGTTTCTGAATATTCCGCAAGCACTGGCATCACAAGTGGTGCGAGCGGATATGAGCCCAGCCATGTTGCTGGTAATTTTAACGGCCTTTTTTATTGTTTTAGGGTGTTTTCTGGAAGGCATTTCCATTCTTGTACTCAGTAGTGCCGTCGTGCTTCCCATGGTCGAGGCCGCGGGCATGAACCTGTTATGGTTTGGGGTGTATATGGTGGTAGTCATTGAAATGGCACAGATCACACCGCCGTTGGGCTTTAACCTATTCGTTATGCAAAGCATGACGGGGCGCAATATCTTGCAGGTGACCCATGCCTCGATTCCCTTCTTTATTATTTTGGTGATTTCTGTTGTTTTACTGGCCAGCTTCCCCTCCATTGCCACCTGGTTGCCGTCATTAATGGGATCACCGGCAAGCGTCAATTAACCCGCTTATTCAACGCCTCGACGGTAGCGTTTAAGGCTTTCACTTAAGTGCTGGTACATTGCTTCACGTGCGGCGCCAGGCTGGCTGCGCACAATGGCAACCATAATGGCATCATGCTCGGTGCTGATGCGTTTTTCATATTCCAGGCGTTGCGGTTCCGTTTGGCCATGTCGTTTTAAGGCCAGCTCTACCATCACATCCTGGACGGCACCTTTCAGCAAATGCGCAAAATGAGGATTGTTTGCGGCACGGGCAATACTTAGGTGAAAGGCGAAATCTGCTTCAACCGCGGAACGGATGTCCGTGTGGGTTTGGTTGCTGGCATCAAACGCGTGCACAATATCTACCAAATCGCGGGAAGTGCGTCGTTGGGCCGCGAGTCCGGCGGCTTCAACTTCTAGGCCGATGCGCAGCTCAAGAATATGAAGGGCAGCTTTAAGATCCGTATTTTGTTTGGCCAGGGGTAAGTCAATTAGATGGTCAGTGTTCGAGATATCGGCTACAAATACGCCGACGCCTTGCTGGCTAACCAGTCGCCCAGTAAGCCGAAGGGAGGCAATTGCCTCCCGTACGACTGTTCGACTGACGTTAAACTCTCGACAGAGTTCCTGCTCGGAAGGTATGCGCTCCCCCGGTCGGTACAGGTGTGTATCCAGCCGGTGGGATAGCTCTTGAATAACGGTTTGGGTCAGGGAGCCAGATTTCTTTTGAGGTTTATGTGGTGATTTGGTCATTGCTCCTAATCTCAGCGTAGCTGGGCACAGGCTTTATGGATGCGCTCGCAGGCAGTGGCAAGCTCATCATCCGACGCAGCATAAGACAAGCGAAAATGCCCATCCAATCCAAAACTACTGCCCGGGATTACTGCAACATAGTGGTGTTCCAGTAGGTAGCGACAGAAATCACTGTCGGTTTCTATCGTCTCCCCGCTGGGGGTTTGACGACCTAGCGTGCCGTGACACGATGGAAAAACGTAGAACGCTCCTTCGGGTAGCAAGCATTGGATGCCGTTGCAGCGGTTTAATTGGTCGACAACATTATCACGGCGTTTTTGAAAGAGCGCCTGGCGTTCGCCCAGGACGGTTTGCGGGCCGGTGAGGGCAGCAATGGCGGCCACTTGGCTAATGGAAGAGGGGCTTGATGTGCTTTGGCTTTGCACGGTTGCCATGGCTTTGATTAATTCCCGTGGTCCGGCAGCATAGCCAATCCGCCACCCTGTCATGGCATAGGCTTTGGAGACCCCATTAACCGTGAGGATACGGGACTTCAGATCGGGAGCGAGTTGTGCCGAGGTGACGAAGGTATGATCGTCGTAAAGTAAATGTTCGTAAATATCGTCCGTCAATAGCCAGACATCGGGGTGGCGCCGTAGGACATCTAACAGGGCATTGAGCTGCTCCGCATTATAAAACGCACCACTGGGATTGGATGGGGAGTTCAGCATCAGCCATTTGGTGCGCGGGGTAATGGCAGCTTCAAGGGCATCTGGCGTTAGGCGAAAGCCTTGCTCTTGGCTGCACGGAACGGTAACGACTTTTCCCCCGGCAATGGCGATAATATCAGCGTACGAGGTCCAATACGGGGAGGGCAGTATGACCTCGTCACCATCGTTTAGGCTGGCCATATAAGCGTTATGAATGACTTGCTTTGCACCTGTAGCCGCACAAATTTCATCAAGCTCGTAGTGCAGCTGATTATCGCGCTGAAACTTATGTTGAATGGCTTCCCTAAGAGCCTGAGTTCCTGTGAGGTGAGTGTATTTGGTGACATCGTCACGGATGGCGTTAATGGCGGCCTCTTTAACATGCTCTGGCGTTGTAAAGTCAGGTTCGCCCGCACCAAGAATGATCACCGGATGCCCTTGTTGGCGTAAGCGGGCTGCTTTGGCACCGATTTCCAACACTTCTGAGACGCCCATGGTGGCGATACGCTGGGCACGCTGAAAAGAAGATTGTGTAAAGCCTGTCATAAACACCTCTGGGTTTAGGTACTAATATAGCCATTCTCACGGTCGTTGCGGATATCATTGGCATCTCGTGCATCCGGAGCACCGTAACCACCTCCCCCAGGCAGCTCTAATACCAAGCGCCGGCCGTGTGGAATGTATTGTGTGCCTTTGCCATGCAAAATGGTGCCATCGTCTAACGATACACCACCGGGTGCCCCCGCTTTCCCACCGGCACGCCCGCGGGCGGGGTTGTTAATCCGGTCAAACATAGCATTAAATCTAACGGTATAACCGTCTTGGGGGGCAAGTTCCATGATTTGTCCCAAGCCACCACGATACTTGCCTGCACCCGCGGAGTCAGGTCGCAGCTCTTTACGCCAAACAATGAGAGGGCCAGTTTGTTCGGTTGCCTCAACAGACATTGCATGAACCCCACTGGGGAAGGCTGTTGAAGATAGCCCATCCAGCGTTGGACGCGCGCCTGTACCGCCGCTGTTAAACATAAGAATTTCAGCATTTGGCAGGTCGGCTGTTGGATCCGTTGGCCGGGCACTAATATGGACGTTCCACAAAGCGCCGAAGCTTTCTGCCGGGATACGGTCTGGAATCACATGGGCGAGGGCACCTAATACAAGATCCGGTACAAAATGCCCCAAGATATGCCGTACCGCAACGGGACTTGGCCGCTCTGCATTCAGGATACATCCTTTGGGTGCTTTAGCTTTGAATGGCGCCAAGGAAGCGCTGTTATTAGGGACTTCCGGTGCAATTGCACACTTCAAACCATAGCATGAGTAAGCTCTGGCGTAGGACAGTGGCACGTTAATGCCGTAGCTGCTGGCAGGCGATGTCCCATCAAAATCAGCGGTAATGTGGTCTTTTTGAATATCCAGTGACACACAAAGCGTTACGTCTTCGCGGTAACCATCGAGCGTCATGGTGTTTTCATACTGGCCTTTGGGCAGCTCGGCAATTTTTTTCAGGGTGGCCGCACGGCTGTGGGCAAACACGAACTTTGCTATGTCGTCAAGATCGGCAAGCTCGAACTCATCCATCATGTCTTGTAGGCGTCGATCACCGGTATCGTTACACGTTGCCAGGGCATATAAGTCGCCGATCACCATGTCTGCTTGACGAACATTAACGCGTAGAATGTTCATCAAGTCTTCATTAACAACGCCTTGCTTGACCATCTTCATAATGGGCACGCAAAGCCCTTCCTCGTACACCTCCCGGCCGTCTGGCCCAAAGCCGCGACCACCGACATCGACTACATGGGCAGTGCAGGCGAAGTAGCCGACAAGCTTGCCATTCCGAAAGGAAGGGGATACCACCGTAAAGTCATGCAAGTGGCCAGTTCCATCCCAAGGGTCATTGGTGATATAAGCATCCCCTTCGAGAATATTGTCTTGCCCAATGGCTCTGATAAATTTAGGGACAGCCTCGGCCATGGTATTAACGTGGCCGGGTGTGCCGGTCACGGCTTGGGCAATCATGAGTCCATTTTTATCAAAAACCCCGGCTGAAAGGTCCCCAGCTTCGCGCACGCTGGTACTAAAAGCGGTTCGGATTAAGGCTTGTGCCTGTTCTTCAACAACGGAAATCAGACGGTTCCACATCACTTGCATGTGAATATCGTGAACACTGTTGCGTGACATTATGGCTCCTGGTTATGAATCGAGGGCGGAAGCGAGCAAACAACCATCCGCTTGAACGATGACGCGGAAGTTTGCCGTGACCAAGGTGGCGGTTTCGCGCTCAACCACAATGGCCGGGCCATCAAAGGTCATTCCGGGTTGTAAATGATCGCGGTCATAGATTCTGGCACTCACACGCTGCATGCTGTGGGCATCGAAGATATCGCGGTGACCAACAGGTGCTGCGACTTCTATTGTTTGCGGTGCTTGTAGACGTTCCGGTGCCGGCATAGGCGAACTGGCTTTTACTGACCAACTGACGATTTCGATATCCAGGCCAGTAATCGTGCGGCTAAAGAAGCGGGTGTATGTGGTTTCAAAGAGTTCTCGTAGCTGGGCCGCTGATGGAAGTTTGGTGGCATCGGGTAAGTCAACGGGGATTTCCCAGCCTTGCCCGACGTAGCGCATGAATACGCGGGCTTCCATTTCCGGTTCCCGGCCGGTATCGCCCTGGCTGGCAAATTGCAGGGCTTCCTGCCCTAATTCCGTCAGCAGTGCCTGGGCTTTGGCCTCATCCATGGTTTTCAAGCGAAAGGTGAGACTGCGAACGCTTTCATAACCAAAGGCTGCTTTAAGAAAACCAATTGCAGAGCCCACACCAGCGCCAGGGGGGACAAGAAAGTTTTGAATGCCGGTTTTTTCACATAAACGGGCGGCATGTACTGGCCCGGCACCGCCGAAGGTAACCATGGTGTAGTTGCCAATTTCCTTACCGCTTTCCACCGTATAAACGCGCGCGGCATTGCTCATGTTTTCGTCGACCACCTCAGCGATACCATAAGCCCCTTCTTCGGCGTTCATGGACAGTGGGGCCAGTGCGCTTTCAATGGCTTGTACGGCAAGCTCGGTAGAAAGCTGGATCGCACCCCCGGCAAAATTATCGGGATCCAGTCGACCCAAGATAAGATCGGCGTCGGTTACTGTGGGTTCTGTGCTACCACGCTGATAGCACGCGGGCCCGGGCTCGGAGCCGGCGCTCCGGGGACCAACACGAATTTGTTCCATGCTATCAACGCTTGCAATGGAGCCGCCGCCTGCACCAATTTCAACCATTTCCACCACGGGGATGGAAATGGGCATGCCACTGCCTTTTTTAAATCGATAGGTGCGGGCAACTTCGAATGTGTTGGCAGTTTTTGGTACTTTGTTATCAATTAAACAGATTTTTGCAGTAGTGCCGCCCATGTCGAACGACAGAACGGCGTCCAGACCATGTTGTTCAGCGATATGAGCGGCAAAGATTGCACCACCAGCAGGCCCGGATTCAACCAGTCGCACCGGAAACTGAGCGGCGCTATCCACCGATACAATGCCGCCACCAGAATGCATAATAAAGACAGGACAGTTGGCCCCCGCATCATGAATTCTATGTACCAAGCGATCAAGATATGACGCCATTTGTGGGCGCACGTAAGCATTTGCGCATACGGTGTTGAAGCGTTCAAATTCGCGCAGTTGTGGTGATACTTCGCTAGAGATGGACAGGGAAACATCAGGCAACCGACGGGCAATCGCATCCCGCATCAGGCGTTCATGTTCGCCGTTCACATAGGCATGGATAAAGCCAATGGCAACGCTCTCGTAGCCGCCAGTTTCAATGGCATCCACAAGCGCTTCAATGTCTTCCGGTGTTGGTGCCAATAACACCTCCCCGTCCGCACTAATGCGTTCCGGTAAAACATAGCGATGCCGGCGCTCAATTAAAGGCTTGGGCAGGGTGATGTTTAAGTCGTATTGTTCAAAGCGGTTTTCAGTTCGCATTTCAATGACATCACGAAACCCTTGTGTCGTAATAAATGCGGTGTGAGCTCCTTCCCGCATGATTAGGGCATTGGTGGCAAGGGTGGTGCCATGAATGATGATGTCTAAATCACTTAATGAAATGCCGGCAGCTTGTGTTGCATCTTTTAAGCCTTGCACAATAGCACGCTCGGGCTCTTCATAGTCCGTTAAAATTTTAGTGGAATGAACGGTGCCATCAACTTCAAGGGCGATATCTGTGAAAGTGCCCCCAATATCCACCCCGGCCCGAACCGATTTGTGTGTACTTGCCACGCGTGTACTCCCTGTTTTAAAGCCTAAAAACTAACAAATAATAACATTGAAGCATTGCTTTGATTGTTTGTATGATGTGACTAATCGTACAAGTGAACAATTAGTACTTTCCCGAGCATGTAAACAAGATGCAAACTATGTTGTAAGATATCAAATTATTTTTGCAATAATTTGTAAATTAATAGAAGTTTAACGTTTACGCGGTAGCACTAATTGCTATGCTGTATGATCAATTTCATCATACAGCTTATTATATTTCGTTAACTGGAAAAATATATCAAATGGAGACAGGTATGAAAAAAGCACGGTATTTAGGATTAGCGTTATTGGCTGGGGCACTTCTTGGCCCTGCATACGGCCAAGGGGATGCGACCGACCTTGATGAAGTGAAATTCAATTATGTTGGCGCCTGGAGTAATGTGCTTTTATATCAAAAGTATGAAAATCCCTTTTGGGGAGAGTATCTCTCCGATGCCTCGGATGGAAAGTTAACGGCCAGTGTCACATCTTTTGATCAGCTCGGGATTGCTGGTGACCAAGTGTTTCGCCTATTACAAAAAGGTGTGTTTGACATTGGATCTACCTTGCCAGACTATCTGATCCAAGACGTCCCAGCGATGGGCGGCGTGGATGTCCCGGCCTTGACGACTGATGCAGATCAAGCGGCTGAAGCGGCAATGGCATTCAAGCCGGTGCTGAAAGACATTATTCGTGAGAACTTTGATGCCGAACTGCTCGCCGTCGCTCCTAATTCTCGTCAGGCTGTATATTGCAAAGATCCTGTTGAAAGTCTGGCAGATTTAGATGGCCGCAAAATACGTACGGGCGGCCGTTACGAAGCAATTTTCCTGAAAGCACTGGGTGCGGAAGGCGTTACCATGAGCTTTAGCGAAGTGTCTGGTGCCATGGAAAGTGGTCTGTTGGATTGTGCGATCACCGGTATTATTGGCGGGTACAACGCCTCTTGGTATGAGATTGCGGATTATGTATATAACATGCCGATCGGGGGCTATGATCATGTCGCAACGGCTGTTAATGGCAAGGTTTGGGAAGGTCTGAGTGAAGCTACCCAACAATGGTTGCAGAAAGAAATCGCCGAGAATTATGAAAAAACCTCTTGGGAAAATAGTGCGAGTGAAACTGAGGAAGCCATTAGCTGCTTAACGGGCGAGGGTGAATGCTCTTGGGGAGAGGCCGCCAACATGACCTTGGTGGAGCCGAGTGAAGAAGATGTGGCGTTGGCTAAAAAGATCCTTGAGGAGCAAGTGTTACCTGCCTGGGTTAAAGCAACTGATAAGAAATGGGTGGAGCGCTGGAATGACACGGTTGCACCTATTGTTGGCGTAGAAGCAGTGCTGTAAGTTGGCAAAATTAAAGAGAGTATTGATATGGTGTCTAGTCAGGAAAACGAGAGACGCACAGAGGCACTGGGCTCTAATTGGGCTCAGTGTGAGGCAAGTAGCGTACGGGAAGCCGCACGTTCCGGTAAATTAAATGGACCTACTTCAGGTTTGGCGGAAGGTTTTGTGCAGGCAAACCTCGCGATTCTACCGGCCTCGGATGCTGATGACTTTCTGCGATTTTGTCAGTTGAATTCTCGCCCCTGCCCGTTGCTGGCAGTCAGTGAGCCAGGGGCTTTTGCTATCCCAGACTTGGCCGAAAATTTGGATGTCCGTACAGATGCGACACGCTATAAGGTATTCCATAATGGTCAAGTAACGGACGAGCCTTATGACATCAAAGCAGTGTGGCGAGATGATTTGGTGACGTTCGCGCTTGGGTGTTCTTTTACGTTTGAACATGAACTGCTCGCATCTGGTGTGTCACTGCGGCATATTGAGACAGGAACGAATCTGCCTGTGTTTAATACCAATGTGCCACTTCGATCCGCCGGTAAGTTTTCAGGCAATCTGGTCGTTTCCATGCGGCCGTTGAATGCCAAAGATGCGATCCGAGCGATACAGATTTCTTCCCGGTTTCCCTTGGCCCATGGTGCCCCAGTACACTTTGGGCATCCGGAGTTAATTGGTATTAACGATATCAATACCCCCGATTATGGTGAACCGCTCGAAATCAAACCCGATGAGTTTCCGGTATTTTGGGCTTGTGGGGTAACGCCGCAGGTTGCATTGGCAGAGGCCAAGCTCCCATTTGCGATTACGCATTATCCAGGACATATGTTGGTGACGGATATTTCTCGTCACTCTTTGTCGATCCTATAGCGTTGATAGCAATGACAGGGTTACCAACCCTCGCTCCCATTTCTTTGCAGGGTAAGCGTGCGCTGGTTACTGGGGGATCCGCGGGCATTGGGCTGGGGGCGGCCGCTGCATTAGCAGGGGTGGGTACTCACGTCACTATTATTGCGCGTGAACGAGCTCCTTTGGATATGGCTGTTAATGCATTATCTGAGGGCGAGCAGTCGGTTCAAGGGGTGGCCTTGGACGTAACGGATACGGCAGCCTGGGTTGATTTTGTTACGACTGAGGCACCTTTTGATGTCTTGGTAAATTGCGCCGGTATGAGTCGTAATGGACCGGCGCTAGAGACAACCATCGAGGACTTTGATGCCGTTATGGCGTTAAATGTGAAAGCGGCTTATTTTGTAACACAGCAGGTGGGGAAGCGCTTGATTGAAACGGGACGACCAGGCTCCCTTATCAATATTTCTAGCCAATACGGGAAGGCTGGTGATCATCAACGTGCTGTGTATAGTGCGTCTAAACATGCCGTTGAGGGAATGACAAAAAGTCTGGCGGTTGAATGGGGGGAGTACGATATTCGGGTGAATACGATTTGCCCCACGGTTATTCAAACGCGTCGTACCCTACCTATGCTGAAAGATCCCGCAGCGCTCAAATATGTTCATGATCGTATTAAATTAAACCGTTTGGGCCGTCCATCCGACATTATGGGTGCAGTGGTATACCTCGCATCGGACTGGTCTTCTATGGTAACGGGAACGTCACTCGTCGTTGACGGGGGTTGGTTGGCCGATTAACTGCATTATTTCCAAGTCTCTTTCGGGATGAAAATCAATGTTGCATTCCTTCATTAAAGCGATTGATCGCGGGCTGTCATGGGCGGAGCTTTGGTCACTGCGGCTTGCACGCTTTGGATGCTTGCTATTGCTCGGTGCCATCGGGTTAATAACGGTTAATGTATTTGCGCGTTCTGTTTTTGGTCATTCTTTATTACCGGCAGCAGAAATTTCAGGGTATATCTTGGCGGCTAGTACCAGTGTTGCTCTTGCTTATGCACAATTGGCCAAAAGTCATATTCGAATAGATGCTGCTTATCATTTTTTTCCTAAGTGTTTGCAAAGAACATTAGATATCGTTGCCTTAATTGCATTTCTTGTGTTTGCCGTGCTGATCACTGAAGCGGCCTGGGGCGTAGCAGCGGAGTCTATTCAGCGTGGCTCCCTTTCCAATACACCCTTACAAGTACCTTTATGGATCCCACAATGCCTGTGGGTGGCGGGGATGTTGTGGTTTAACGTTGTTTTAGCGTTGTTATTGGTTAGAACATTATTGGCAGCCGTGCAAGGAGACATGGGTATGATTCGTCACTTGGCAGGTAATGAAACGGAAGTAGAAGATATAAGTAAGGAATTGTCGTGATTCTTTGGTCATTTTTAGTGCTGCTTGGCCTACTAATTTTTAGTATTCCTGTAGCAGTCACCATACTCGGCGTTTCGTTTTTTATTGATTTTTTCTATTCGCCGTTCCCGTTAAGCCTCGCACTGGGTGAAGTGTTGTGGTCGTCCTCAAATAATTTTTTGTTGATTGCCATTCCATTTTTCATTTTCTTGGGACAGATATTGGTCCAAACAGGGATTGCCAGTACTACGTATCGTGCTTTGGAGTCGTGGCTATCTTGGCTTCCTGGAGGGTTGTTGCATGCCAATATCGGGGCAGCAACCTTTTTTGCGGCAACATCGGGCTCTAGCGTCGCCACAGCCGCAACGGTTGGGACGATTGCCTTGCCGCAGGCTAAATCTTTGGGTTATGACGAAAAGCTGTTCGCGGGTTCGATTGCGGCAGGCGGGACGCTTGGAATTATGATTCCACCGTCTATTAACCTTATTATTTACGGCTTTTTAACACAAACGTCCGTTCCCAAGTTGTTTGTGGCAGGCCTGGTGCCGGGGATATTACTTGCCGCTTTTTTTATTGTGGCTACGGCGATTTTATGCGTTATGTTCCCTAAGCTTGGCGGGCCATCGAAACGTTATACATGGAGACAACGTTTCCGTGGTGTTGTTGAATTGGGGCCGGTCTTTCTATTGTTTGTCATTATTGTCGGTTCTATTTATTTAGGCTGGGCAACCCCTACGGAAGCAGCTGCTTTAGGTTCGGTATATACCTTGGTGCTGGCGCAGTATAAAGGGGTATTGCGTTGGTCCATGGTGATGAAAGCCATGCAGAGCACAATCCGAACGACAGCGATGATTATGCTGATTATTATGGCAGCCTATTTCTTGAATTTTGTGCTGTCATCATCTGGGGTAGGTGGCCATCTTAAGGATTTGATCGTCGGGTTAAATCTTGGTCCTTACGGCAGTATTTTCATTATATTTGGTATCTATCTTATTCTTGGTTGTTTTATAGAAACGCTATCGTTGATGATCATTACCATCCCCATTGTTGTGCCGATAGTAACGGGTTTGGGTTTCGATCCTGTCTGGTTTGGAATCTTCTTGATTCTAATGATCGAGCTTGCTTTGATAACACCTCCGGTAGGCTTGAACTTATATGTCGTACAAGGTGTCCGGGCACGAGGCAGCGCATTTAATGACGTATTGTTTGGCGCATCATTCTATGTGATCTTAATGATGTTATTCGGTGTTTTACTGGTGTTCGTGCCCCAGCTCGCGCTCTTCTTGCCAAGTCTCATGTAGTAGATCATAAAAAACCACCATCTGCCGTTGCAGCATGGTGGTTATATATCAACCCGTAGGATAGATAGCGGATTTACTCTTGCGACAGCGTTGTATCCTCATCATGTGGGTTGTCTTGTCGCACATCTTGCCGTGTCGTAATGGCATCCCGAAATTGAACAGGCTCCAAGCGCTTTCTGACCACACCGAGCTCAAACACATCGAAGCGGTTGTAATACCCCACAATATCGTGAAATTGCTTGGGTTCTATGCACGCTTCCAGGTCGAAGGTTGCATAGCCAATGCCTTCCTCGTGTTGCAAGGTGTCGCCAATGACCGCTCCGCTAGGATCAAGAAATTGGGTGGCGCCCCGTGGGGTTTTATCCAGCACTTCAATGGCGTCTTCATCGGCGTTTTCTTTGAGCATATTGAGGGTGTGGTCGTCTAAATAAGCTGAGCACAGAATGCCGAAAGATTTCCCTTCAAAAGAGGCGCCAGCGGCACGAATACGGTTTGCCGATACATTATCAAAGTTTTGATTACCGGGTTTGCGGGTGGGCCATATGGGAGGCCATGCCGAGATATGGATTTGTTCACCTTGGGCGGCTAGCGTAAAGCGCGCCAAGGGGTTGGTGTTTTCGCCGCAGATGAGTGCCCCG
>Ga0209487_1001594_pt1 | contig 18994 bp, 16 predicted proteins | sample Poulit2012_FD_187524 | JGI IMG/M metagenome (GOLD analysis project Ga0209487, IMG submission 187524) | Agricultural soil microbial communities from Georgia to study Nitrogen management - Poultry litter 2012 (SPAdes) (version 2) | ecosystem: Environmental > Terrestrial > Soil > Agricultural land...
GACCCCGACGGCCAGGACCAGGACTTCGATGCTCCTATTTCTGTCGCTTTCGAGGATGCCACGAATAGTGCTGATAACAGCGAGCACGAAGCACAGCCAGCAGCTACCGAAGAAGCTGTTGACGCGGGAGAAAGCTCCGACGAAGCCAATGAAGCCGTCTCGCAGCGCACTCCTTCGCACGGGAAGCTTCATCAGGCTCCTCATGCGGTCAGCTCGGCTGCCAATGGCAACGGTTCTCGCCCATACTCGGACGCGATGACCATGCGCCCAGCTGAAATACAGGCACGTGTTCGCGCTGGCGCATCAGCTGCGGAGCTCGCAGAGGAAATGGGTATTGCGGAATCACGCGTCGAGCCTTTTGCCTACCCAGTTATGTTAGAGCGCAATAATATTGCCGAACTAGCTAAGCAAGCACATCCTGTTCGGGAAGACGGACCGGCAAAGTTGACGCTGTGGGAGATTCTGGCAACCTCGTTTGCTGCTCGGGGCCATTCGCTTTCCGATGCCGATTGGACCGCTTATCGGGAGCAATCCCAGCCTTGGGTCATCAAGGTCAGCTGGAAGGCCGGCTTGTCTGAAAATGAAGCGCTGTGGGCTTTTAAGCAGTCGATGTCTTCTCCGTCGACGGTCGAAGCACGCAACTCAGTGGCAGCGGATCTCACCGATCCAGATTTCGTGCAGCCAGTGCGCACTTTGACCTCGATTGGTCGCGGTTCGCGCTATGACGAAGCTATCGATGGGCCAGCCGGCCAAGATGATCGTCCGCGTCTTGCTCCTGTCGAAGAGGACTTCGAGGATGCAGACCAAGGCGTATACGACCAGGAAGCTGATGGCATCGGTGCCGAAGAGCTGGTGCCTACCGATGTCACTGCATCCACCACGCAACCAGCGCCACAAGACATTGCGGATAATGCAGATGCTGAAACTAACGAGTTGTTAGAGCATTCGGATCCGAAAAAGCAGCCCACGAAGCGCCGCCGCAAGGCCGTGACCCCGCACTGGGAAGATGTTTTGCTGGGCGTTCGCGCTAATACCAAGCGTCCACGGAGCTAACCACACGACGGTTAGCTCCATCAAGGCAATCGGACGATAGCTGTTGCAAGTGACCTGAAGTTGAAGGAGACAACGGTAATGGTAGACCGCGCTGTGCTAAACATCTGGTACGTCAATATCGATAACCCAGCCTCAATCCTTGAGACCGAGCCCAAAGCTGACCGCGGTTATGGCCGCAAGTTTCTAGCGCAGCTCAATCCCCTTTTTCCTGTCACCCCTATCGGGCAATTTCCGCTCAATCGCTCTGCGCAAGCAGATGATCACGAGTTTTATATCGGCGGCTACCCTGGGATTACCGTGGTCCAGACAGTCATTCACTCTGAAGATGACAAGCCTTTGCTGTTAGAAGAACTAAATCCGCGTCTTCGTCAAGCAGTACCTGCTGTCGATGTTTATGCCTGCGCTTTCGACGAAAAAGAGGGCTGGGCGGGGTTTGCACATTGGCATCGCGGGGAGCTGAAAAGAGTTTTTAGCGGCACCCGCTTTGAGCTTATGGAAGACGCCGGGTTACCGCTAGCTTTTGAAAATCCCTACTGGGCAGGCGAAAAAGCTGAGCAATTGGGCGGCATTGCGCTGCCCTTTACACCGCGGGATTTAATGGAAGAAGCCCAAAGGAATTGGATGGGTGTGCGCATCGACAGCGAAGGACCTGACCTACAAGTCGTGGGCTATGCCGTCGATGGCCGCCCAGAGCCGAAGGTAGATACGGCCCCGCCGCTCAAGTCGGTGAAACAATTGACCTCTGACGCCGCCTTTAAGCTTGGCCTCGGTCCTTCCAATGCTGACTATGACGATTATGAATCGCCGGAAGATGAACCCACCACGGCAACCAGTGAGACCCTTCAGCATGCTTTAGAAACCACTACTTCTTTTGCGCGTAAAGCCACCAGCCAAGCGGGGTCTTTCCTGCGCAACGCCACAGATAAAGCGCGCGACTTTATCTCTAAAAAGCGCCGAGATTAGAGCAGGGACCTTTGCCGCTCATAAAAGGCAATAGCAGCCGCGGTAGCGACATTTAAAGAATCCGTCCCCGGAGCCATCGGGATGCGTGCTCGCACGTGCGTTGCGCGCATAGCATGCTCTGTCAGCCCTGGGCCTTCAGCGCCCACCATGAGCGCTACTTTGCTATGCCCTGCCATGGCTTCAGCCAAGTGCACAGCGTTTTCATCAGGGGTTAGTGAGACAAGGTGAAAGCCCTCGCTGGCAAGCAGCTCTAGGTTGCGCTGCCAGGTAGTAAACCCGCCATCGAAACGCGCACAAGGCAGGCGAAGGACATGACCCATCGATACGCGCACGCTGCGGCGGTAGAGCGGGTCTGCCGCCCCTGCCCCCAGCAACACCGCATCAACATCCATGCCTGCGGCATTACGAAAGAGCGAGCCAATATTCTCGTGGTCTCCTACCCCTTCGAGAATCGCGATAGTCTTCGCGCCTTGGATTGCCTCAGCAACACTGAGCGGGGCTACGCGGTCTGCAGCCGCAACGAGCCCGCGGTGCATATCAAAGCCAACGACCTGAGCTAGGGTCTCACGGTCTACCTCATACATTGGGCAACCGGGCTGGCCATAGGTGTCGACATAGTGCTCTAAGGCAGAAGCAAAGCCGACGATGCAGCGCACGGGAAAGCGCGATGCCACCAGACGAGAGACAACGAGGTGGCCTTCAGCAATGACTAAACCCTCGCCTGATTTATCCGACTTATTCAAGTCGCGGACATCATCTAAGCGAGGGTCTTGTGGGTCTGCAATCAACATGCAGACCATTTTATGGCACGAGCACTAACCTACGAGACTAAGCAGTGGTTCCATGGAGAAGAACACTAGGAACAAGGCTGCGACCAGCCAGATGATCCAGTGGACCTGCTTGGCCTTTCCGGCAAAGGCCATCATCACTGCATAAGCGATGAAACCAACACCGATACCGTTGGCAATCGAGTAGGTAAAAGGCATGATGACGATGGTGAGGAAGGATGGAATAGCAACTTCCATCTTGCGCCACTCAATGGTGGTGAGCTGGCCAGCCATCATCACACCGACGATGACGAGCACTGGAGAAGCTGCCTCAATTGGCACGACCTCATACAAAGGAGTCAAAAACATTGCGGCCAAGAACAGCACGCCAGTGGTGATATTTGCCAGGCCGGTCTTTGCGCCATCGCCCACACCTGCGGACGAGTCTGCGAAAACGGTGTTGGAGGAAACAGAGCCTAGGCCACCTGCAACAGCGCCGAAGCCTTCGAGGACCAATGCCTTTTTCATATCCGGCAGCACGCCGTTTTCATCAGCTAGGCCACTGGCCTTACCCAACGCGGTGAAAGTACCCATCGCATCAAAGAAGTTTGCCAAAAGCAGAGCAAAGACCAGCAGCGTGGTAGCGATGATGCCGATGTTGGCAAAGGCACCGAACAGGTCAACCTGGCCGACGATCGACAAATCAGGCATACCGCCCAGGGAATCTGGGATAGCTGGTGTTGCCATGCCCCAATCTTCAGATGGCGCGAGAGCCTGGACAACCAAAGCGATTGCAGTCGTTGCGATGATGCCGATGAACAGGCCACCGCGGACGTTGCGAACCACCAGACCACCACAGATAATCAGGCCGATAACAAAGATAAAGACTGGCCAGGATGCAATTGAGCCGCCTTGTCCCAAACCAACCGGGACAGTAGTCATGGCAGCATCTGGAACACGGGTGACAAAGCCACCGTCCACAAAGCCAATCATGGCGATAAACAGGCCGATGCCGACGCCGATGGCGGCTTTCATGGACATCGGAATCGCGTTGAAGACCGCGCTACGGAAGCCAGATACCGCCAGCAGGACGATGATGATACCTTCGATGACCACCAAGCCCATTGCTTGTGGCCAGGTTAGACCTTCGCCCGCAACAAGCGTGACCGCGACAAGCGAGTTGATACCCAGCCCGGTTGCAAAGGCAAAAGGATAGTTCGACAGTGCGCCGAAGAAAATGGTAACTACACCGGCAATCAACGCGGTTGCTGCTGCAACCTGCGGGATGCCCAAAGTAGTTCCGTTGACGTCTTCTACTGTGCCGATGATCAGCGGGTTCAGCAGGATAATATATGCCATGGCGAAGAACGACACCGTTCCCGCGCGGACTTCAGTTCCAATGCTGGAACCACGTTCTGAAATCTTAAAATATCGGTCAAGTACGTCGTTCACGTATGGCCCCTTATTCATTTTACAAACAGCCCGCGCACCAAATGCCGATGGAATGAGGGTAAAGGCTCGTCATTATACGGTGTGTGCGACTGCGAGGTTGGCCCGGCTTGCATACTCAATTGTTTGGCAAAAGCAATGAGAAACAGTAATGCTGGATGGACACTAGTTATTTTGTCCCTCCCAGCGCAGTTTTTGCAATTCCCCAGCAATTTTTTACATCAACTATGCCCGAAGGAACTTTCACAAAAATCGGTAATACGCACCACAACGGGGCTCCTCAGAACCCCATTGTCATAAAACCGAGAACTTAGAAGAAGGGCCCCTCATCGTCGAAAGGCTCTTGTACCTTGCGGGCTTCAGGATCAACCACCCGGGTACGCGAATGTGCACCACAGCCGTAGCGCGAGTGCACCACATGTCCGTCGGCAGAGAATTCGTTGGAGCACAGTCCAAAGCTTCTATCCCACGCTAAGAAGAAAGCACAGGTATGACACTGCAGCGGTGCTTGCTTTGCCATCTCCGAATTCGGACCGTAATCACCTTGCCGCCACCGGCTCAGCGCGTCATCGAGTCCTTGTTTCGACAGCTCCTCGCCGTCGATGCGCGGGTCATTGGGCTCCGGTGGCATCAAGTCACCTGGGCCTAAATCGCCCGGCTGGATGCGATCTGACCACGGTACCCACTGGGGTGCTTGCAGGGCTTGCGCTGCGGGCACTAGCGCTAGTTCGCTGATGGTAACCGTGCTCTCACCTGGTGGGCAGGCCACAACCGCGTGCCATTCCCAGCCGGAATAGCCAGGTACATCCGCTGCGAAGCGGTGGGTTGCTGAATCCGCGCCCGTCATGACGATGCCCAGGTGTTGCCCGACATCTCCTTCCCCGAATTCTTCGAGTGCCCAGCGTGCAGTTTCTACTGCCTCGTGCGACATGAGTGGGGATTTATGTTGTTCACCTCGTAAACGTCCTGCGTTACGCGTTGTTCGTCTGCGACGTGGACGCGACTTCGAGCTTTCACTATAAGAAGACACGTTCACATTATGGATCATTTACTGCACAATAGACACATGCCCTCTCTCGCTAAGCCGGCTTTGGCTGCATTATTGACGCTTTCACTAGCCCTTGTTGGTTGTTCCAGCACAGCTTCGCAGACGGATACGCTCGATTCGGTGGCAGCTGAAGAAGGGGCAGAAGAGGCATCGACAAGCAATATTGCGCGCTTTGAGGCAAAGGTCTTGGAGCGCTTTCCTTTCGATGCTTCCCTGTTCACCCAGGGTTTAGAGGTCACCGACTCAGGAGACCTCCTCGTTGGCACCGGGCAATACGGCGAATCGGGGATTTTCACCCTGCCGGCAGGAAGTGATTCAGCCAGGCAGCACGTGCGCAATGACAACGCTGTCTTTGGTGAGGGAATTACGCAATATAACAGCGCCGAAGGACCTGTGATCTGGCAGCTTTCGTGGGATTCGGGCGAGGCCTATAAATATGACGCCGAGAGCTATGAACTTTTAGACACCGCTTCTTATCCCGGCGAAGGCTGGGGTTTGTGCAGCTTAGATAACACCACGTTGGTGATGTCTGATGGCACGGATGAGCTACGGCATATCGATGGTGAAACTTTTGCTGAGCAAGAGCGTGTGCGCGTGACGATGAATGGCCAAGCCATCGACAATATTAACGAACTCGAATGCGTTGACGGCGAAGTCTTTGCCAATGTGTGGTTTAGCACCACCATCTTGCGTATCGATCCTGCAACTGGTGAGGTCACCGGCACCATCGATGCCTCTGGGCTAGAAAATAATGCAGCCGACGACCCCGATAATGTACTTAATGGCATCGCGCACATCCCGGGAACTGAAGAATATTACTTAACCGGTAAACGCTGGCCGGATATGTACCGAGTGAGCTTCGACCCTATTTCTTAACCCGGCTAGTGGCCGGCTTCGGGCCTGGATGTTCCTGCTGTAGAATCACAAGCCATGGCTACCCGCAAGCAGGCAAGAAAACAAACGCTCGTCCAAGTACTCGCGCTTTTAATCGCTGTTGTCGTCATCGTGGTTGCGGTAGTGCTTTTTCAGTCCTGGTCGAATAACCGCCCCGGCGCGCACCCGAAAGACATTCGCGTCACCGCCACCGTGGGCGATGAGTCCATTGAAGTCGCACCCTATTTAGTGTGCGAGCCTGGCACCGAATGCCCAGAAGGTGAAGTACCTAATTTATATGTGGGCGAAAATGACACCTTGAAGCTTGATATCCCCGATGACATCAGCCGGTATCAGTGGCAAGTGCTCAGCATCTACGACGACCCTGCTGCCAATGATGAAACCCGCCATGGCGCTGGTGAAACCGAAGCCGTTGAAATTCCCGGCTCCGTCGATCCTATCGAAGCATCTGATAGCCAAGACCGCCCCAAGCTCATTGTCGTTGAGGTTTCCGCTGTACTTATCGGCGCTGATGACAACGGCGACGAAGCACCATATTCCTCCGTCTGGTCCCTGTCGACTATGAGCGATGAGGAACTTGCTGAGCAGGAAAATATGTAGCCTTTGGTTACTTTTCTACGGTGGGTTCGGCGTCGAAGGTTTCCAGGGATTCTTCCGCACTACCCACCACGTGCATGCGTAGGTTCTCATAAATTTCGTCGCGATCACCGCAGCGAATACACTCCACCAGCGATTCATGCAGGGCGCAGGCACGCGAGTCGTCATGGCGCTGCTCCTGCTCAACGGCGAGCACGAGTGTCATCCTCGCTTCCAGAACTGGCCACAGCTTCATCATGAAGGTATTTCCGGAAGCTTCCCCGACACCGCGGTGGAAAGCCATGTATTGGCAACGCGGACTTTAGCTAGCTCACGCAATTCTTCACCAGGCATCGACATCACCGATGTAGCTTCCGTGAGAGAATTCTTCAACCAGGCTGGTTCATTCGATGCAATTGTCGCTGCCTTAGGTTCCGCACCATTTGTATATCTCAAGGACGCGGACACTGAATACTTCCAGGCAGGGTTCAATAACAAGCTGCACGGGCAGATCAACCTTGTGATGCACGGACTGGGCCACCTTGCTGATGGTGGTTCTTTCACGCTCATCACCGGCATCTTGACCCAACATCCGGTAGAAAAGTCTGTGGTTGCATCGACTTTTAACGGCGGCCTTGAGACACTTAGCTACGCTGCAAGCACCGACATCCCCCGCGGTATCCGCATTAAGAAGGTTAGCCCCAACGTCGTTGAAGAATCGCTCGACACTTATGGCGCCTTCTTCCCGTGCTTCGAACCAGTTCGCGCACAAAGCGTCGCCAATTCTTTGTCCGGCCCGCCCATGGCGTAGAAAATGGCCAAATCTTCAAGGTCTGGTAAACAGACTTAAAAACGGGCGCTGGCCTACAGAAAGATTATCTGTAGGCCAGCGCCCGTTTCCTATATATAAAGGATATTCCTCTACATAGGGGGATTCCTCTTTAGATAGGAATCCCCCTAGCTATCGAGGTCTTTAGCAACCGCGCGCAAAATCTCTGCGACCTGGCGGCCTGTCTTGCGCTCAGGGTAACGCCCTTGCGCCAGCACTGGCTGGACCTGGGTTTCAAGCAGAGTCATAACATCGGAAAGCATGCTTGCAAGCTCATCAGGCTTACGCGCAGGCTTTGTGTTACGTCGAGGCGTATCAAGGATTTTTACGCGCAGGGCTTGTGGGCCACGACGTCCGGCGGCAAAGTCGAATTCGATGCGCTGGCCTTGCACCAGCTCCTCAACGCCTTTAGGAAGGACATTCCGGCCAACATAGACATCTTCATCTCCAGGATTAGAGACAAAGCCAAAACCCTTTTCAGCGTCAAACCACTTAACTTTGCCGATTGGCATTGGGCTCACCACTTTCGATTCAATAGGGAAAAAGACATTTTACCGCGAATTTGAAGAATTACCCAAGCGGCAACTCCTCTTGTGGTAATGCAGATACAGCAGTTGAGAAAGAGCGATTTCACGGCCTGCCCTTCGGCTCAATTATTTAAAATTGCGACCTTTTTCAGACAAACACCACTAGGTGTGGCCTATTTCATATCTGATTTATGGCAATACGCTGGCCGCGACTGAGCTGCAATAACCACCCTAGTATCAACGTTTCCTGTGTGGAAAAAATTCCGAAAGGTCACGAAACGATAGATTAACGTGACGGTTTCGTTATAAAGCGTTACAGTGTTCCGCAGGCGCTTTGATGGCGACTACGGCAGGGACTCCCGCAATAGAGTCCGACCCTGCATCACAAGTAGTTGCCCGAGCTAAGTGCAAAAGAATTTTTCAAGACTGTAAATACACATTGATTCTAACCGGACCACAATCTTGCGGGTATGAGAGGAATACTAGAAAATGGGAAGCCACTCCGCTAAGACCAACTCCGTTGGCACGAAGTTCGCAGCAACCACCATCGCTTTCGGCGCAGCTGCTGCCCTGATGGCACCAACCGCAGCCGCTGCTCCAGACTCTGACTGGGACCGCCTTGCACAGTGCGAGTCCGGCGGCAACTGGCACATCAACACCGGTAACGGCTACCACGGCGGTCTGCAGTTCTCTGCTTCCACTTGGCAGGCATTTGGCGGCGGCGAGTTCGCTGCAACCGCAGACCAGGCATCTCGCGAAGAGCAGATCGTCGTTGCAGAGCGCACTCTGGCCCAGCAGGGTTGGGGCGCATGGCCAGCTTGCTCCGCGAGCTTGGGCTTGAACTCCCCTGCAACCCAGCGCACCGCTCCTGCGCAGAGCGTTTCCGCACCGGCTAACTCCCCGGCAGCTGTCCAAAAGGCTGTGGAGAGCGCTCCTTCCAATGAGGTAGCTTCCGATGAGGTCTACAAGCTCGTTGTTAAGACGCTGAACAGCTACGGCGTGCAGGTTCCATCTGCTGTCACCGATGCTTATAAGGCTAACCGCGGCGACTTCAACGCTTTCTACAGCGCAAACCGCGGCACCATTGACCCAATCTTGGCTCAGATTAGCTAATTTGACCCAACCTTAAGGGGTTCTTCGGAGCTTGCTACCTTCACCGGTGGCAAGCTCCTTTTCTTATGCTCACATGACCCTAGCCAGATGGACGAGCTGCGCCTGGCCTGAAGTAAAACGCCTATAGCCCCATCACCTCCGACTGATTCGGGATAATGGGGCTAGGGCTTGCCGTTTAAGCGTCTCGCTAAAAGCCGGCTTCGAATCTAGCGTTAAGGCCGGTTTTCGAAGCTTTTAACGGTTGATGCGGGTGTAAGGGTGAACGTAGTTCAGCTTCTCCTGTGGCAACGGCAGCACCGTGTCATCGCCCCAAGGGCTGCCTGGACCGGTAAACGGTGCAACGATTTCAGTAACAGCATGCTCACGATCGGTAACCGGCCAGTTCGGAGAGACGTGGCCCTTCTTCTCTACATTCGACATACCTCTTATTGTGCCAAACCCAGCGCAAAAAAGTAACTCGATGGTGGCTAAACTCGGAAGTTATTATGTCTGCTGAGCAAAAACCCCAGGTGCATCGCAAAGCGCAGCACCGCGACCAGGTCCAAGAATTTCGAAAGTGGCTGGCCACGCTATCAAAAGATGACCTCGCCGCGGTTCTGCATCACCGTCGCGACACCGCGGTGCCAATACCCCCGGATATCAATTCGCTGTCCACCCGCATGCTGCTGCCGGGCTCGATTGCGCTGGCATTAGCAACTTGTACGGCAGCCGAGCTCGCTGTCATCGAGACATTGTCGCAGCGCGGCGCCGAGCTAGGCCCAGTAAGTCTGGAAGATATCTCACATCTTGTGCCCTTCGCTCCCGAAGAGGCCCTGTCAGCACTGCGCACCAAAGCGTTGATTTTCAACCCCAATGGTGACGATAGCTTGGCGCTGCTGCCGCGGATTATGCAGGCGCTGCCGACTAACCTGATGCTTTTAAATCAGCCTGATATCACCGTCGAAGAAATTCGCGCGCTGAGCGCCCGCAAGCGCGAGATTCTGACGTTGATTGCGCGCTCTGGCGGGAGCATGGTCACCGTCGGAGCGCAGGCGAAGATTGCGGACTCAAAAGACTTTAAAGAACTCCTATCCCAGGGGATCATTGTTGAAAGCAGCGAGCACACCGTCACTATTCCCCGCACTATCCGGCAGGCTATGCAGGGTCAATCTCCCACGATTATCCCGCTGCAGCCGCCGGTCAGCTTGCCTAACTTTAATACGCAACCCGCGCGTTTGGAAGAGGAAGAAACCAAGGCAGATCAGTCAGGCACGGCGGCAGGTCTAGAGGTCGTGTACACAATGGACCGGGTCATCGAGTCTTTAGCGCGTAAGCCCCAGGCATTGTTAAAGAACAAGTCTTTAGGCATTCGCCAGGTCACAACCCTCGCGCAAGAGATTAATAAGGATGAGAAAGAAACCAAGGCGCTTTTAGCACTAGGCCTTGCAGCACGGCTTTTGGGCCGCGGTGAGCCAGAAGGATTGGAAGGGAATTTCCTGGCTCCCACGATGCAGGCGATGCAGTGGATGGATTCCCCGTTGGATGAGCGGTGGCAAGTATTGCTACATGGCTGGGAGCAGATGGATTCGGCTTATTGGAATTCCCAGCGCGGCATCGACGCGGAGGTGGACAATCCCCGCCTGCCAGAAATGCGGAAATTGGTGGTGGAGACGTTCACCGCAAGTAGCGCAGCGCTTTCCGATGCCTCCTTCTGGCCGCTATTTGCCTACCTTCACCCGTTGGCCACGCTGCACAGTAAAAAGGACACAATTTCTCACCTCTTGCAGGAAGTCCGGTGGATTGGCGCGGTTGCGCATGGGCGCGCGACCGCGGTGGTACGCGAATCTTTCGATGAAACCCAGCGTTTGTGCCCAGAGCCGATTGAGCAGTTTATTATCCAAGCCGACCACACGGCGATGGCGCCGGGCCCACTTACTCCGGAAGTGCAAAAGCTGTTAGCTTCTTTTGCCACGTTGGAATCACCGGGGCTTGCAAGTGTTTACCGGTTTGATCATGGCTCGATTCGCCGTGGTCTGGACTCTTCACTCACGGCCGCAGAGATGAAAGATTTCTTGCAGAAGCACACGTGGGGTGATGTTCCGCAAGCCATCAATGTGCTTATCGATGATGTCGCGCGCAGCCACGGCACACTGCGGTCTTCGGCGGTGAGCTGCTATGTCCGCAGCGATGACTCAGCGTTGCTTGCCCAAGCCGTGGCTTCGGTTCCCGAGCTGCGCTCTATTGCACCGACGGTAGCAGTCTCCGCACTGCCTTTGGCGCAGATTTTGGAAGCATTGCGCCACGTGGGCTTCAGCCCAGCAGCCGAAGATGAATCAGGTATCTCCATCGATGTCCGGCCCGAACCAGCTGTGGTTCCAGCCGCCAAGTCTGCAAAATCTAGCAAAGTCGGAAAGTCCGGGTTATCCACACCGCAAGCTGGCCGCGAACGCGCTTCCGATGAGAATGTCGAACGCGCAGTCGCACACCTCATTTCAGCCACGCAGCCAGCCGGAGAGCAGCCTTCGGAAGCTACAGCCCCTGTCGACGCAGAGGATTTCACCGCGGTCTTGCGCACCGCTGCCCGCGGCAGCCACCCGGTCAAAATTACCTACGCCAATAAACACGGCGAACCGACCACCGTGGGTGCCACACCGCTGCGCGTCGATGGCGGCCAGGTCGATGCCTTGGTCGGTACCAACACGGTGCGCTTTCCGCTGCATAGGATCTCTGCGGTGGTGATGGACTAAACTGGATAAAATGAATGGTCCGCTGATTGTGCAGTCTGATAAGACGGTGTTGCTCGAAGTTGAGCACCCTCAAGCACACGAAGCACGCGCCGCGCTGGCTCCTTTTGCAGAACTTGAGCGCGCGCCGGAGCATATCCACACCTATCGCATCACCCCGCTAGCGCTGTGGAATGCCAAAGCTGCCGGCCATGATGCCGAGCAAGCTGTGCACGTGTTGGAGTCTTATTCACGTTTTCCAGTTCCCCAAGCTTTGCTCGTCGATGTCGCCGAGACCATGTCGCGCTATGGCCGCGTGCAGATTTCGAAATCTCCGGTGCACGGCTTGATTCTAGAGTCGGCTGAACAAGCCATCCTCGAAGAATTAGTTCGTCATAAAAAGATCGGCGGCATGTTAGGTGCACGCATCGATGAGCACACCGTGGCGGTTCCGCCCTCTGAGCGTGGCCGGATTAAACAAGAGCTGTTAAAGATCGGCTGGCCGGCCGAAGACCTTGCGGGTTATGTCGATGGTGAGGCTCATCCGATTGCGCTGAATCAATCCGATTGGCAGCTGCGTGACTACCAGGAATATGCCACTGAGTCCTTCTGGGAAGGCGGTTCCGGGGTGGTGGTCTTACCCTGTGGCGCCGGCAAAACCATCGTCGGCGCAGCAGCCATGGCCAAAGCCTCAGCCACCACGTTGATTTTGGTGACTAATACTGTCGCTGGCCGGCAGTGGCGCGATGAACTTTTACGCCGCACCACCCTGACGGAAAATGAGATTGGCGAATATTCCGGCGAGAAGAAAGAAATCAAGCCGGTTACGATTGCCACCTACCAAGTCGTTACTCGCAAAACCAAGGGCGAATACCGCGCGCTGGAACTTTTTGATTCCCGCGATTGGGGCCTAGTTATCTACGACGAGGTGCATCTTCTCCCCGCGCCGGTCTTTCGTATGACCTCGGATTTACAGTCGCGGCGCCGGCTCGGGCTCACCGCGACCTTGGTGCGCGAGGATGGCCGCGAAGGCGATGTCTTTTCCTTGATTGGGCCCAAGCGCTATGACGCCCCGTGGAAAGAGCTCGAACACGCGGGCTTTATCGCAACAGCTGATTGCGTGGAAGTGCGCGTGGACATGAATGCCGAAGAGCGCATGGTCTACGCAACGGCAGAAAGTCGTGACCGCTACCGAATTTCTGCAACGGCGGATGCGAAGTTTACGGCGGTCAAAGATATCATCGACAAGCATGCGAACCAGCAAATTCTGATTATTGGTGGCTATGTTGAACAACTCGAAGGTATTGCTCACCGCCTGGATGCGCCGCTGATTCACGGGAAGACGTCGAATGCCCAGCGCGAAAAGCTTTTCGATGCCTTCCGCAACGGCACGGTACAAGTGTTAATTGTCTCGAAAGTCGCGAACTTTTCCATTGATCTGCCGGAAGCTGCCGTAGCAATCCAGCTTTCGGGTACCTTCGGCTCGCGTCAAGAAGAAGCACAGCGTCTCGGCCGGCTTTTGCGGCCTAAAGCTGATGGCGGTGAAGCCACGTTTTACACGCTAGTTACTCGCGATAGTATTGATGCAACTTATGCTTTGCACCGCCAACGTTTTTTGGCGGAACAAGGTTATGCCTATCGCTTATTAGATGCCAGCGACCTTTAGCCTCCCCCGCCGAATACCAGCCAGATACCTAGAATTGAGACGCGATGAAAATTTTTAAGTTCGAGGCCGACGAAACCTTTGCTAAAAAACACAATGAACTGCTGCGGGACTCCGGACGGTTGCGGCTTTCAGGTTTGATCATGGGTCTGCTTTTAGTTCTTGCTGGAATTGCTACCTACATGTTTATTGAAACAGAGTGGCGTATTACCGTCGGTCTTGGACTCGGGCTGTTCGGCATCATGTGCGCGATTGTCGGCGTTTTAGCCGCGCGCAAAGTAGGCACCGCTCAAGAGCTGTACAGCCGCTACCCGCTAGCCCCTGCTGTAGTCGTGGAAGTCAACGAGCGCGACATGGTGCTCATGGCGTTGGTTAATACCAACGTGGACCCTAATCTGCCTCCGCGCTGGGCCGCAGCATTGCGCACCGTAACTAGCATCCCGGGCGTTACGACCCGTACCGTGGGCACGAAAGTGCCGGTAGCTGCAGTATCTGGCCAGGTTAATTCTAATGAGCGTGAACACTGGCAGCAGATTTCACCAATGCCGATCGCATGGGGCACCCCGGATCAGGAAGTTGTTAATATCGCGCGGAAATCCATTCCGCAGGAAGAGTGGCAGATTTTAGAGCGCGCTCGTAAGCGTTTGACCGATGTTAAAGCAACTAAGTTCGACCTCTTGGTACTCTAAGGCGCATGACAGTACGCAGGTTGCAGCCTTTTGGCGAGACTATCTTCGCCACCATGTCCGCTGCGGCGGTACAGCACAAAGCGATTAATCTCGGCCAAGGTTTTCCAGATACCGATGGTCCCCCACGCATGTTGGAGATTGCCCAGCGCGAAATAGCTCGCGGCAATAATCAATATTCCCCTGGCAAGGGCATGGATGTTTTGCGCACCGCGGTAGCTAATTCACGCGGCGTAAGCGTTGACGAAGTACTAATTACTGTTGGCGCGACGGAAGCTATCTCCGCAACGGTATTAGGCCTTGTGGAACCTGGCTCCGAGGTTATTGTCTTCGATCCTTATTATGATGCCTACGCCGCCGCCATCGCGCTCGCGGGTGCCACACGCGTTTCGGTGCCGCTGCGCCAGGTCGGTGAAACCTGGGATTTAAACACCGCAGCTTTTGAAGCCGCCATTACTGAGCGCACTTCCCTAGTCATCATCAACTCCCCACATAATCCGACGGGTTCCGTATTTTCCCGAGCGGCGTTGGAGGAGTTTGCACGCATTTGCGTTAAACGTGACCTGACAGTGCTATCCGATGAAGTCTACGAACATCTTATCTTCGACGATAACCAGCACACGCGCATAGCCGAGCTGCCTGGCATGAAATCCCGCACGGTCACAAGTTCCTCCGCGGCGAAGTCTTTCAACGCGACCGGCTGGAAGACCGGCTGGGCTATAGCTGAGCCAGAGCTTCTCGATGCCGTTGTCAAAGCCAAGCAATTTATGACCTACGTGGGTCCAACGCCCTTTCAGCCGGCCGTTGCGCACGCCATCAATAATGAACGCGCTTGGTTACGCCGTATGGTGGAGAACCTATCCGTAGGCAAAGACATCCTCGCTGAGGGTCTGCGCAACGCGGGACTGAAAGTATTTGATACCGCTGGCACCTACTTCATCGTCGCTGATGTAACACCCCTGGGCTTTGACGATGGCACCGAATATTGCATGGGCTTGCCGGAGCTGCAAGGGGTTGCTGCAATCCCACTGGCAGGATTTAGCGATCATAAAGAGCAGTGGAGGCCGCTGGTTCGCTTCGCTTTTTGTAAACGCCACGACGTGCTGCGTGAAGCATCTGAACGGCTAGCGCAAACACCGCTGTTTCGTCTCTAATTTCTTCACTCTGAAAACACTATGTAATGACATGCGGACAATGCTAAGCTACCTAATCAAAGAATAGTGCTTCACCCCCGACCCACTTTGGAAGGTAAGACCTAGAACATGAAGACCATCATTACTGGCGTGGATTCAAGCCAAACCGCGCTTGCAGCCGCTGAGAAAGCCGCGGAACTTGCCGCAAGCTTCGATGCCGAGCTCTATGTATTCTCTGCTTACAGCATCAGCTCTGCAGTAGCTATGCAGACCGCGAAGAGCGGCAACATGTCCAATAAGACCTCGGAAGCCTACCAGCGCCTCGCTGATGGCCAAGCAAGCGCTGCACAGCAGGCCGCCGAGTCTGTGGCCGCTATCTTGCGCAATACCTGGCCAAAATTGCAGGTTAAGGCACTCGCTGCTGAGGGCCAGCCCGCGGAAGTATTGGTTCAGCAGGCTGAAAAGCTCAACGCCGACGCCATCGTCGTGGGCAATAAGCGCGCACAAGGTTTGCAGCGCATCTTGGGCAGTGTCTCGCGCAATGTTGCTTCCGCGACCAATTGCGACCTGTACATTGTTAACACCACCAAGTAGGAAATAGGCAGCAACTATTTCCTGAGGTATAACTCGTGGCTAAGTCAATCTCTTTGGCTTAGCCACATTTTTATATCTGCTTATTCAATCTGAGTGAAATCAAGTATTCTTAGCGCACCCAATGGAAGACTCGCGTCACTGGGAAACCGCATTTGGTCGAAAACTACTGAGATTGTAATCCTTTGGCCAATATGCTGGGACCAGTCGTAACCATTTTCCTCGCTAATTAAGGCAACTTCATCGACGAACCGAGTTACCGTGTTGGTCCCGTAATTTACCGCAGTAACGTCTCTAGGATTATCTAACTCCATGACTATGTGAAGCTCATCCCAAGGCTCACCATTCGGTGTTTCACCACCGTCCATTAACTCCTGGGCTGTCTTCTCATAGATCACTCCTGTGAACTGCTGGATATCGCTATCCTCGGCCTCGGGAGCCACTGCTCCTGGCTCAGCGCTTGTACGCGACTGAATACTAGAGGATCCTCTGAGCCCTAACCGACCCTCAAGGACGGAATGATCTGAAATATTTGTCCATTCAATGTCATAATGATCAGAAGGCTCGGTTGAAGCATTATAGGACTCCCTACTGGAAACAGGGTAGAGTGCCTCACCGTTAAAATCGTATAACGTGCTAAATCCCTCACCTGACGTCGAGTGATGTTCCACTTGGTAAAGACCCACTCCTGAACGTGATCCCTTTACACTGACCCTTTGACGGTCGCCGGAAGTTTCCCCATCGATAAACGCGCCGTTAATTTGGACTAATCGCCCGTCGTCAACCGTGAACACGTTGATCAGCGATACGCCTTCTGAATGGACCATGAGCAGCAGTGACGGCAATTCATCCCCTAGAGTCTCCACCAAGGAATAAGAATACCTACCTGTCGGGACGGATAAAACATCGACGTTGACCGGATAATTTTCGGGATTTTCAATGACGGTCCGGTACCAGTCTAGTGCGTTCTTCTGCAATGACTCCACAGTAGAAGTTACGGTAACCGTGCTAGTTGATGGCAGTTCGTTGGAGCCACCATTTGATTCAAAGTTACTGCAAGATACCAGTGTAAAAGGTACGAAAGCGGAACAGACAAGCACTACTGTCTTGAACGCGCGATCGCGAAATCGGAACCAACAAGATGGAGGTAAGGGCATCGAACTTTTCATGGCTTCTCCTACAGAGAATAGAGAGGACCCCCTTGCTTATCTACTTATCCCTGCGGACTTAGCGACGGATAGCCGACAAGGTGAGGTATCCCACGGTACTGACAGCAAAAACTCGGAGCTAGGCCACACGAGTACTGAGAACTATTTTGGATTGGGTACTTTATGCTCGCACAATTCACCGTCCGCAACATTCCTAGGGTATCAACTTATCAGACAGGAAATCTAAGCCGTCAGGCTCTTCTTCGATCTTGAGTCTTTCGCCAAGATGGGCAGACCAATCACGCCAATCTCAGTGCTAGTCTAACCTCCGGCTGACGGAGCGGAAATGTCGATCGGTGAGTCAGCTTCGATGAACATGTACTGCCGGTCGTCTTGCTGCTCCGTTAGGCGCTCCTAGTCCGTTCGCAATTTCCAAAGGCATCTTCCGCCTAACTAATCCACTGAGCTAATACATAAGTATTTATGGTCACAAGATGCCTCAGCAAGAGGCTCTGCGCCCAAGACGCCTTCCGCTTCACCATCAGAGCTACTAGTCCATTCGACCTCACACTCATCCTCTGACGAAGATGCATGGTTGTATGACGCCGCTTCCGCAGTATAAAGCCCACCCTCAAAAAATTATGAAGCGTATTCAAATCCTCCCCTGACAGCGAATGATCGTCGACTCGGAGAAACCCTGCGCCCAAGCGGGCAACTTTCATGTGTAGTCTCAGACTGCCTCTGGTGCCTATTCCATCAATGAGTGCGCCGTCTGATCTACCAAAACCGCCATCTTCGAGCGTGAATACGCTGCCTGGCGAAGACAATTCACACGAACCCTCAACGGCAGTTCCGGAGTACCATTCTCTGCAGCCCCCAAGAGAGCATGGAATAGCCACCCCTGGCCACAAACGAAGCATCGCCTATTACTGGTAACATGTCCGTATTTTTTATGACGTGTCGGCACGACTTCGCCTTATTAGTTTCCACAGCCTCACACGCCGGAGATCGTGCGGTTGCGGACGAGCTAGTCAGTAAAACAATAATCCTCGAAACTGACGGCGATACTTGAGAGAGTTTATTCAGTTCAGAACGAATGCAAAATGCCAGTTTTAAACATGCAGAACCAGCGGAAAACCTGGAGCTCGGCAGCGTCTTGTCTCAAGCAGACGACGTAATAAGCACCTCACGCGAATACTAAAGTGGCCACAACTACCAAAGCTGGCGCCACTGCCAAATCGGAGGACAAAAACGGATCCTCAACAGCCGCCACCAAAGCTAATGATAGGTGTCCGGGTGGCCACACGCTCCGAATAGAAGCACTACCGACCCCGTATCTACCTCTACGCAGAACGCTCGGCTTCAAGGAAGATTGTAAAACGTCGAAAAGACCCGTGAAAAGAACGTTGTCTCTTCACGGGTCCTTTCCATATGTAGTTGTGTTTTGTTTAATTGTCGGCGGTAACTTACTCTCCCACACCCTCCCGGGTGCAGTACCATCAGCGCGGGCAGGCTTAGCTTCCGGGTTCGGAATGGGTAACCGGGCGTTTCCCTGCCGCTATCGCCACCGACAAATCATCGGAACAAACATGTTCTGATGCACGGGGTGTTGTGTCAGATACTGCATAGTGGACGCGTTTCACACGGGCCTAGACCTGTGTGCTTGATTTTTGTCTGTGCGACAAGAGTCTTTTTTCTCGTTACGTGTTACAAACCAACAACATGTGTGTTGGTTGTGTTTGTTTGTTGGTGTATTAGTACCAGTAGCCTTAACATCTTACAATGCGTACAGGTCTGGCCTATCAACCCTATAGTCTGTAGGGAACCTCAACAGAAACCTCATCTTAAAACA
>Ga0209487_1001595_pt1 | contig 18986 bp, 20 predicted proteins | sample Poulit2012_FD_187524 | JGI IMG/M metagenome (GOLD analysis project Ga0209487, IMG submission 187524) | Agricultural soil microbial communities from Georgia to study Nitrogen management - Poultry litter 2012 (SPAdes) (version 2) | ecosystem: Environmental > Terrestrial > Soil > Agricultural land...
AGATCTCGGCGGTGGCCCTCGACAAGACCGGTACTCTGACCGAAGGTCGACCCAAACTGACCGACATCGTCGTACTCGACGACTCGCTGTCACGCAACGATGTGCTGCGGTGGGCTGCAGCCGCTGAAGCCGGCTCGGAACACCCGCTGGCCAAGCCCATCCTGGACGCAGCGCGCGAGGAAGACGTCAGCCCCGCGGAGCTGCCTGACGACATCACACCCGTGGCCGGCAAAGGCATTGTCTCGATGGTCGATGACACCCGGGTCCTCATCGGCAACACGCCATTACTGACGCAGTACGAGGTCGCGGACTCCATGGGTGCCGAACAGGCGGCTTCAGAACTTGCCGCCCAAGGCAAGACTCCCATGATCGTGGCCATCAACGATGCCGTCATCGGGGTCATCGCAGTGGCCGACCAGATCCGTGCTGATGCGCCAGCCATGGTCGAACGACTGCACAACGCAGGGGTTGAAAAAGTCGTCATGCTCACCGGCGACACCCAGCTGGTGGCCGAATCCATTGGGGCAGCCACCGGGATCGATGACATCCACGCGGCACTATTACCCGAAGACAAACTCGACGCGGTCGCAGAAATGCAACGCGACGGCTACACGGTCGCCATGGTCGGAGACGGCGTGAACGACGCACCGGCACTGGCCACCGCTGACATCGGGGTAGCGATGGGTGCAGCTGGTTCCGCGGTCGCCGTGGAAACCGCAGACATCGCGCTGATGGGTGACAACCTGATGAAACTGCCAGAATCGGTGAGCCTAGCCAAACGCACGGTGTCGGTGATGCGGCAGAACATCTTCATCGCGCTCGCAACCGTGGTGGCACTGCTGATCGGGGTCTTTGCCGGAGACGTGACGATGTCCATTGGCATGTTAGTCCACGAAGGGTCTGTGCTCGTGGTGATCTTGAACGCGATGCGTCTGCTGCGTAACGATCAACACGCAACCTCGATGAAGAAATCGGATCGCAGCCTCGCGAAGACTGCTGAACAAGAGTCGCAGATGGTTCAGGCATAACACGAGCAAAGCGTTACCTCACGAATAACTTCGACGATTTTATGAACCATCTCAGCGGCACCGGTGCTATATCGCGCCGGTGCCGCTTCGGTATGTGATCCGTGTTACCATGGCCGGCAATTGGTGTATTGCTAGGTAGCCCAGCGGGAGACTCCATGTCAGAATCCACCTCAGCTCAGACCGAGTCGGCCACACGTCGCAAACGTCGCCCATTTCAAAGGTTTCTCACGGGTGTTGAAGTTGTCGGCAATAAACTGCCACACCCGGTCACACTGTTCGCCATACTGGCCGTACTAGTGGTGCTGTTATCGTGGCTGCTATCCGCGTTAGATGTCACGGCCGAAAACCCCGTTGAGGGCGGCCAGATCGAAATCTTCAATCTGTTGTCGCCGGAAGGTGTGCAGTGGTTGTTCACTTCAGCGGTGGATAACTTCTTAGGTTTCGCACCGTTAGGCGTGGTGTTGGTGACCATGCTGGGTATCGGCATGGCAGAACAAACCGGACTCATCAGTGCTCTGTTGCGCGGTTTCATCATGGCCGTGCCCCGGTCCCTTGTGACGTTAGGAATCGTCTTTGCCGGGGTCATGTCCTCGGTCGCGTCCGACGCCGGTTACGTCGTGCTTCCGCCACTTGCGGCAATCCTCTTTGTGGCCATGGGACGACATCCGCTGGCTGGAATTGCAGCCGGGTTCGCCGGTGTCTCAGCGGGGTTTAGTGCAAACCTGCTACTTTCGGGCACGGATGTGCTCTTAGGTGAGCTGACCATTGAGGCAGCAGCCACCGTTGACGCAGAGTACGCCGAGGGAATGAACCTCGCGATGAACTACTGGTTCATCATCGTCTCGACGATTCTACTCACGATCGTCGGAACGCTCGTGAGCCAATTCATCGTCGAACCCCGCCTGGGGCCGTGGAAAGGTGAGGGCACCGCTTCCAACGAGAATGAAGAATCCATGATGCTCAGCGACCGAGAACGAAAAGGACTCATCTGGGCCGGAGTGGCTGGGCTGATCACCATCGTTCTACTTGCGCTGCTTATCGTCCCGCCAAACAGTGTGCTTCGTGGCGAAGACGGCGGCATCGTCCAGTCGCCCTTCATGGACTCCCTGGTCATTATCATCGTGGTTGTCTTCTTCATCCCGGGCACCGTCTACGGCATCGTGACTCGTACGGTCCGCAATGACACCGACGCCGTTGATCACATGTCCAACACATTGGCCGGTATGGCGGTATTTATCGTCCTGGCCTTCACCGCAGGGCAATTCATCGCCTACTTTGACGAATCAAATATGGGGCTGTTGGTTTCGGTCACCGGTGCGGACTTCCTAGAGTCCGTGAACCTCACGGGTATCCCACTTCTGCTGATCTTCATGCTCTTCGTGGGGATCATCAACATTTTCGTCGGTTCCGCGTCGGCGAAGTGGGCAATGTTGGCCCCGATTCTCGTGCCGATCATGATGTATCTTGGCTTTTCACCGGAACTTACCCAGGCGGCTTATCGCGTCTCAGACTCAGCGACCAATATTCTCAGCCCGCTGCTGCCGTACTTCGCACTGATCATCGCGGTCGCGCAACGCTACGATCGCAAAATCGGCATCGGTTCGTTGATCTCTGTGATGCTGCCATATTCCCTTGCATTCTGGGCATCCTGGACTCTGATGCTGTTGGCATGGTACCTGCTAGGCCTGCCTCTGGGGCCCGGTTCACCGGTGCACTACTAAGATGAGCCGGTGTGGTCAGCATGAAGGTTTATGGCCACTTCTCGGAGCAAGATCCCACCGCCCCTCTAGAGTGGAGGCCAAAACGTCATGCATATAAGGAGTTCTTTTGCCGATTACAGAAGCCGAACGTGTAGCTCAGGCCGCCTACGATAGTCGGGACGCCGGTGCGTTCTATTCCCAAATCTGGGGTGGCGACGATATTCATCTGGGACTGTACACCAGTGACGACGAGCCGATCGCGGAGGCCAGCCATCGCACGATGGAGCGCATGACAGAAAAGCTCGACCAGGAAAATATTGACTATACGGTCGATTTGGGTTCTGGCTACTGCGGTGCAGCGCGATTCCTGACGCAGCAGCTCGACAGCGACGTATTGGCCGTGAATTTGAGTAGCGAGCAGAACCGTCGGGCGAAAACCCTCAATGAGCGAGCCGGGGTCCACGATCGGATCGTGGTGGTGGACGCCAGCTATAACGAGGTCCCCGCAGACGATGGCGTCGCGGATTTGGTGTGGTCACAAGACGCATTCTTGCACGCGCCGCAACGTGACCTCCCGATGAAGGAAGCCGCCCGCATCCTCAAACCCGGCGGCGAATTTCTCTTCACCGACCCGATGGCCGCCGACGGTGTCTCAGCTGACGACCTCTCCGGAGTCCTGGAACGGCTAAACCTCAGTTCCCTTGCCTCCCCGAGCGAATACAAACGCCTCGGTGCGGAGGCCGGATTAGAGTTCGTGGACTTTGAAGATCTCAGTGAGATGCTGCCGATCCACTACGGCCGAGTACTCGAAGAAACCCAAGCCAACGTTGATGAACTGTTAAAAACCGCAAGCCAGCAGTACCTTGATGCCATGATGACCGGGCTGCAGCACTGGGTTGATGCGGGCAACCGAGGCTTACTGAGCTGGGGCATCTTCCACTTCCGAAAACCAACTGCCTAAGCTCCGAAAACAGCTCATACCTGCATGGACGACAACACGCATGCTTACGATGCTCAATCCGATGCGGTAGAACGCATGCTTGGCACCGCGGTCTCACCCGAGGATCCCGACCGCGTCATTATCGAACCTTGGGCAGCGTCGGTATCCGGTCCTATCCTTGATGTGGGATCGGGCACGGGACGATGGACCGGTCACCTGGCCAGCCTCGGCCATGACGTGACGGGGCTGGAACCTGCTGAAGGACTCATCCGCAACGCTCGTGATACGTACCCGGGCGTGGAGTTTTGGCATGGCTCAATCGCGGAGCTGCGCCAGACCGAAACGCGGTGGGCTGGGATGCTGGCGTGGTATTCAATCATTCACATGGGACCTGCGGAACTACCGGGTGCTCTCGCGATCCTCAGGGCTGCACTGGAACCCAATGGCACGCTGCTGATGTCGTTCTTTTCCGGTTTTCACCTTGAATCGTTTGCTCATCCAGTGACTACGGCCTACCGCTGGCCGATGGCTGACATGACGGATTTGCTCAACGACGCCGGATTCGAGGTCACCACACACCACTGGGAGCCGCCCGCCCCGCACGCCTACGTCATCGCTTGTCCAACAACCAGCGAGAAACCGCGTTAACGAGCAGCGTGGTGAGACCTAACTGTGATGTGCATCCACAATAGCCTTAGAACCGAGACCGTGATCCTTAGGCCATCTGGTCAGGTTAGTGGGGAGGTAAAATCAGTCGGGGGTGGGGACCTTCGAGACGTGCTACAGCGACTTTGACATCGTTCAATTCCGCGCGTAATTCGCTGAACTGGGTCCCAATGTCCTTGAACTGCTCCTCCACCTTGTTGAACCGCTCATCCACCTTGTTGGATTGTTCGTCGACTTTGTTAAAGCGCGCCGTGACATGAGCCTCGGATCGGACGAATCGGTCATCCATTCGTTTCAGGATCCAGGCGGAACTGGCCAACGTTCCACCGCCCAATGTGATCAATAAACCAGCAGCGGTAAGAATGACGGTGATGAGCTCTGCCGACACGTACATGCCTCCATTGTGCCCAGGCTTGACGCGTTTCACCAGTCAATTTAGGACACCTCGACCCATACCGCAACGGTATAACTCCACGCTGTGGATCATCCCGTTCACAGGCAGGGTCAACATCGCGCTCGCGGTTCATCAGCGGATTCGTAGCGGCTTGCGCTCCTCTGACACAATGACAGCATGACTGAACGTGCATTCGTTGCCCCAACCGGGCGTAGTATTCAATTACGTACTTCGGGTTTGCAGGCGAGAGTGATCCCGGATGATATCGACGACGGTTGGCTCCTGGACGTCGGAGGCATCATTCAATCACATGTGGACCTCACCGATCCGCTGAACATCCGATACGAATATTTGCGTCGCATGGCAAACGTGATCGATGTGTGCTGGCCGCCAGCTACACCACTGGCTGTGCTGCACCTGGGCGCAGGGGCGTTGACCCTGCCGCGGTATGTGCAAGCGAGCCGACCCGGGTCGCAGCAAACCGTGATCGAACTGGAGCGGGAATTGACCTCCATGATCACCACAGAACTGCCCCTGCCCGAAGGCACCCAGTTGACTTCAATTATCGGGGACGCACGAGAAGAAGCGAACGCCCTGAGTGCCCAGCGCTTTGATGTCATCGTGTTGGACATCTACACCGGTTTTGACACCGCAGAACACCTTACCGGTCAAGATTTCTACGCCGAACTGTTGAACCTCCTAAACGACAACGGCGCCCTATTAATCAACATTGGTGACGAGATTGGTCTGCGGTTCTTTGCTCGGCAGGCGCAAGAACTTGAAACCGCAGCCGACACCGCTGGGCTCTCCGGTGCGTGGGCGCTGGCCGATGTATCAATGTTGGATAGGTTGCACTACGGCAACGTAGTCTTGGCTGCAGGTGGTGCACTGACCGCCGGGGAATCTGAGGCACTGCGTGCCCGATTATTGGGCGCGGGCCCCCATCCGGCTGCCGTGCTGGAACCAGCACAGACCGCCGAACTAGCGGCCCGGATTATACGTGGTTAGCGCCAGAAAGCTCCCCAACGTATCGCACGGGATGAGCTCTGGCCCGTCCAACTTAGACGGGACGGAACGTTGAGATCTCATCCACGTGGACTAATACGCTGCAGATTTGGGCGGACTTGCCGCGCTCGGCGCGAGCCTGGGCTCGAGCGGTGAAGATGTCGCCGGCGTCGAGAATTTCTGCTCGGCCGGTGAAACGGTAGCCGTTCTTCCATGCCCGGTCAACCACTGCGATAACAACCGGAGAACCCTGTCGGATGTTGTCCAAAGTCTTACCGCCGGTGGTTTCGTCATAGATCAGCGTGGAGTCATCAAATACGCCGATCGACCCCTTGGGGCCAAGGTTTGGCACTCCAGACCGACTCGTGGTGGCGATAAACGCCAACTGCTCGTCAAGTACTTGGGTCATATGTTCGGTGATGTGAACGCTCATCAGCACTTCCTCATGAGGCGGCTGTAGATAAACACAGCTGTTGGTTTCGTAAGTCAATGCCAGTCAACTTGTATTTTTACATCGAATCAAGAGCGCTGCGTTAGAGGCTGAACTGGGGTCTCTTCCACTTCCGTAACCTCACCTCGTTAGGCGCCGCTGCCGGGGCCTGGTGGCAGCGGCGCGTCCAGGACACGGGGACGGTAGTCGAGGAGTTGGGTGCTACCGTCGAATGTGCGAGCTTCAAACAGCTCGAGTAAGAGATCCGGGAAACCGTCATAGAGCCGATCGTGTCCAGTCCGACCGGTGATGACCGGAAACACGACGACCCTGAATCGATCCACGAGTCCGGCCTCTAAGAGCGAGCGAGACAATGAAAGACTGCCCATTGTCGCCAGGGGCCGGTCACTTTGTTCTTTTAATTCCCGGACCGCTTCGACGGCGTCGCCGCGAATGAGTCGGGTATTCTCCCACTCGAGGGGATCCGACAGGGAATTTGAAAACACGATTTTGTCGATTTTGCCGAGCATGTCGACGCCTTCGGATTGCTCTTGTGCCATGCCGTGCATCAACCGATACGTGTTCGCGCCCATCAAGGTGAGGCGACCATTTGGGTCCTGTGAACCCATCCACTCTAAATATTCAGGGCCTTCGAGACCCCACCATCCCGGCCACCCTTCGGACGTGGCATAACCATCGAGCGAGCTGATGAAATCGACCGTGAGTTCCATGGTGAACTCCTTTGAAGAGAGTCTGTCAATTATGCTAAAAGAAAAGCGCGCTTCAAAAAGTAAAGCAAGGTTTCAAAGATGATGTCAAGAGGTATCCTAAAGTCATGGCGAAACGTGAATACGGCCAGTACTGTGGACTCGCGCGCGCTGCAGAGATACTTGGGCAGCGCTGGACGATACTTATTATGCGTGACCTATTGGTCGAACCGAAACGCTATTCAGACCTGGCTGCTGGGCTGCCCGGCATACCGTCAAACCTGCTCTCAACGCGTCTCAAAGAGCTCGAAAATGACGGCTTGATCCGACGGGAGGCGCGTTCCGGGGCAAACCGTTCGATTGTCTACACGCCGACCGAACGTGGGGCTGAACTGGTGCCAGTGCTAGATAGTATTGCTCGTTGGGGCGCCGCCGACATGCATGAACCTCGAGAACATGAGATTGTCACCGAGGCCTCATTGGTCTCGGCGTTGCGGAGCGCACTGCAGGATGAAGCCCCGCGAAACGGGTCTATGACCTTCACCGTTTGTGTGGGGGAGGCGAGTGCTCACGCGTTAGTAAGCGATGGGATGGTCCGGTTAGGTTCTGGTTCGGCTGAGAATGCAGATCTTAAGATTATTGCGGGGCCGAGATTTCGAGATTTTCTTGCGGGAGTTGTCGAGCCGATGAATGCAGAATCTGAGGGGGCAGTAGAACTTTTTGGTGACGCAGCTTTACTCAACAAATTCGCCAAGCTATTCCAGGTGCCTTACACCAGGGTGAATTCACGATGAAGCGTTCTTAATTAAAAGTTCAGGGGAGGACTACGGGTTCCGCCCCTGAACCGTTAGCTGTTCAGAAAGTTATGATTGATGAATTCTAGTCGTCGGACACTTCGATCTTGCGCGACTTGGTCTCTTCGGCCTTCTTCAACGTAACGGTCAGTACACCGTCGGCGAGATTGGCTTGCACCGACTCCCGATCAATCTTGCCTGGAACTGTCACGCGGTAGTTGAATTGACCGGTACGACGTTCTTTGCGGCGGAGACGACCCTCGCGCGAACGGTCTTTGTATTCGCCCTGGATAACGAGTTCGTTGTCCTGCAGTTCAATGTCTAGGTCTTCTTTCTTCACGCCTGGTGCGTCGGCCTCGACGATGAACGAATCGTCAGTTTCTTCAATATCAATTGCAGGAGCTCGACCCATTGCTGAATTGATGTCGCCAAATGACGAATCGAACATTTGCGACAACCGTGAGCTAAGGTTGTCGAGTTCGCGAACAGGGTTCCAAAAATCGAATTCCGGACGACGTGCAGGTGTTGCCATAATTCAAGAACCTCCTTGCCTATTTTTTCTGGCGTGATAATTTAGTTATGTTTCATAGATTGAGTGTGAAACCGTATCGGTTCCACTAATTTGAAGCTAACACCAGCTGGTGTTAGCTTCAATGAGATGGATTACAACCAGCCGTTCTGCTGGGCGATGCGTGCGGCTTCGGTTCGATTCGACGTGTCGGTTTTGCCGATTGCTGAGGAGAAATGGTTTCGCACAGTGCCCGGAGACAAGTGCAACTGGGCAGCGATCTGTTTCACTGATGAGCCGGTCAGTGCGGCGCTGAGCACATCTCGCTCTCGGTCAGTCAAAGGGTTCGAACCGGTGCTGAGCGCTTCGGCGGCCAACGCCGGATCGACGAGCCTACCGCCGGCGTGTACCGTCCGGATGGCCGCGGCAAGATCCTCGGCTGGCGCATCTTTGACCATAAAACCGCGTGCCCCGGCCGCCATGGCGCGTTGCAAATACCCGGCTCGTCCGAAGGTCGTCAGGATCATCACCGCAATATCGTCCCCAAAGGCGTCGGTGATGTGCTGGGTTGCAGTGATACCGTCGACGTCGGGCATTTCGATATCTAACACTGCGACGTCGACATCGTGCTGTCGGATGTGCTCGACGATGCCCCGACCGTCGGACAGTTGGTGCACGACCTCGAGATCATCTTCAAGATTCAACAGGGCGGCTAGGCCAGCGCGAACCAGGTGCTGGTCATCGGCTAAGAGCAACCGGATGCTCACAGGCGTACCTCCACGCGTGTACCGGGATTTCGTCGGGATAGTTCCAGCCTACCGCCGGCAGATTCGACTCGGCGTTGCAGTCCGGCAAGGCCGTGGTGGTGGGCGGGGTCGGTGTCATGGATGCCAATGCCGTCGTCGTCGATGCGCAACATCACCTGTGACGCTTCGGGGACGATGGTGATGACGCATTCCTTGGCTTGAGCATGGCGGATGATATTGGTAACGGCTTCGCGGATGACCCAGGCGAAGACCTGTTGCTGGACGAGCGTCAGGCGGGGGAGGGCCTCGGGACGTTGGAAAGTGATGTCAGCGGCGGCGAGGGCTTTGGCTGCATGACTGAACTGTTCCGCGAGGTCGGGGTGTTGTAGGTCGGTGACGGCGGCTCGTACCTCGGACAGCGAGCTGCGTGCGACAGACTCGATATCGGCCAGCTCGGCCTTGGCCGCGGCGAGGTCTTTGTCTACCAGCCGCTGGGCGAGTTGGACCTTGACGGTGATGGTGGTTAGCGAATGTCCCAGCACGTCGTGGACGGTTGAGGCCAGCTCTTCGCGTTGCGTCGCCAGGGCAACTTGTTCGGAACGCGCCTGTTGATTTGCATCGAGTTCGATGGTGATGCGGCTCAAAATCATGATGACCGCCGGCAGTGCGACGGCGGCGATAAACCAGTCGCTGTAGTCTTCGAGATTGGCGAAGAAAATGACGGCGACCGCACCCGCCACGAGCAGAGTCGTCGCGACGAAGCCCGTGATGAGTCGGTGGTTAAAAATCCATAGCGCCATCAGATACGACACGATGTTGATGATCGCGGTGGGTGTCGCCTGGGACATGATGATCCCCAAAACAATGAGGGCGAGCGTATACAGCAGCGTGTTGAGGTGGCGGTTAAGACGCGAGAAAAGCTCGGGGCGCACGAACCCGTGGAGGTAAATGAACGGAAAGGCAAGCAGCGCTAGCCACCCGGCGATCTGGACCGGGATCGGGGCGGTGCTGTTGATAAACCCGATGACCGTCCAGCCCATAAAGACCAGCCACACCCCGGCGGTATAGAGCACGGCCCGGCGTTCTTGCCTCGTCACCGGTGGTGGCGGCAGAAAACCTGCTGGCTCTTCCGAGATGGACTTGGTCAGTTCGTTGCGCATCGTGGTTATCGGGCCGTCCTCCGGCGGGCAGCGAGCAGGCAAATGATTGCGAAGATCGCCGTCCAAACGCCGATATTGGTCAACACGAGTCCCATGGATTCAAATTCTATCTCGGCGCCGGGCTCGGCAGGTACGAGCATGCCCTCGGTTTGTGGCCAGCGGGCGAGCATGGCCGGCCCGTAGAGCGGCGTGAATTTGGCGATATCGAGTAGGACGCCACCCAGCGGGATGAACAGGTTGCCGAAGAACGCGAAGATCACGAGGAACCCGGAGGCTGCGCTGACGGCGGTTTCGGAGCGGAATAACAGGGCAAAGGCCAGCCCGTAGAGGGAGAACGGGACGGCGACTACGAGGCATAGGGCAGCGGAACTGAGCCAGTGGTAGAGCGAATCAAACTCGGCTCCGGTGATTGCGCCGACGATATAAACGACGGCGATCGGGCTGATGGCCATGAGCAGTCCCATCAGCGTTTTGCCCAGGATGTAGTGGCCTTCGGTCAGTCCGGTCATGTTCAACTGGCGGCCCCAGCCCATATTGCGTTCGACCGCTGCTGAGCCGGCCATGGCGGTGGTGGCAATGACCGCGCCGTAGACGGCCATTGAGGTCATGACGTAGGCCGAGACGTTGCCGTAGCCGGAGGGCATGTCGCCCTGATCGGTGGCGACTCCGAACATCAGATACATGGCCGCCGGCAGGACGATCACAAAGAACGTGGCATCTGCCATGCGGAAGTTTCGCCAGAATTCCCAAGCTACGAAGCGCAGGAGGATTTCGGGTTGAGATTTTCGTGGGCGTTGGATTGCGGTGGTCATGATACGGCCTCCTGAGCGGGCTCGTCTTGGGTCAGGCTAAAGAATGCCTCTTCGATGCCGGGTTGGACGATATGCAGATGCCGGATCAGTCCTGCTGAGAGCAGTTGTTCGGCGAGCCGATCGGTATCGGGTGTGGTGATTTGGATGCGTTGGGTATTGGGGTCATAGTGCAGTTGGTCCGGTGTCAGTCCTGCGGTGACAGCCCAGGTGTATGGGTCGTTGGCCGAAATCCATTGGGCGGATAGTTTGCGCTGGAGCCCGGCGGTCATATCGTCCACCGTCCCGTCGGCAATGATGCGTCCCTGACCCATGAGCACGACCCGGTCCGCGTAATCGTCGGCTTCTCGGAGGTAGTGCGTAGCAAATACGATGGTGCGGCCGCGATCGGCTTCGGCGTGCATTGTGGCCCAGAAGTCCTTGCGGGCGGTAGCGTCTAGACCGGTAGTGGGTTCATCAAGGATAAGCAGTTGCGGATCGGTCAGTAGCGCTAGGGCAAAGCGGAGGCGTTGCCGTTGGCCCCCGGAGGACTTTTTGACCTTACGATTGGCAAAATCCGTCACGCCGGCACGTTGCATGACTTCGTCGATGGGTAGATGCCGGTGGTGGCAGGCCGCGATCATGCGGATGGTTTCGGCAACGGTGAGATCGTCGAGCAGTCCGCCATCTTGTAGGACTGCACCAACGAAGCCGTTGCTGGTGGCGTGTTTGGGCGGGGAATCAAGCGTTCGGATTGTGCCGTGGCTGGGTTCGGTAAATCCTAGAACCATATCGAGCAGGGTGGTCTTGCCGGCCCCGTTGGGGCCAAGGAGCGCCACGACTTCGCCCTGATTAATGGTGAGGCTGACGTTGTCCACGGCAAGGACGTCGCCGAAGCGCTTGGTTGCCGAATCAATGGCGATGGCTGGGGGAGCAGATGAAGTATTCATACCTCAAGTGTGCTCTTTCGCAGCGCAGCGCGGAACTGCCATCAATCACGACTTGGCCATGACGAATGTCATGGTCATGTGGGCATGCTGGCGCGATAGTGTCAGGCGGCTTTGAGCCAGGCGATGTCGATGAGGCCGTATGGTGGGTCGCAGGTGGAAGGCCTTAGCTGGGTGATAGGAGGCTTGGTGGGCACGGTGTAACTGTGCCCGGTGGGGGTGGTGACGGTCAGCTGATCCGTGTTCCCGGTGTAGCTCCAGCCGCGATTTTCCTTGCGTTGATTACAGCGTTTACATAACCCGGTGCCGTTGGCCCAGCTGGTTGGCCCGCCGTGGGCCCAGGGTCGACGGTGATCGGCATCTTGCATCGGACTGTTGCAATACGGTGTGGCACAAATATCATCCCGGAGTCGCAACATGTTCACTAGCCCATCGGGGAACCGACGCCGGGTGGACTCGAGCGCCACCAGTTGCCCATCGGTGGGGCGGGTGTACATGCGGCGGATAAACTTTTTGGCCTCAGGGTCAGCTAACCAGTCTTTTACCATGCCGGCAGGCAACGGCCCGTGACCGGGTACCCAGCCTGGGGCATCGCCATCACCTAGCAGCGTGGCGTCATCCATGACGACGATGACTTCAGCGTCCACCCCGGCAGCGGTGGTCTGTCCGGTGAGCGTCTGGACAAAAATATCGGTCATCACTTGGTCCCGCGACACGCGGGCACCATCAGCATCGGAGGTGTCCTGGTCGGTCTCAGCCTTGGTTTTGCGGTGGTTCGCCAGCCACTGGTCGGTGCGTTTGTTCAGCGCATCCATCACCGCCAGGCCCTGGTGGGTCGGCAGCTCGGTGCTCACACGCACCATGCCATCCCCAGCCGGTTCCAGGCACACGCGACGGCGATTCTTGTTTTGGGCGGCGCGTTGGGCTGCGGCGTGTGAGTCTAAACGGTAGGCATGACCCTGAATCAGCGTACGTAACTGGGAGCTGGAGGCTTTGCCTAACCGGTGGGCGATGGCCGCATCAATCTCGCGGCGATGTGCCTCGCACAGATGATTGGTCTGTTCAGCCACGATCCGGGCGTGGTATTCGCTGAGGCGTCCAGCCTGCAGTGCCGCCATGGTGTGCGGTAGCACCGTGCATAAGGCGGTGGCGGTATGGGTGAAGGCTGCCCCGACAAAGGCGGATTCCCCGCGGGCCAGGCCGACTTCGGCTTCAATGCCTTTGAGTTGTTCTGAAGAGGTGATCCGTGCAGCTGTTTCGCGAGCTTGGCGTTGGTCAACAAAGGCGTTCGTGGCGGTCGCTTGGGCGGCAGCTAATACTCGTTTGGCCTGTTCCAATTGCTGGATCCGATCGATGTTGGCGGCCTCGGAAGCAGCAGGCGGCAGCGCGGCCAGTGTGGTGGCCAACTCAAGAATCTTCTGCGCTGTCACATCTGCTGTTTCCATACCCTCCATGGTAGTTCGCGGGTAGGACAGGATAAGAACCGACCACCATCATGGGGATAACACGGCAACACCACCACAACCTGTGGAAAACTCCCAAAACTTTAGATCATTGTGCTATCATGCCCGGGCCGCGGTGCAATCGGTGCAACCCGAATGCACGCCGGTTACCACGTCGTTCTCGCGGTTTTCCTTTCCACCGCGATGCGAACGACTACGGCCGTGATAAGAACCAGGGCCGTAGCGATACCGGCCGCCCAGACCAACACTGACGACTCGTACAGACCACTGCTTCGAGCTACGGCAATCCAGGTCAACCCCCAGCTGATGGATAACGCTGGCGCGATGCGTCCTTTGGTATAAATACCCAGTCCAATGCCGATGGCTGTGATCACGGCAAGGAGCGCAACGGCGGCCCCTTCCCATCCGGCGAATTTTTCTAATCCGGTAGTACCGGCAATTAAGGCTGCAGTATTGGCCGTGGTGGCAACCGTGACCCACCCCAGATACAAGCCGAAAGTGCCGTCCGTGACCAACATGTCGGTTTTCGTCGTTGGGTTGCCGCTGCCCAGAATAAACAGAATCCGGATCAGCACCGCTAGCAAGACGACGATGACGACCACGCTGCCCCACAGGCTATCGAGTTGGACGACTCCGATCCATGCTGCGTTTAGCAGCACTGAAGCACAGGCCCAAGGCCGCAGACGGGCGTGTCGAGCTGAAGCCCGCTGTTTGGGCAACAATTGATACACAGCATAGGCGGCCAGGCCGATATAGATGACGCTCCAAATGCTGAATGCCGGACCGCCGGGAGCAAACGGTGTGGCGTCGGCGGATAGGGCTCCACCTGCAGCTTCGCTGACCGGTGTACCGCCTAAGGCACCGCTGCCCACAAAAGCCAGAACGACCGCCACCACTACCGCCACGATCGTCACGATTGGCATGAACCAAGAATTCACTTTGTGTTCCATCGGTTCTTTCCTCTTCCTATCAAGCTTTCGTGGCAGCTACTGTTACTATTGTTAGCCAGGCTAGTAACATAAGTCACCTTTGGCTTTGGTTCGACGGCTACGCAACGAGTCGTTCGCTACACTTCCTATTTGAGCAGGGGGAGCAATGAGTATCCAGGTTCCACTCCTTGCCCAGACTGAATTCAGCAAACAATGGCACGCGAACCTGGATGTGCGCCTTGCCGCGATTCTGCGCGACCAACAGCACCGTGCTGCCACCCCGCACATGTCCGACCTGTGGCAGCGCATCACTACGGCAACCGAAGGCGGTAAACGCACCCGCCCGTTTCTCGTGCAGCTGGGATATCACGCGGTGCGATCCACCGAAGAGCCCCGACTCGTAGATATTGGATGTGCGTTTGAGCTGTTACACACGGCCCTGGTGATTCATGACGACATCATCGATCAAGACTTCATCCGGCGCGGCCGCCCCACCGTGTCGGCGCATTACCGGGATCAAGCGCTTGCACAGCAAAAATCCAAGGCCGCGGCTGACCAAATCGGTCATGCAGTCGCGTTGTTAGCCGGCGACGCATTGCTCTCCACGGCGATCGAACTGGTCCACACCGCATGTCAGGATTTGGCCCATGGCCAGCGAATCATCGAAATCTTTCATGAAGCCATCCAGCAGTCTGCGGCCGGAGAACTCGATGATGTTGTCTATTCGGCGGACATTACGACGCCGGACCTGGATGATGTGCTGCGCATGCATCGCCTCAAGACTGCCGCGTATTCGTTTGAGGCACCGCTGGTAATCGGTGCGCTGGTGGCCGACGCCTCCGAGGACGTCATAACTCGCCTGGCGGAATTCGCCAACCAACTGGGCGCCTGCTACCAGATTATCGATGACGTGCTCGGCACGTTCGGACATGCCAACACCACCGGTAAACCCAATGACTCAGACCTGCGAGAAGGCAAAATCACCGTGCTGATCGCTCTGGCTGAAGGGCTCAACGACACCGCCCCCACGGTCCAAGCCTGGCGCGAAGGCCGCGTGAGCCACAATGCGATGCGAACCCTACTGACCGACCACGATATTGAAACCAAAGCACGCGCTCTTGCAGCCGAATGCGCTAAGAAGGCTCGCGTAGAACTCACACACCTTTCGATGCCCGAAGATGCCCGCACGACGTTGGAATGTTTGATTGATGATCTGTTGCAGAGGAACACCTAAATGAAACACCCCACGGCGCTGCACCGATACACGGCCGCTGCGATATCTAGCTCCGGCAAAGTTATTGCGGAGTATTCGACGTCGTTTGGTCTAGCCAGCCGTTTTTTAGGAAAGGCTGCCCGTCGCGACATCGGCAATATTTATGCGCTGGTCCGCCTCGCCGATGAGATCGTCGACGGGGTAGCTCACGAAGCGGGATTGGATTCGAGCACCATCGCCGCCGAACTCGACCGCTTAGAGGAACAAACCGAGACAGCACTGGCCACCGGCTACAGTACGAACTTGGTCGTCCACGCTTTCAGTAGCACCGCACGCCAACACGGCATCACCACGGAACTGACCCGGCCCTTCTTCCGCTCCATGCGCGCGGACCTGCACCGCCAAGAGCATACCGACGAAACCCTGGATGATTACATCTATGGTTCGGCCGAGGTCGTGGGGCTGATGTGTCTGGCCGTATTCCGCAATATGCCCGGCACCGATACCAGCAACGACGACATGCTCATAACCTCAGCACGACGTCTGGGCGCGGCGTTCCAAAAGGTGAACTTTCTGCGCGACTTAGCAACCGACTACGCAGCCCTGGGACGCTCGTATTTTCCTGACGTGGATCCGGCCGCCTTCGAAGAAACCCGAAAACGCGAACTTGTAGAAGACATTCGGACAGACCTGGCCGCCGCCAAACCCGGCATCCAACGGCTGGATGCCCGAGCCAGGATCGGAGTGGATATCGCACACCGGCTCTTTAGCGAACTGACTGACGCGCTGGACGACCGTCCCGCACATGAACTGTTGTCACGCCGGGTGCGCGTGAACAACACTCGGAAATTAGCCATCGCAGCACAAACGCTGTCCACCCACCTCTTGAAGAAGAAATAACCCGATGACCGAACCTCATCTCAATGCAGCCGCGCCCACCGCCATCGTCATCGGCGCCGGTGTCGCTGGGTTGGCCACCGCAGGACTGCTGGCCAAAGACGGCTATGACGTCACCGTGTTAGAAAAACAAGCTCAAGTGGGTGGTCGTGCCGGTGTCTTGGAAGCCGATGGGTTTCGCTGGGACATGGGTCCGTCCTGGTGGCTCATGCCCGAAGCGTTCGAACACTTCTACCAGCTCATGGGGACCACAGTTGATGACGAACTGGACCTTGTGCAACTCAACGAACCGGCTTTTCGAATGTTCACCGAAAACCACGACCCGGTGGACGTGCACACCGGAACGCAACATGTCGCCGAGCTGTTTGAACGCATTGAACCGGGTGCCGGCGCGGTGGTGCAGCGCTACCTGACCGAGATGGGAGCCGACTATCGGCTGGCCATCGAACAGTTCCTCTACACCAACTTCACCCAACTGCGTGGCCTGACCACCGCCAAGATCATCCGACGCCTCGGACGGCTTGCGCGGAAGCTCACGCGGTCTATCGACTCCGATGTCGCAGCCGAATTTGATCATGTTCAGCTGCGCCAGCTGCTGACATATGCGGCCGTCTTCTTATCCTCGGCCCCAAAAATCACACCGGCGTTTTACGGCATCATGAACTACACGACCCTGGTCGAGGGTGTCGCTTACCCCATGGGCGGGTTCGGCACGTTCGTTAACTCTTTGCACCGGCTCGCCGTGGATGCCGGGGCCCGCATCATCACCGGTGCACCCGTGGAGCGGATTCACGTTGCACCGGGTGGCGGCCGACAGCAGGTAGCTGCGGTGCGTTACCGCAATGCGGCTGGCCAGTCCCAGCATATGACCGCCGATGTTGTGATCTCGTGCGCCGACCGGCAGCACACCGAATCCGAGCTCGTCGATCATCCGCGGGCGGCTCGACCAAAGTACTGGAGGCGGCGCAACCCAGGATTATCCAGCGTGCTGGCTTACCTCGGGGTCGAAGGTGAACTCCCGCAGTTAGCACACCATTCCTTGTTCTTTAGCGAGGACTGGGGTCCAGACTTTGCGACCGTCTTTCCCGACGAGCGCAGCACAACCGACCCGGATCGCAACAAGTTTTCGCGGTCGCTGTATGTCTCGCGCCCATCAGCGACCGACCCGACGGTCGCACCGGACGGGCACGAAAATGTTTTCCTACTGATACCGGTCCCGGCCATGCACGACGGGATCGTCGGGAATTTAAACCACGACGAAGACCCGGAGATCACGACCATCGTGGACCACGCTATCGAACTGGTGAGCCAGCGCATCGGGGTCCCAGCGCTAGCTGACCGCATCGTAGCACGCCACACCGTCGGTCCCGGCGACTTCCAAGACCGCTTCAACGCCTGGCAGGGCAACGCGCTCGGATTGGCCCACACGTTGAGCCAGTCGGCATTTTTCCGCGGCGCAAATACCTCCAAACACGTCGGCGGGCTGTACTTCGCCGGCGCGACCACCGTGCCGGGTGTGGGCTTGCCGATGTGCCTCATTTCTGCCGAAAACGTGCTCAAACGACTCCGGCATGACACCACAACCGGGCCGATGCCGGCCCCACTACAGCCCACGGCGGTCCGCGCCGCTGACACCAGCTAGGAAAGGAAGAACTTGGCGCAATACGAATACCTGATCCTGATGGCCGCCTGCGTGGCGATCACGCTGCCGTTAGAGTTCTTACTGCGAGCCCGAGTGTATCGACGCCTGCCCCTGATGCTCCCATCGGTCGGGGTTGTGGTCGTGGTATTTGGCCTGTGGGATCTGCTGGGCATCGTCCGCGGCCATTGGACCTATAACCCAGAGTTCATCACCGGGATTCACATCGGTCCGATGCCGTTAGAAGAGCTGGTGTTCTTCGTCGTGATTTCCCTGTGTGCACTGCTCAGCTATGAGGGTGTTTCGACGGTGCTGCGGTTTTTTGCCAAAAAGTACGACGAAAGGACCACCGATGCTGCCTGAGTACACGATTCTGACTGTTATCGGCATCATCGTGGTGGTGCTGGTGGAGCTGTTCATTGTCCGCAGCGGGATCTTCCAAAAACCCGCCTACTGGCTGGCCATCGCGATCTGTTTGGGTTTTCAGATTCCCGTGGACGGCTACCTGACCAAACTGTCCAACCCAATTGTGCTCTACAACCCGGACATGATACTGGGTATCCGTTTTCCCTGGGACATTCCGATTGAAGACTTCGGATTCGGTTTCGCCATGCTCACCACCGTCATCATGGTCTGGCAAGCCCTGAAGAATCGTCGCGCTCGCAAGGGGCAGGAGGCATCAGCGCATGTTACTCAGTGAAGCCTTTACGTCGTCGGCACGCCGCTACGATCTCCTGACCCGGCTGAATCCGGGCTATCACCGCGAACTGCGGCGTGCCGCCCGCACCCTGGCCGAACTGCTGAACACCGATGATCCTCCCGTCATCTGGGACTTAGGTTGTGGGACGGGACTGAGCACCCGCGCCCTGCTGGAGACGATACCCAACGCCAAAGTCATCGGGGTGGATGCCTCGGCCGGCATGCTTGCTGCGGCACGAACCAAAACCTGGCCCGAGGGCACTCATTTTGTCCACGACCGGGTAGAAAACCTGCCGTACAGCACAGCCGAGGCCCTTACTGAAGCCCCGGACG
>Ga0209487_1001596_pt1 | contig 18970 bp, 15 predicted proteins | sample Poulit2012_FD_187524 | JGI IMG/M metagenome (GOLD analysis project Ga0209487, IMG submission 187524) | Agricultural soil microbial communities from Georgia to study Nitrogen management - Poultry litter 2012 (SPAdes) (version 2) | ecosystem: Environmental > Terrestrial > Soil > Agricultural land...
GGGGCCGCTCGCCAGAGTCAAAGAATGAATTTTACGAATAAACTCGTTCATGGCTATTTTATAGCACGAACCCTACAGGGGGGGCCAGCGCCTTTTGCAGGTGTCGTGGCAAGCCTTGGTTTCATTGAGGGTCGGCCGTCATCCTGGAAATTTTCGCCAAAATGACGCTAATTCATTGATCTAGCTTAGATTTCTACGTTTCTTCTGGTTCCAGTATCTTGATCCCAAAATCCAGCGGTGGGACCTCTCTTTCCAGGTCCAGAGTGTAGTCACCAAAGCGATTGATATTGGAATTGCGGTATGGCGACAGCCCATTCAGCAGCTCTTTGTCGATTACCACACCCTCTCTCGCCAAGTCTTTTAGAACGTGGGTCATTTTCTCGACGTTATAGAGAATTACCAAGTTGGCGACAAGGTGGTTGTATTGCACGATTTTCCTTTGCTCGTGGCGGACGTTTTCAGCAATCATGCCCTCGCCTCCGAAAAAGAGCCATTTGACAAAGCCATTAAACTCTTCACATTTATTTGTCGCAGATTGAATGGTTTTCCGGAGCTCAATTTCATCAATATAGCGCAGCAAAAAAAGTGTTCGGATGGCCTTTCCCAGCTCTTTAAACGCCAAATACAACTTGTTTTTACGACTGTACGTTCCTAGCCGTCGCAGAATGGTTGACGCAGTAATTTTGCCTTTTTTGATTGAGATGACTACGCGCAGCATATCCCGAAGGTGGCGCTCAATTAATTGGAAATCGATACTTCCGGCGAACAACGGCTCAATATTTTTGTATCGATAGCGATTGTCCGGCCTGAAAAGCAACAAATCCTGAATGTTGCGGATTCGAGGCATGAGATTGATGCCCAGCAAGTGTGACAGACCAAACACCGGATAACTTTGGGCTTGTGTATCGCCATGTAAAGTGTCGGGCTGGATGTCGGATTTATTGTTCATCAGCCCATCGAGAATGTATACCGCTTCGTAGACACCGCACGGAATAAAATGACTGAACAATGCAATGTAAGTATCGGAAACATGGTAGTACCCGATTCCACCGTACCGACCGTATCGAATATGATATTCCGTCAGTAGGTTCTGTTCGTACAAATCCCAGATTGTTCCATCCGCTGCAACGTGCTTGCCGCTGCCCCAGTATTTGGGTAGGTCAAATTTGTTGTAAGCATTGACCACTTGGGTTATCGCCCTCTCCAAACGATCTTCAGTGGCATGCCGAAGGTTTAGCCAGGCGATCTGTTTGCGGCTCATGTTCTTAACAGACCTGGCCGTTTGAACCGGACCGAGATTGCAGCCATAGCAAAACAAAGTCGTAATGAAGCGCTTTTCCGGCTCATCAATCCGTATGTCATTCCCTGACAGAGGCCCAAATATTTTATGGAGGCCAAGCCACTTTTCCGTATCAGTCAGGATATCAATGATGCTCACCTCAGGAAGGTTCTCCGTAAGCAGGTCATCGAGTTTTTGCAGGTCCGCTTGCGGTTGTTCAGCTCTGACCGGGCTGATCGACAGCTTACCCTCTTTAATTGAGGCACGAAGATTGGAAGGAAAGCGTTCGTCTGCTTGTTTCGAACGCTCTGAAAGTTCCTGCTTTAAGTTGACAACAAATAAATGGGCATCATTCAGTGGCATTTCGACCTGCTCACTGTAAGCGTCCAATTCTTCATCAAGGGTTTCATCGTCGACCAGTTGCTCGCGATAATCATCAAATTCGGCACTGAACGGAATAAACAAATCGCCCGATGAGAGTTCATGCTTGATGTGCAACAGCAACCATAGTTCGAGATATTTTCTATGGAAAACCCGTTCCGTTTCTCCAGCTTGGTTGGTCGTGTATGAAACAATCAACTTGCGCCATTTTTCAGTGAGCCAACCGGTATCGAACGGGTCTGACAAATGTTGATTGAGTACCGCTTCGCTTATGAATTCAGAACGCGTGCTGCGCAGGCTTTTGAGCAGAATGGTCAGAGAGGTGCTGCTGGTGTCGCTCGAGGTCGATTGCAAATCCAATATATCCAGGCAATTGAACAGCAAAGCGCGCTTTTGGCGGTAATTGCTCAACATGAAGGGGTAGTAATTGTTTCCGGCGTAGGCAATGTGCTGATTGCAACGATCAATCAGTGCACTGGCTTCATCGCCCAGAACAGCACCAATTGCTTGCAACTTGGTTAATTTTTCAGACGATTGATCGTACGCGATAAGAACGTCCCGGAATTTTGTAATCAGGGCATCAATTTGTTTTTGGTGCTCCAAAATGTATTTATTAAGTGCAGTCTGTGCGCTTGCTTCCATGCTTCGCAGCATTTTGATGTACAGGTTTCCAACATCGTCCAGGGCTTTACTGTGTTGTTGGCGAATCAATATGACGGCGAGTGCATAGCGTTTGTTGATTTTGAGTCGCGCCATTTCGGGGGCCGTTAGAGCCCGAGCTTCTAGCGCAAACTGCCGGTATTTCACCACGGGGACATTTACTTCGGGGAGAGTTTCACCTAATTTTCGGAGCCAGTGAACATGCTGAAGATAGCTTCTGACCTCTTTGTTGCCCGGCTTTTTGGGTTCGCGTTTAAGCGTATTCCAAGCACCATAAGCACCGTCGGAGGGATTCAGTAGCTCATCAATTTTCTGTTTGGATCCGTGCGTGAGATTTTGGCTAATCTCACGAAAACAACCCTCATTGACTTTATTTCGTGCCGCACGAGCGATTCGTTTGAGGACTGTAAAACCGGGTAGCTCGTAATGGTGGTGCGCCAACTCCTCCAGCATCACGTTGATAATGTCCGCCAGCATTTCTTTGGTCTCAGCGGCATTTTCAGCTATTCGGGTAAGCCAGGGTTGGTCGCTGGAAGCAAATGCGTTTATACCAAGGTATTGTCTCAATTGCTGTTGCTGACGTGGCCGGGAACCTGATCGGTCGTAGTCTTTAAGCTGTTTAACGGTTATTGGTTTTTTTATGCCTATTGAATCAAGCACATGTGCCAGGATCAAAGGTGGCGCTGAGGCCAGGGGCACAAAGTAACCCAGTCGCTGGAGTAATTTCAGATTCAGAATGAGGCCGATGCGCAAGATCGGTTTTTTCTCGGATGCGATCAGCTTTAATTCATCTGGCGTAGGGGTGTAATACTCCTTGAGTTCCTTTTGTGTGACGGTGCTGCGCAGTCTGGGATAGGCGGTTTCATGCAGACTGCTCATATCGTATTGCCCTTTGTCGAATAGGGTTGGCTCGTTAATCCCAGTGTTGATTGGTGCGAGGATCGCGAATGCTTGCCTCCAGCATGGATTGATTCTCTGACGCGATTTGATGCATTTGGTGGAGTAATTCGTCCAGCGTTTCATCCAGGGAATTGCTATCCGTGTGCTCAACGGTAATTTCGTAGTTCGTCCCTTTTGAATCGACTTTTTTCATCGCCCATGGTGACAAGCAACGCCGCTCGATCAATTTCCGTGCACGCTCAGTGCGTTCGGAAAGCTTGCTATAAGGCTCAAGGACAAGAAGGACTTCCAATAATGAACGTATGGGTTTTTGGTTGTCGCGTTCCATCTGGATGGAACGCTGATCAACAAGATTCTGCATTCGAAACTGGGAAAAGGGATCGGGGGTATCGATATAACGCATCGCGGACTGAACATCTTTCCAGCCCACGTAGCCCATCAAGGATTTGGTGTCCCAACCCTGCGCATTTGCCCAGGTGGCAAAACCTCGTCGCAGCGAGTGGCTGCTAAACAGATTGGCCTCGTCAATATCGGCTCGTGTACAGCACTGCTTAATGATGCCGATGATGCTGGCGGGGTGTAGAGCATCGTCCGATATCTGTCCCCACCGATTAATCGAACGAAAGACCGGGCCACTTTTTATTTGTGCCGCGCTCATCCAATCCAAATAGGCCTCGACGGGACACAGTTGTTGCAACGCGGGTGCCTTGTATCGCCGACCCAATCGGGAATGATCGCCTTTACTACGGGGTACGAATATTTCCATCCCTTTCCCGGAATCGGCCTGAATATGCTCAACACAAAGGCGTGCGAGTTCATCGCCGCGAAAGGCTCGCCAGAAACCAATCAGCAATAAGGCTTTATCGCGGGTCGACTGCAGCGCTTCTTTCGGTGTTCCATTTTCGATAAAACGATCAAACGAATTCACCAACTGCGTTAGCTGATCAAGTTGAATCGGTTTGGCTTGCTTTTGGACGACCGGGTGCAATTCAGCAATGCCTTTTAAAACTTTCTTTACATGCGGTGCTTTGGTGGGATCAGGAAACCCTTGATCCAGATGCCAGGCCGCCAAACCGGCGAGTCGCTGACGCAGAGTATTCGCGGACAATGTTTTGGCATAAGCCGCAAGGTACCGAGCCACGCTATCGGCCGTTGCAGGAAGAAAGCCACCCCATTGGCTCTCGAAATGTTCAACCGCGGCGCGGTAACTTAATCGGGTGTTGTCCCGAGTTGCCGCCTGAATATAGTGATCAACATCTGTCACCGCGACATCCTTTCGTTATCCACAAGCGTAAGCTGAGATTTTGGTGATAGCTCATTCAATATGCCGCACTGGTCAATCGATCTGGCGCGACCACGTTTGTGCCGCAGCCGCTTTAGATCGCACTGAAGATTCTGGAGATCAGCAATACGGGTCTCGACAATGTGCAGGTGTGCATCAATCATGTCGTTTACCACTTCACACGGTGTACCAGGTGAATGTTGTAAAGAGATAAGGTGTTTGATTTCGCTTAATGTCAGGTCCAGTGCACGGCAATTCTTGATGAAGGACAGTTTTTCAAGCGCTGCGGTGTCGTACAAACGGAAGTTTCCGTCAGAGCGTGCAGGCGCGGAAATCAGACCTTCTTTTTCGTAGTGGCGAATCGTCTGGATCGAACAGCCGCTGCGTTTTGCCAGCTCACCAATTTTCATCGATTTTTCACCTTGACTCTATAGCTGCTATAGAGTGTAACCTCGCCAGATCCATGCAACAAGGGTCGGCCTATATCATTAGATTCAAAGGCTCGCGATGGCTGAAACGGCAGTCACGCGGCATCCCAGCCGGACGCCGGTGTCATCACTGCAGGCATTCTGGTGGCAGTGACCGGGTCTCACGTTCCGGATCTGGTGGTTGGGGTTATTGTTGGGATGGTCGTATCGTACGGCGCTCGGCGTATACTTTTGCTAAGATAGCGAACTTTCTTCAAGACCAAGAGACGGGATAAGCCATTAAAAATGCTTAAACGTGCCCTGACATACGTTGTGCTGATACTGGTTGTTCTGCAATCCGGTATGGCTATGGGCGACGCGCATCGGCTGCATCAATCAGGTACTGAGCATGTGGTTTTCGATGAGAATCACCGGCATCTTGACGGGCATGGGGCTGAAAAACACCATGCTGAAGAGGTTGTTTCAGACGATCTCTCCTCCGCAAAATGGGATTGTCACCACTGCTGTCATTGCCATGGCCATTTTTGTTCAGTCCTCCTGATGTCTGCCGAGCGTATTTTACTGTCCAAAAGTACTTCCCCAGTACCCGACTATTCTGAAAACACCTTTCCCGATACCTTCGAAACTTTCCTGCGCCCGCCTAAAGCATAAGCCCCAAGTACCGTTTTCACCCGCACTCGCGGAAATACGACATACATTAGGATTTATCCATGCGATTACCCACTTTTTACAGGTGTCATAAAGCCTGTCTGTGGCTTGCGCTTTTTTTCTGTAGTTTGACCGTCACGGCAAATGCTGAAAACACCGCTGCCACGCTGACCTTGAACGAGGCACTGGCCCGCACGCTGGCGCACAACCCGCAACTTTACCAATACCGCTTTACCAAGGACGCGTTGGAGGCTCAACGGCAAACCAGTGTTTTACGCCCTGCGATGGCACTCGAACTTGAGGTTGAAAACGTCGCTGGATCAGGCGATACCCAGGGATTTGATACGGCGGAAACTACCGTGGCGTTATCCTCGGTTATCGAAATGGGCGGCAAGCGTCAAGCCCGCGTCTCCTATGCTGATGCGCGAATCAACCAGGCTGAATGGGAACAGCAAGCCGTTTCTCTGGACGTACTGGGTGAGCTGACGGCGCTCTATATCGAAAGTCTGGCAACCCAAGCCAACATGGGGCTCGCAGAGGAGTCGCTGGGGCTTTCCCGGTCATTGCTAAAAACCGTCAAAACGCGCTCCAAACAGGGTGCTACACCGGAAGCAGAGGTCATGCGTGCTCAAGCTTCAGTTGCGCGCGCGGAAATTCGCCTTGCTGCGTTGGTGGAGCAATTCGAGCGTCAAAAGGTACAGCTTGCGCGATTCTGGGGTGATACGACTCCGACGTTTACCACGCTGGAGGGGAGCCTGTCTGAATTCGGGGGAAATCAGGGTTTTGACCAACTTTATGCTCGGGTGAAAACGTCACCGGCTCTTCAGGTGCTTGCGAGCGAGACACGGATCAGGGATGCAGAGGTGACGCTCGCGCGCGCCGGTGCGCGCAGTGATCTGACTTGGCGGGCGGGTATCACACGCTTCGAGGAAACAGGCGATACCGCCTTCACCGCCGGACTCTCCATTCCGTTGTTTTCCAATAACCGTAGCAGTGGCGAAGTAAGAGCCGCCCTGGCAAATCGCAATGCCGTGGATTATGCCCGTGAGGATCTGCTTTTACGTGTACATGCCCAACTTTTTGAAGCCTATTCGCTGAGAAAGCAAAGCATCGCGGCGGCCACTAAAACCCAAAATGCGGTGATTCCGGCACTGGAAAAGGCGCTCAGACTGACCCGCGAAGCTTATGAAAATGGGCGTTATCGCTATCTCGATTTAATTGCCGCCCAGGAAGAGTTGCTTGCGGCCAAGCAGGCGCGTATCGATGCGGCATCGACGGCGCTCATCAGTCACGCACTGATAGAAAAATTGTCCAGCGAAGCCCTTAATCAATAATTCAACCCATTTTATTCAGGTTTGATCACCATCAGACCTCAGGAATTTATGACGATGAAAAATTCAATTATCACAATACTCACAGTATTAGCCCTTGTCTTCAGCACTTACCTTTACGCGGCTGACGACCACTCACACGATCACAAGCACGAAGAAAGTGACAAACATAAAAAACATCACGCTGAAGGCGATCACGAGCAACATGGCGACCACGTTGATCACCAAGAGGAGTCCACGGACGATCACAATGACGAACATGATCACGGCGATCACGCCAATGAAGACGCGAATAAAAAAACAAAAGGAGAAAAACAATGAAGGCTTTCACTACGTTGTTTTCTCATTTAAAACTCAGAAACAAAAAACCTATTTTGGGAATAGTGTTTGCCCCTGTCTTGCTGTTAGGTGCCTTGTCAATCAATGCCTGGTCGGAGGATGAACACGACCATGAGCATGAAGCGAAAGAGCAACATGCCCCGCATCATGAAGACGGTGACCATGACGAGCACGAGGATCATGTTGATCACGATGAAGACGGACACAATCATGATGAGCATGGCCACGGGAGTGAAGCTGAAGATGAGCACGGCCACGGAAATGAAGGAGAAGATGAGCACGGACACGGAGAGGAGAACAGCAGCCGCATCAACGGCGATATGGCGCAACAAGTAGGCATAGTTACCGCCATGGCAAACGCGCAGGAGCTTCACCAAACCATCACGGTTTATGGTTCCTTGGTCGCAGCGCCAGAACAAACTAGCCATGTTCGTGCCCGCTTTGAGGGGCTGGTGAAGTCGGTTCAGGGCACCATTGGTGATCGTGTAAAAGTCGGTGATGTCCTGGCCGAAATCGAATCCAATGAGAGCCTTAAAACCTACCAAATTCGTGCGCCTATTTCAGGGCGCATTGTTCAGCGTCATGCCAATATTGGCGAGAGCACGCAAGATCAAACTCTGTTTTCCATCGTTAACCTCGACACCCTGTGGGCGGAACTTCGTGTTTATCCAGCACAACAGGCCGCAGTCAAAGAAGGCCAATCCGTTCATATTTTAACGGCTGACGGCAGTGTCGAATCCGCAGTCAATCATATCGTGCCGGCTATGGAATCCCCTTATCAGCTGGCACGAGCCAAGCTGGACAACATTAAGCAAAACCTTTCTCCGGGTTTGATGGTAGAGGCGCGTGTGGAGGTCGGTCGCATTTCGGTTTCATTGGCCGTTGCCAAAGATGCCGTACAAACTCTGGGCGGCCGTCAGGGCATTTTTGTAAAAATCGGTGATGAATATCGTTTTACGCCACTGGTGTTGGGTAAAAGTGACGATCATTTTTATGAAGTCGTCGATGGACTTAAATCGGGTGCGGAATATGTCAGCGAAAACAGTTATCTGATCAAAGCCGATATCGAAAAATCCGAAGCCGAACACGAACATTAATAGGGGCGCATTATGATTGATTCAATTTTGCGCCTGGCGATCGAAAGGCGCTTACTGATTTTATGTTTTATTTTTCTCATTGTCGGCGTGGGCGTGTGGAGCTATCAAAAGCTTCCGATTGACGCGGTACCCGATATCACCAATGTTCAAGTACAAATCAATACAGCCGCACCGGGTTATTCGCCATTGGAATCGGAGCAGCGCATTACCTATCCGGTGGAAACCACGCTGGCTGGCTTGCCTGAGCTTTCGTACACGCGTTCGCTGTCACGATATGGCCTGTCGCAGGTCACCGTGGTGTTTGAAGAAGGCACTGATATTTATTTTGCGCGGAACCTGATTAACGCTCGGCTCGGGGCGATTAAAAGCGTGTTACCGCCAGGACTCGAACCGGACATGGGACCCATCTCGACCGGTTTGGGCGAGATCTTTATGTACACCGTGCAGGCCAATCCCGATGCCCGCATGGCCAATGGTGAACCCTACACCGCAACCGCGCTGCGGGAAATCCAGGATTGGATCATCAAGCCTCAGCTCGCCCAAGTGAAGGGCGTTGTCGAGGTCAACAGTATTGGCGGTTACAACAAGCAATACCACGTGATGCCCGACCCGACAAAATTACTGCTTTATCAAGTTACTGTTGAAGAGGTCGTGCAAGCATTGCAGGCGAACAACGATAATCGGGGCGCAGGGTATATCGAGCGAAATGGGCAGCAGCTGTTGGTACGTTCACCCGGCCAACTTGCAACCCTTGACGACATTGGGAATGTGATCATTGCCAAACAGGACTCAGTACCGATAAAGATCAAGGATGTCGCCGAGATTGCGATTGGCAAAGAACTCCGCACCGGCGCCGCAACACGGGATGGCGCGGAAACGGTATTAGGCACCGCCATGATGCTGATCGGCGAAAACTCCCGCACAGTCGCCCAGGATGTGGCCGCCAAGCTCAATGATATTCAAGCTTCACTTCCGGAAGGCGTGATTGCCGAGGCCGTGTACGATCGCACTGCTCTCGTCGACAAGGCCATTGCCACCGTTTCCAAAAATCTTATGGAAGGTGCACTACTGGTTGTCGTGGTGCTGTTTCTCTTGCTGGGTAATTTCCGTGCGGCTTTAATCACCGCCGCGGTTATCCCGCTGGCCATGTTAATGACCATCACCGGCATGGTGAAAACAGGAGTATCAGCCAACTTAATGAGCCTGGGTGCCCTCGATTTTGGTTTGATCGTCGACGGCGCGGTAATCATTGTCGAAAACTGTGTTCGCCGTCTGGCCGAGGCGCAACACAAAGACGGTCAGCAAGAGCTGCGTCAAAGACTCAATACGGTGTTCGATGCGACGTCCGAAGTCATTCGCCCCAGTTTGTTTGGCGTGGCAATTATTACCATCGTCTACATCCCAATATTCAGTCTGACGGGAGTGGAAGGCAAGATGTTTCATCCTATGGCGGCCACGGTGGTTATGGCCTTGTTGTCTGCCATGGTGCTTTCGTTAACGGTGTTGCCCGCTGCTGTAGCCGTGTTTATGAACGGCAAAATCAGCGAAACGGAAAGCATCGTCATCAGCAAAGCAAAATCCGCCTACCAACCGCTGCTCAAACTCGCCCTGAAATTTCGCTGGGTAGTAGTGGGTTTTGCCACAGTGTTTGTCGCATGTTGTTTATGGTTGGCGACCACTCTAGGCTCTGAGTTCATTCCGCAATTAAACGAAGGCGACATAGCGCTGCACGCGATGCGTATTCCAGGCACGGGCCTGGAGCAAGCCGTGGAAATGCAGGAAATTCTTGAGCAGAGAATTAAAGCGTTTCCTGAGGTGGACAAAGTCTTTGCTCGGATCGGCACGGCAGAAGTGGCCACGGACCCCATGCCACCTAATGTTGCCGATAATTTTGTGACATTAAAACCGCATAGTGAATGGCCAGACCCATCCAAAACCAAAGCGGAACTCGTTGAAGAAATGGAGCGCGCACTGGAGGAATTGCCGGGCAACAACTACGAGTTTACGCAGCCCATTCAGATGCGATTTAACGAACTGATTTCCGGCGTGCGTGCCGATTTGGGTATCAAGATCTTCGGTGACGATCTGGATCAACTCGTGTTAACGGCCAACGATGTGCTTAAAGTCGTCAATTCGATCGAGGGGGCTGCTGATGTCAGAGTTGAGCAAGTAACCGGCCTGCCAACACTGTCTGTCATTCCCAATCGTACCGCCCTGGGACGATACGGTTTGAACGTTGCCGAACTTCAGGATTGGGTGTCCGCTGCGATTGGCGGTGAATCCGCCGGGGTAATTTATGAAGGTGATCGGCGCTTTGAATTGGTGGTGCGCTTGCCGGAGACAACACGTCGCGATATCGACCGTCTGAAGTTTCTGCCGGTCCCGCTCCCAAACGGCGATTATGTTCCTCTCGAAGAAGTTGCAACTCTGGACATCTCCCCAGCGCCAGCGCAAATCAGTCGTGAAAACGGCAAGCGCCGAATCGTGGTGACTGCCAATGTCCGGGGCCGTGATCTCGGTAGTTTCGTGAAGGAGGTACAAGCCAGTATTCGTGAAAAAGCAGATATCCCGCCGGGCTATTGGCTGGACTATGGCGGCACCTTTGAACAATTGGAGTCCGCCAGTCAGCGTCTAACCATTGTGGTACCACTTACCTTGTTGGTGATACTGGGTATTCTGGTCATGGCCTTTGCCTCTGTGAAGGATGCACTGATTATTTTCAGTGGTGTGCCACTCGCACTCACAGGTGGCGTGTTGTCATTATATCTGCGCGATATGCCGCTATCGATCTCTGCCGGAATCGGTTTTATTGCGCTCTCCGGCGTGGCTGTGCTCAACGGTCTTGTGATGCTGGCCTTTATACGCCAGCTTTGGCATGAGACCGGGGATTTGACCAACTCCATTATCGACGGCGCGATGATTCGCTTACGCCCGGTGTTGATGACGGCTCTGGTGGCAAGTCTCGGGTTTGTGCCTATGGCCTTAAACACCGGTACCGGTGCGGAAGTTCAGCGACCACTCGCCACGGTCGTTATCGGGGGAATCATTTCTTCAACCATTCTGACGTTGTTGGTTCTGCCAGTACTGTATCAATGGGTTCATCGCCGGGATAAAAAGGTTAGAAAATAACGGACATGCCCCGGCGAGAGCCGGGGTTACACCTTTATTTCCGACTACTGCCTAAAACAAGTTATGCAAAGTCACGCGCGCTTCTCAACGCGAACATTCTGCAAAATAAAATGACTTCGCGGAATTGCAGGCAGTCGATCCATCTCGATTCCGAGCGCCTGCTCCGGTACATCGTACTCACATCGGTTGACGAAGACGTCGACCGCGACTTTCATCTGCTCAATGGCAATCCATTCACCAGGACAGCGATGGTTAAGGTAGTGGTCTCCACCGCCTTGGGGAATTAGGGTGAAGGGATTTCCCTCCCACTTGCGAAATCGTTCGGGGTTGAAGTCGTCGGGGCGATCCCAAATTCGCGCATCATGGTTGGTGCCGTATAGGTCCAGCAGGACTTTGCGTCCGGCAGGAAACGGATAACCCTTCCACTCGAACGACTTTTTCACCTTTGCTGCGACAAACGGGAAGAACGGATAGTATCGGCGGACTTCCTGCACGAAACACTGGAAGTCATCCGCCGAGCCCTGTGACAGCTGCTCTCGTAGTTCGGGATGCAGGTGCAGGGCGTGGAGGCAATGGACGACGTAGGCAGAAACCGCGACAGTTGGGCGCAGAATGTTATTCAATTCGACCGCGGCGATTTTGGAATCGAGCAAATTTCCATCCAGATCACGATGATTGGCAACAAGAAATGCCGCGCTGTCCACCGGCGGTCGATGAATTCGATGGCGGATTTGTTCGACAATTCCGCACAACCAAGCTTCATTGCGTTTGCGTGCGAGCCTTGCCCACCAATGCTTTGGTCCGATATTGGCTGCGTAGTCGAACAGTGCCACGAGTTCGCTGGTTCGTCGGGCGACATCTGAAGGTTCGAGCGGAATGCCGGCCCATTGGCAAACGGCCTCGGTTAGAATCTCTTGTGCTTGCCGGTACACTACGATTCGATCCAACGAAGTCCACTGAAGTAGACGACGATTCCAGATGTCGCTCGCCAACTGAGTCAGACCGCCAATTTTTTCTACTGTCAGTAGTGACATGAACATCATCTTTCGATGTCGATGGACATCACCATCCATCCCTTGCACGCCCCCGCGTCCGAACAGCGTCTTGGAAATTCGCGACGGAGCCACGCCAACGCGCGAAAAAAACGCGGTGTCGTAAAAGACCTTGGCGGCCTCTTCCCCTCGAATACAGGTCATCTTTTGTAGCAGTAGCCGTGTTTCGAAAGCATCCGATGCGTGTCGATTGCACTGATTGGAGATAAAGCGATAAGGATCCCGGCGGAGGGCCAGGGTGCTGTCGAACGATCCAGTGGTGGGAAACGGGTGCATGTCTTGCCTCCAATGTGGCGCCGTAGAACGAGTTTGTCAGGCTGTCTCAAAGAAGATCGCGGGATATGAGCAGCGTGATGTTTCAGTTGGCACTCATGTTATTGGTCAAAAAAAGAAATCGTTTCCTTCCTTGCGTTGTGAGCAGCGGATACGGTGTTTCTATTAGGATCGTCAAAGATTTTCCTTACCATGCTAGGTTTCACGTTCCTCCTGAACATCCGTGTGGGCATCCCTCAAAATATCGATAGCACCGTAAAGTGCAATCCCAGCGACAGCAATTCCGACGAGCAAGTCAGGCCAATTGGAATCTGTCCAGATAACGATGATTCCTGCCAGAATGACCCCGCCATTGGAGACGAAATCGTTAATGCTGAAGGTCGTTGCAGCGCGGAGATTTACATCTTTGCTTTGCAACTTGTTAAGTAAATGGAGGGATAGGAAATTCACGACCGCTGCTACGGCAGCCATCGTCATCATCAACGCACCGATGGGTTCCGATCCTCCAAAATAGCGACGGATCGCATCCAGCACGACCCCTGCAGCGAAGATCAGCAGCATGATGCCGGAGAAACGCGCCGCACCGCGTTTCCAAGTGCGTGAGCGAGTCAAGGCGAGCAGGCTTAAACCATATACGATGGCGTCGGACGAATTGTCGAGCCCATTGGCTATAAGGGCATTAGAATTTCCGAAATAACCCGTCGTCAGGAATCCCACTGCGATAGCCACATTGAGCCAGAGCACAAGCCAAAGCGTTTTGCGCTTTTCTTCCGAGTCGAGGTCCAGATTGGCATCACTCATGTCGAATACCACCAAAAGAATTATTGAGCGCCCAGGTCTCTACGGTGCGTTGGAGAAAGGGCACCGAAGCGGTCCAGTCTGAACCCTTAAGTGTTCTGCCGGCTTCCGCTCGGTCCGGCCCGTTTTCGTCCACCACGTTAAACATGGCATTTTCTCCCAATGTTTTTAGGCGTTAGGGCACATTGTCATGACGTCGGCGAGAATCCACCAAGGACGGGGTTTCAATTCTCAATGCCGCGCGACCGCTCAACTTCGCTCTGGACCAACATGTTGAGCTGCTTAGGGCCGAAGGGCTCGACTGGCTTGCCATTGACAAAGAAGGTCGGTGTTTGAGCCACTCGATGGGCGTTCGCATCGGCAACGTCAGTTTTCAAATTGGCAGCGACTTCGGGCAAAGCCAGTTGCTCACGCGCCTTCTTTACATCCAGACCTGCCGCTTCGGCGGCGGCCCAAGCCGCTTTCAATTCTGAGTCATTGTGCCATTGGGGCTGGGCGTCAAAAACCGCCTGAAGCACTGGCTCATAAATGCCCTGCAACCTTGCCGCCTCCAAGATACCAATCGCCACTTCAGAACCGCCATGGAACGGAACGTACCGAATCACAAGCCGCACCTCGTTCGGGTACTCGGCGAGTATTTGTTTCACGAATGGATAAAAGGCACGGCAACCCTCGCAAGAGGGATCCAGAAATTCAACGATGGTCACCGGTGCATCCTTGGGACCGATGACGGGCGAATGAGCGCGCACCAGCGTATTGCCTTCGGAAGCCCCTTTTGCTTGGTCTTCTCTCTCAGGCGCGCATCCGAACAGGATTCCTGCCGTCATAACACTTGCCAGAATGGCCATGCTGCTTTGAAAAAGGATGCGTCTGTTCATCTGTATCTCCGATTCGTGTGTTCAATTTGAGATGGATCGATATGCTCACGGCTCTGGTTTCGCCTGCCCGCGACCAACGTCACTTGCGCAGCATCCGCAGTCCATTAGCCACCACCAGAAGGCTTGCGCCCATATCCGCGAGCACGGCCATCCAAAGAGTTGCGGTGCCGAGCACGGCGAACACCAGGAAGACGGCCTTGATGCCGATGGCGAGCGTGATGTTCTGAATCAGGATGCGCGACGTGTCACGCGAGAGCTGAATAAACAGTGGAATCTTACGCAGGTCGTCGTCCATCAGCGCTACATCGGCTGTTTCAATGGCCGTGTCGGTGCCGGCTGCACCCATGGCGAAACCGATATCGGCTCGGGCAAGCGCCGGCGCATCGTTGATGCCATCGCCCACCATGCCGATGGGGCCTCCCTGATTCACGAGCGACTCCACGGTTTTGAGCTTGTCTTCAGGTAATAAGCTTCCGTGTGCCTCATCGATGCCCACCTCGCGCGCGATGGCTTGCGCCGTGTGAGGGTTATCGCCCGTTAGCATCATGGTCTTCACCCCGAGCGCGTGCAGCTGTTCGATCGCCTGGCGGCTACTGGGTTTGACCGTGTCGGCGACGGCAAAGAGGCCCAGCGGTTGCTGCTCACTCGCCAGCACCACCACGGTTTTGCCCTCGCGCTCGAGTGTCTCCAACTCGCTTTCAAGCTCCTGCGAGCAGATCCCCAGCTCCTCCATCAAACGATGATTGCCCAGGAAGTAGCGCTCGCCCGCAAGCGTTCCTTGGATACCGCGGCCGGGGATCGCAGCAAAGTCAGTGACCTCATCGCGCTGACTTGCATCTTTAGTACCCGCGCGCACCAATGCTTGGGACACCGGATGATCAGATCGCGAGGCCAGTCGAAACGCCACGTCCTCGACATCCAGTTTTGACTCTGGAATTAGACGCCTAAAATCGGTCTGCTCGGGCTTGCCGTGGGTGAGCGTACCGGTCTTGTCGAGCGCGAGCACCTTAAGATTCTTTCCCGCCTCCAGGTACACACCGCCCTTAACCAGGATGCCATGGCGAGTGGCCGCGGCCAAACCACTTACAATGGTGACCGGTGTCGAAATTACGAGTGCGCAAGGGCATGCCACCACCAGCAGCACCAGTGCCCGGTACACCCAGTCAAACCACGCCTCACCCATCAACAGCGGCGGTATCAGCGCGACGAGTACGGCGAGCGCAAAAACCGCTGGTGTGTACACCTTGGAAAAGCGATCAACAAAGCGTTGGGTCGGTGCGCGGGCGCCTTGCGCGTCTTCCACCGCATGGATGATGCGGGCGAGCGTTGTGTTGTTGGCTACGGCCGTAACGCGATATTCGAAGGAGCCGGATTCGTTTATCGTACCGGCAAAAACCGGATCGCCCTCGCTTTTTTCAACCGGCAAGCTCTCACCGGTGATCGGTGCCTGATTGATACTGGCGCGACCCGATACAAGGGTGCCATCCAAGCCGATCCGCTCCCCAGGGCGCACGCGCACAAAAGTCCCGATGGCTACCGTCTTTGAATCGACTTCCGCCCAGCTCCCATCATTTTGCCGCACCGTCGCCGTCTCCGGCGCCATTTCCATCAAGCCACGGATGGCGTTGCGCGCGCGATCAATGGATTTGGCCTCAATCACCTCCGCCAGGGCAAACAGCACCATCACCATGGCCGCTTCGGGCCATTGCCCGATTAGAATCGCCCCGGTGACGGCGATGCTCATCAAGGCATTGATATTGAGGTTTCGGTTCTTGAGGGCAATCCAGCCTTTTTTGTAGGTCGAAACGCCGCCGAATAATATCGCAAGCAGAGCCAAGGAGGCAGGCGCCCAGGGCGTCGCAAATTCGGCGAGCTCTGCTACTTCCGCACCGAGCGCCGCTAGGCCTGCGATGATCAAGGGCCACCAAGCAGTTCTGGGCGATACCGGTGGCGATACTGCCGCGTCTTGATTCGTCTCGGGGGTAAAGCCCAGCTCACGGATTGCGGTGATCACCCGATCGAGTGCTCCCGGTGCATGCCGGACCGTCAATACCCGCTGCAACAGATTGAATTCAAGTGCCTCCACGCCCTCAAGGCGCGAGAGCTTGTCGCGGATTAACTTCTCCTCGGTCGGGCAATCCATTTGCTGGATACGGATGCGGGTTTTGTTGCCTGTGTCCACGGGCTCTGCCGACATTCCGAGGCTCAATATGGCCGCCCGGATCGGCGCATCTGAGGGTAGCTCGTGCTGCACAAAGAGCGTTCGCTTGAGCAGGTTGAAATCAAGCCCGAGTACGCCCGGCATCGGCTCAAGCTTGCTTCGAAGCAGCGCTTCCTCGGTCGGGCAATCCATCTGCTCAATGTGGAAGCGTGCTTGAGTGCCTTGAGTAGGCGCTGCCGAGGACGAGCCCGGCTTAGGTATCACAGTGCTTGCGCGGCAGTTTGAATCGCAACAATCGGACATTACTTACTCCTCGGGTGGGCCTTCTGGAATTAATCAGTTAACACCCTGTAGTTACTATAGAGTCAAGCTCCCTTTGAAACCCAGTCGAAACCTGCGTGGCCTCACCACAGCGGTTTATGTTCGTATGTTTTTGTTGATGCGAGTTCAAGGAATACTTCCTGAGAGGAGAGCAACTGTGTCTAAACGAAACGTAGCCGACAAAATTAGAAAGAAACTGAAAAACCTCTGGTGCAAGCCATGTATTAACAGTTCATGTCGAGCTTGAGGCGGGCGTGTCTCTGGCGGGTCAACGAGATTTAAAACATTGCTTTGTCCCATGCGCTGGTTGAGTTTGAGTTGGGCCACACCACCGTTGAGTTTGAACTGCACAATGATCCTTGTCGCGATGACGTGGCACAGGGGTTACTTATGCTCTTAATAAAACTGCTGGCATATTCATGCTCACCGCAATTGCCGAAATTGCAGTGTGTCGGCGTCGCATTGATCGCGCTTGGTACCGTCGTGGTAGGTTGGAATGCGCCGAATTCGTACTGACTCCTGGCAGCTTTCGCCGGATAGCCCCCATAACGTTAAATAACTCTTGATTATCTAGTGCTAGCTTTAGTCTATCCGCCAATAGAAAACCGATGTAAAATAGTACGTATATACATGGTATGTATTACAGTACGAAATATATCGAGAGGCGGGTCATGGCAAGAGGCGGCATTAACAAGGCGTTAGTATTCAAAGCGCGCGAAACCCCTGATCAGCCGGGGCGAAAACCCCTCCATTGACGCGATCCGCGTAGCGCTTGGCAATACCGGTTCTAGGTCAACGATCCATCGATACCTACGCGAGATTGAGGAAGAGGCTTCAGCTCGCCTGGATGACGAGGCATTGATCAGTCAGCCGATAAAGGAACTCGTTGGGCGCCTGGCGTCAGTACTGAGGCAGGAAGCACAAGCCGCAATTGAAGAAAGTCATACCGAGCATCAGGATCAAGTGAAGTCGCTTACAAGCCGAATTCAAGAACTCGAAGCCTCACTTACCAACAGCAATAAATCGCTCGCAGAAACTACGCACGAGTTACAAAACGCACTCGCGGATCTTGAGAAGAGCAAGGCCTCCGAAGAAGCGTTGAAGACAAAAGAAGCCAAAGCGATCCAAACCGAAGAAAAACTTCGGGAGCTGTTGGCTGAAAAACAAACCCAAATCGAGTCGCTGGAAGAGAAACATCGCCACAGTCGAGATGCAATGGAGCATTATCGCCAGTCGGTAAAAGAACAGCGTGACCAGGATCAACGCAAGCATGAGCAGCACAGCCAGCAGCTTCAAGCTGAAATTCGCGCTTTGAATCAAACTCTTTCAGTTAAACAATCGGACATCACGCAGCTAAACAAGGACAACGGGCGACTGGCGGCCGAGCTTGGTGCCGCGCAGAAAACAGCTGCAAATCTGGAAATGGAGCAGCGCAAACTTACCGCGAGTCTGGATTCCAAAACAATAGAAGCTGATTCATTTAAAACACAACTTTTCGAGTTTAAAGCTCAATCAGAGGATTTGAATAAAGTTAAAAAGCTGAATGAAGAACTGCAAACCTGGAAGGCAGAAGCATCAGTATCGATTGGCAAGCTGGAAGCGGAAATCACGGTTAAGACGGATATGATGAATCGTTTACTGGAAGAGAAAAAGAAAACGCTGGAAGCCCAGTAGGTAACGATTCCTGCGGCAAATATGGAGACCCGCTGCTCTCAGTATTTGCTCTTCTCACTGGCCGTCTCAGGCACCCGCAGACTCTCTTTGCTGTGTACGACGCAGAGGCTTGGCTAGATCCGCAGCGAAATCAAGCTGGAAGCAATATTTCCATTTAAAACAATAGGCTATCTCATGTTTGGCGAATTTTTCCAGGATGACGGCCGACCCTCTCATTGGCTCAGCCGACGGAACCGCCTGATGAAAGACCCTCGATAAGCCGCGTTAATGCCGGTATGCCAGGCTGAGATAGACCGTTCGGCCCGGCCAAGGGTGTGCCACGTAAGCGATTTCGTTGCG
>Ga0209487_1001597_pt1 | contig 18966 bp, 16 predicted proteins | sample Poulit2012_FD_187524 | JGI IMG/M metagenome (GOLD analysis project Ga0209487, IMG submission 187524) | Agricultural soil microbial communities from Georgia to study Nitrogen management - Poultry litter 2012 (SPAdes) (version 2) | ecosystem: Environmental > Terrestrial > Soil > Agricultural land...
CGAATCCGGCTTCGAGATCGGGAACGTCGCCGTCCAGGTCATCGGGAACCGTCCGAAGATCGGCACTCGACGCCTCGAGGCCGGAAGGGCGCTGTCCGCCGCGGCCGGCGCAGCCGTGTCCGTCTCCGGCACGACCGCCGACGGGCTCGGCCTGACCGGGCGGGGTGAGGGGCTGGCCGCCATCGCCAATGCCGTGGTGTATCCGAGCCGTGGTGCCTCCGAAAGGAGCGGACAGGTTCCGACGTGAAGATCCTGTTCCAGGGCGCCGGCGCCATCGGCGTCGCCGCAGCCGCGCTGTTCACCGATGTCCACGAGGTCGCCGTCGCCGGTCGCACACCCGTGTCCGGATCGCGTGCGGCCTTTCCCCGGAGGGTGGGACACCTCGATCCGGATGGTCCGGCGCCATCGGAGACCCACGGCGGCAGCCACGGCTGGACGGTGACCGATGTGGCATCGACCCGACGCGTCGCCGTCACCGACTTCGCCGGGGCCCGCGCTGCCGGGCCGTGGGATCTCGTGGTCCTCTCCACCCGACCGGGCGAGCTCGACCCGCAGGTCGCCTCGGCGATTCGGCGGATCGCACCGAGGCACATTGCGATCACCAGCCAGGTCGAAGGTGACCTCGACCGGGCCCGAACCGAATTCCCCGCCGCCGAGGTCGTCGTCTTCGCTCCGCTGTTCCTGTCCGAACGCGCCGAGGCGGGTGCGGCCCCGAGCGGGCGTGAGGTCCGCTATTGGGCCCCGATCGGTGCCCCGCGGTTCCTCCTCGCCGGCCGGGCGGCAGCGGTGCGACGACTCGCCCGCGGACTCGGACGACTCGCCCTCCCAGCACCGACGAGCGCCGTGGTGCTTCCGCCGACGGTGTTCATCCCCTATGTCGCCGAACTGAGCATCCAGGGCGGGAACTGGGCCGGGCTGCGATCGCATCTGCACCGCCCCACGCAGGCCGCCGCCGAGGCGGTGCGCTCCCGCCTCGGCGTGCCGGTGCCCACGTCCGCGCTCATCGCTCGCTGCGTGCTCGAGTCGCTGGAGCGGATCGTCCCGATCGACGTCACGACCTACGCCGGTCGTCACTTCGCCCGCCACAGAGGACAGACCCGGGACATGCTCGCCGGGTGGGCGGCAGCGGAGAGCTCGCCGGCTCTTCATGCGCAGATCGCCGAGCTCGACCGGGCCTGACTCGGCGTCGAAGACGACCGGGCCGGGCCGCGGCGGACTCAGACTGCGGCGGTCCGATCGCGCCTGGTGACGACGAGGCCGACGACATAGAGCGCGACGACGAAGAGCAGGGTGCCCACGATCTGGAACCGCACGGACTCGACGGTCAGGCCCAGCCCGATGATCACGGCGATGCCCGCCAGGGTGGCATAGGACAGCCACGGATATCCCCACATGCGCAGCGGCAGAGCGGATCCGGCCGCCTCGGCGCGTCGGCGGAGGACGATCTGAGACACGAGGGTCGCGACCCACGTGACGATCAGCGTCGAACCGACGATGTTGAGCAGCACGCCGAGGACCTCGGCGGCCCAGAAGTAGTTGAGCCCGACGGCCACGAAGCCGAACGCCGAGGTCGCCAGCACCGCCGGCACCGGCACACCACGACGGTTGGTGGTCCGGAGTCCACGGGGGAGCATGGACCGCCGGGACATCGAGAACGCCATCCGGGAGGCGCCGTAGATGTTCGCATTCATCGACGACAGCAGGGCGATGACGATGACCGCTGCCATCAGCGAGGCGGCGAAGGGCAGACCGGCGGTCTCGATCACGGCCACGAACGGCGACTCCGCCAGCCGATCGTCGGTCCACGGCAGGACGAGGACGATGACGGCCACGGACCCGACGTAGAGGAAGAGGATGCGCCACACGATGGTCTTGATCGCCTGGCTGACGCTGCGTTCGGGGTTCGCGGTCTCGGCCGCGGCCACCGCGACGATCTCGATGCCGCCGAAGGCGAAGGCGACGACGAGCAGCCCCGCGGCGACGCCGGAGACGCCGGTGGGCATGAAGCCGTCGGCGAAGATCTGCGCGGGCGGATCGGCCGGGGTCCAGCCGAGGAGATAGGCGAGGCCGAGGAGGAGGAAGAGCCCGACGAAGGCGACCTTGATGAGCGAGAACCAGAATTCGAACTCACCGAAGCTGCCCGAGGCGGTCAGATTGATGGCGGTGAAGACGAGCATGATCGCCAGGGCGATGACCCACTGGGGGACCGATGGAATGTAGGCGGCCGCGATCTGGGCGGCGGCGGTGGCCTCGGCAGCGACGACGAGGCACAGCTGAACCCACCACAGGGCACCCACGGCGAAGGCCGCGGCCGGACCCAGGGCCTTGCCCGCGTAGTGGGAGAAGGCTCCCGGGTTCGGGTCGGCGGCGACGAGTTCGCCGAGCGCTCGCATGACGAAGATGACGATGAGGCCGGCGACGACATAGGACACGAGCACGGCGGGCCCGGCCGCCTGCACGCCGGCGCCGGAGCCGACGAACAGTCCCGCACCGATCGCCGAGCCGAGGCTCATCATCACCAGATGGCGGGGCTTCATCCCCGCCTTGAGGCCGGTGGACGAGCCGGAGAGGTCTGATGCGCCCGACGCCGAGGCGGACACCGCATCGGCCGGCTGCTGTGAATGTGATTCAGGCACCTGTCGAGTCTATCCGTCGGCGGCCGAACACGCAGAAGCGGGTCGCAACCTGTGAAGCGGCCGCGACCCGCGTCCGTGTCTCATCTGCCGGCATGCCGTTCCGTCGAACCTCGCATGCGTCAGGCGGCAGGGTGCGGGATCAGTACCCGCGCTTGATCCAGTCCTCCAGCGCCGGACGTTCGGCTCCGATCGAGGTCGAATCGCCGTGCCCGGTGAGCACGACGGTCGCCTCGGGCAGTTCGAAGAGGACATCGCGGATCGACTCGATGATCGTCTCGAAGCTCGAGTGCGAGCGTCCGGTGGCCCCGGGCCCGCCGCTGAACAGCGTGTCACCGGAGAACAGCACCGGACCGACGGCCCGGCCGGCTCCGGCGGAGACGGGAGCCGGCAGACCGGTTTCGACGAAGAAGCACGTCGAACCGGGGGAGTGGCCCGGAGTGTGCAGGGCCTTGAGCCGGATCCCGGCGACATTCCAGGTGTCGCCGTCGGAGATCTCACCATCGGGCCGGTAGCTGTCATAGGTCATGTCCCACAGGACGTAGTCGTCCGGGTTGAGGTACACGGGGGGATTGCCGACCCGGTGCGCGAAATCGCGGACCACACCCACATGGTCGTCATGACCGTGGGTGAGCAGGATGGCCTTGACCTCTCTGGACCCGACCGCCTCGGCGATGGCGTCGACGTCGTGGGCCGGGTCGATGACGATGACCTGCGAGTCATCGCCGATGATCCATACGTTGTTGTCCACGTCGAAGGTCTCCCCGTCGAGGGAGAAGGTTCCGGACGTGACGAGATGTTCGATTGCAGTCATCAGAACTCCACCACCGATCTCAGTACCTGGCCGGCATTCATCTTGTCGAATGCCGGCTCGACATCGGCGATGCCGATGCGTTCGGATACGAACTTGTCCAAGGGCAGCCGGCCCTGTTCATAGAGGTCGACGAGCATCGGGAAATCGCGCTCGGGCAGGCAGTCGCCGTACCAGGAGGACTTGAGCCTGCCGCCGCGACCGAACACATCGGCCAACGGAACGGTGAGCTCCATCTCCGGGGTGGGCACGCCCACCAGCACGACGGTGCCGGCGAGGTCACGACCGTAGAAGGCCTGCCGCCAGGTCTCCGGGCGGCCGACGGCGTCGACGACCACATCGGCTCCGAATCCGCCGGTGCGCTCCTGGATCGCGCTCACGACCTCGTCCTCGCTCATGCCCTTCGTGTTGACGACATCAGTGGCTCCGAGGTCCTTCGCCCAATCGAGCTTCTTCTCGTCGATGTCCAAGGCGATGATCGTCCCGGCGCCGGCCAGAGCCGAACCGGCGATCGAGGCACAGCCGACTCCGCCGCAGCCGATGACGGCCACGGTCTTGCCGCGGGTGACCTCACCGGTATTGATGGCCGCACCGATGCCGGCCATGACACCGCAGCCGAGCAGCCCGACGACAGCGGGATCGGCTTCGCGGACCTTCGTGCACTGCCCCTCGGCGACGAGGGTCTTCTCGGCGAATGAGCCGATGCCCAGCGCCGGTTCGAGTTCGGTGCCGTCGGTCAGGGTCATCTTCTGCGAAGCATTGTGGGTGTCGAAGCAGTACCAGGGCTCACCGCGCTTGCAGGCACGGCAGTCACCGCAGATGGCGCGCCAGTTGAGGATGACGAAGTCGCCGACCTCGACGCTCGTGACGCCTTCGCCGACCTCGGAGACGACGCCGGCGGATTCATGACCGAGCAGGAACGGGAAGTCATCGCTGACTCCGCCCTCACGGTAGTGGAAGTCGGTGTGGCAGACGCCGCACGACTTCACATCGACGATGACCTCTCCCGGCCCCGGATCGGGGATGACGATGTCGGTGAGTTCGACTGGTACTCCCTTGCTGCGGGAGATGACGCCCTTGACAGTCTGTGGCATTGCGTCTCCTTCTGTCTGCGACGACGGGTGCCCGCTGACGCCGGCACCCGAAGTGGACTGAGTGCGCCCCGGGCGGGGCGCTCACAGTCCCCACCCTAACCAAGCAGCCCATTGTCGACCAGTTGCACGTCCGCACTCCGGGAACCGGCGTCAACGGCCTCGTGCACCGCCGTCAGCGGCCTCGGGATCGCCGTCGGCGGCCTCCGTCACCCGCCCTGTCAGGCGGCAGGAGCGGTCTCGGGCACAGCGCGATCGGTCTCGGGCACAGCGCGATAGTGCGGTGGCCGCGAACTGCGATGAATGCCCGAGGCGGCCGGATGCCAGAGCATCGGGCCGCCTCGGTGAAGGTGTGATCGCGCGTTTCGGATCACCGCCGGCAGGCCGCCCCGGATCGGGGCGTCTGCGCGGTCAGGTGCTCTCCGGTCACTCCTCGTCGGGGTGGTTGCGCAGGTGCAGGATCGCACCCGCCAGTCCGCCCCAGACGGTGACCATGGCGATGATCATCATGATGATTGCTGATGCACCCATTGTCAGGCTCCCTTGTTCTCGGTGGACGGGTTCGCAGTGGAGGCGTTCTCTTCGGCGACGGAGTCGGTGATCGCCGACTCCATCTCATCGATGGTCTGCTTGGGCCATTTGATGATCGAGAGGATGATCGCGGCCACGGCCAGCAGACCGATCATGCCCCAACCGTAGGTGCCGGTGATCAGCGCCGGGTAGTCCTCGTACCCCTCGGTGAGGAAGGTCATGATCTGCGTGATGAGCATGTAGATCAGCACCACGCCGGTGATCGAGATCAGGCTCATCCAGATCCAGCCGAGCTTGAAGCTCGAGATCGCGTTGAGGTGACGGCTGAGGACCGGCAGCTTCCGCAGCAGCCAGGCGACGACGACGATCGAGAGCACGGCCGAGCCGACGATGCCGATGTTGTTCGCCCAGGCATCCATGGTGTCGAGGGCGTAGAGGCCGGTGATCGTGGGCATGAGCAGCAGCGAGACGATCGCCATGGCACCGCCGACGACGATCGTCGAGGTGCGGTTGCCCAGGCGGAACTTGTCGCGCAGGGCCTGAATCGGCACCTGCACGATCGAGATCAGCGAGGTCAGTCCCGCGAACACGAGGCAGGCGAAGAAGACGAAGCCGAAGATCGGACCGCCGGGCATCTCGGAGATCAGCGTCGGGAAGCCGACGAAGGCCAGTCCGATGCCGTCGGCTGCGACATCGCCGACCTCGACCCCCTGCGCCGTGGCCATGAAGCCCAGGGCCGCGAAGATGCCGATGCCGGCGAGGATCTCGAATGCGGAGTTCGAGAAGCCGACGACGAGGCCGGCGCCGGTGAGGTTCGTCTTCTTCTTCAGATACGACGCGTAGGTGATCATGATGCCGAAGGCGATCGACAGGGAGAAGAAGATCTGCCCGTAGGCCGCGATCCACACCGAGGGATCGCCCAGTGCTGCGAAGTCCGGGGTGAACAGCGCATTGAGTCCCTCGGCGGCTCCGGGCAGGAACAGCGCCCGGATGACCAGGGCGAGGAAGAGGACGATGAGCAGCGGGATGAAGATCTTCGAGAAACCGGCGATGCCGTTCTGCACGCCCATGAGGAGGACGCCGAGGACGATGATCCAGACGATGATGAGCGGGATGAGCACGCCGGGCACGAACTCGAAGGAGATGCCCGGATCGCCCATCTTGAGGTACTCGCCGAAGAAGAACCCTTCGGCATCGTCTCCCCAGGCCTCCCCGAGCGAGAAGAACATGTACGAACCGGCCCAGCCGACGATCGCGGCGTAGTAGATGCCGATGATGATCGCCACGCCGGTGGCGAACCAGCCGATGGGCTCGGCCGCCTTGTGGGTCATCCGGTAGGACAGCGGGGCCGAACCCCGTGACCGGTGCCCCATCGCGTAGTAGAAGAACAGCAGCGGGATGCCCGCCGACAGCAGTGCGACGAGGTAGGGGATGATGAAGGCGCCGCCTCCGTTGTCGTATGTGACATAGGGGAAGCGCCAGATGTTGCCGAGGCCGACCGCCGAGCCGATGGCCGCGAAGATGAACGCGGATCGGGAGACGAAGACCTCCCTCTGGGGTGATGACTTGATCGACATGATGTCCTTTCCTGACCGGCCGCGATCTCTCGCGACCGAGCTCCGCCCGTGCCGAATCGACCGCGAGGCGGCACGGACTGATGTGAGGACCGAAATGCGACAAAGGCCCTCACTTCGGTCTTCATTGCTTGCTTCCACTTTACTGTGAATCCTCTGTACAGTGTGCGGTGCATCACGTGAGGTGCATAACAGTCTGATATCGAATGCGCGGAAACGGGGATTCCGGCCCGGCCCGGTAGACTGAGCGACGTGACTATCTCGCTCTACAACACCGCCAGCCGCACGACCGAAGAACTGCGACCCGTCCATGACGGTCAGGTGGGGATCTACGTCTGCGGTGCCACGGTGCAGGGGCAGCCGCACATCGGTCATCTGCGCTCGGCCTCGGTCTTCGACACCCTGCGTCGCTGGCTGCTCTACAGCGGCTATCGGGTGACGATGATCCGCAATGTCACCGACATCGACGACAAGATCCTGACGAAGTCCGTCGAGGAGGGCCGGGAGTGGTTCGCCCACGCCTACAAGTACGAACGCGCATTCACCGCCGCCTATGAAGCCCTCGACGTGCTCCCGCCGAGCAGCGAGCCGCGCGCGACCGGGCACATCACGGAGATGATCGAGCTCATCTCCCGCCTCATCGAGGCCGGTCACGCCTATCCCGCTCTCGACGGCAGCGCCGACGTCTACTTCGACGCCGCCTCGTGGGCCGACTACGGTCAGCTGACGAACCAGCGCCTCGAGGACATGGAGCTGTCCGAGGGGGCCGAGCTGCGGGGCAAGAAGGACGCCCGGGACTTCGCGCTGTGGAAGGCGCACAAGCCCGAGGAGCCGATCACCGCCTCCTGGCCCTCGCCGTGGGGTCGGGGACGGCCGGGCTGGCACATCGAATGCTCGGCCATGTCGACGAAGTACCTGGGCGCGAACTTCGACATCCACGGCGGCGGACTCGACCTGCGCTTCCCCCACCATGAGAACGAGCTCGCCCAGTCACGGGCGGCCGGTGATGCCTTCGCGAACATCTGGATGCACTCCGGCCTGCTCAACGTCGGCGGAGACAAGATGTCGAAGTCACTGGGCAACTCGGTGTTCGCCTCGGACCTCTTCGCCCGCTTCAGCCCCTTGGCCGTGCGCTACTTCCTCACGGGAGCCGGCTACCGGTCGACTCTCGACTTCTCCGACGAGGCGATGGAGCGGTCCGAGTCGTCCCTGGAGAGGCTGACGAACTTCCTCCAGCGCGCTCGCCAGTCACTCGGTGACAACGCCCCGGCACTGCCGGACGTGCGCGACGGCTACGCCGGTCGCAGCCTCGATGTGCCCGTCGAATTCGCCGCCGCACTCGACGACGACCTCGGCGTGCCCCGTGCGCTGTCCGTGGTCTTCGCCTCCGTCACCGAGGGTGCGAAGCTGCTCGACTCGGGAACCGATTCCCAGCAGCTGGCGAGGATCGTCGCCGAGGTGGAGCTCATGCTCGACATCCTCGGGGTCAATCCCAGCGCCGAGGCATGGGCGGTCACGGCCTCGGACGCGAAGGCGGAGTCGGCGCTCGAGGCCCTCATCGCCACCATGGCCGAACGGCGGGCCGAGGCGAAGGCGGTCAAGGACTTCGCCACCGCCGACTCCATCCGCGATGAGCTCGCCGCGGCCGGGGTCGTCATCGAGGACACGGCCGACGGATACCGCTACCACCTCGGCGAGGGCTGAGGACTCGAACGTCGGTCGCGGGCACGAGCCTGCGACCCCCAACGCATCCCAAAGGAATCACATGGCTTCCAACTCCCGCTCCGGCGGTTCGAAGAAGGGCCCGACCAAGGGCTCGGGCGGCAAGAACAGGCGCAGCCTGCGCGGCAAGGGCCCCACGCCCAAGGCCGAGGACCGCGTCTACCACAAGGCCTACAGGGCCGCGCAGAACCGGAAGAACCAGAACGCCTCGGCGCAGGCGAAGCGGAAGAAGAGAGAGCACGGGCCGAACATGGTCGCCGGGCGCAATTCGGTGCTCGAGGCCCTGCGCGAAGGCGTGCCGGCCACCACGATGTACGTGGCCGGTCGCATCGACTCCGATGACCGCGTCCGCGAATCCATCACCTTGGCCGCCCAGCGCGGCATCTCGATGCTCGAGGCGAGCAGGCCCGACCTCGACCGACTCACCGACGACGCGATCCACCAGGGCATCGCTCTGCAGATCCCGCCGTACGAGTACGCGGCGCCGTCCGATCTGCTCGAACACGCCGCCGACCGGGCCGAGACGCCGCTGCTGGTCGCCCTCGACGGGATCACCGATCCGCGCAACCTCGGCGCGATCGTGCGCTCGACGGCGGCCTTCGGCGGTCACGGGGTGATCATCCCCGAACGCCGTGCCGCCTCGATGACGGCCGCCGCGTGGAAGACCTCGGCCGGTGCCGCCTCACGGATCCGCGTCGCCCAGGTCGTCAACCTGGCCCGAGCCATCGACGAGCTGAAGAAGCAGAATGTCTTCGTCGTCGGCCTCGACACGGCAGGCGAGGTCGACCTGCCCGAGCTGACGTTCAGCCGCGACCCGCTGTGCATCGTCGTCGGTTCCGAGGGCAAGGGGCTGTCCCGTCTGATCTCGGAGAAGTGCGACCAGATCGTGTCGATCCCGATCGCGGCGAGCACCGAGTCGCTCAACGCCGGCATCGCCGCGGCCGTATCCCTCTACGAGGTCGCTCGCGCCCGCCGCTTCTGAAGCTGTCAGCGGCCCTGCCGCCTCACGCGAGGCGACAGGGCCGCTGCTGCATAGGTGCGCCGTGGGGTACGGGGCACCGGCGGGCGGCTCAGGCGTCGACGCTGGTGCGGTAGTCGGACTCGCTGAGTGCGCCGACGACCGAGTGGCGGCGGCTGTAGGCGAAGTAGACGAGAGCGCCGACGGCCATCCACGCGCCGAAGACCGCCCAAGTGGTTCCGCCGAGGTTGATCATGAGGAACGCGCAGGCCAGCGCTCCGAGGGCCGGGACGACCGGGCCGAATGGCACCTTGAAGGAGCGTTCGAGATCGGGGCGCTTGAAGCGCAGGTAGATGACGGCGAGATTGACGAGGAAGAAGGCGAAGAGCGTGCCGATGCTCGTCGCGTCGGCGAGCTCTCCCAGCGGGATGAGGGCCGCAGTCATCGCCACCAGACCGCCGATGATGAGGGTCCCGGCCAGGGGAGTGCCGGTGCGTCGGGACACGAGGCCGAAGATCTTCGGCACCATGCCGTCGCGCGACATCGTCAGCAGGATCCGCGACTGTCCGTAGAGGACGGTGATGACCACGGAGAAGATCGCGAGCACCGCGGCGACGGCGAAGAGGAGGACGGCGAGGTTCGAACCGGTGATCTCCTCGACGATCTGGACCAGCGGAGCCTGAGCGGTCTCGAACCACTGCCACCTCCGTGCGCCGATCGCGGTCACGGCCACGAGCACGTACATCGAGGTCACGATCAGCATCGAGAGGATGATCGCCCGCGGCAGGTCGCGGCGGGGGTTCTTCGCCTCCTCGCCGGCAGTCGAGGCGGCGTCGAAGCCGATATAGGAGAAGAACACGCTCGAGGCTGCCGCCGTGACCCCGGCCGCGCCCATCGGCATCATCGGGGCGAAGTTGCCGGCCTTGAACGCGGTGAAGGCGACGACGGCGAAGAAGACGAGGATGCCGAGCTTGACGAACACGAGGATGGTGTTGGCCACGCCCGATTCCCAGGCCCCGCGCATGAGCAGCACGGTCGCCAGCGCCACGACGATGAGGGCCGAGAGGTTGATGACCCCGCCCGGGTTCTCCGCCAGTCCCGGGCCGGTGGTCAGGGACGCGGGCAGTTCGAGGCCGAAGACGCGCAGGGTCTCATTGACGTAGTCGGCGGCCCCGACGGCGACCGCGGCGACGGAGACGGCGTATTCGAGCACGAGGCACCAGCCGCACACCCACGCCACACCTTCGCCGAGGGTGGCGTAGGAGTACGAATAGCTCGACCCGGACACCGGCACCATACCGGCCATCTCGGCATAGCTGACCGCCGAGAGCAGGGCGGTGACACCGGCGAGGACGAAGGCCAGCCACACCGCCGGACCGGCGACCGGCACGGCCTCGCCGAGGATGACGAGGATTCCCGTGCCCAGGGTGGCGCCGACGCTGATCATCGTCAGCTGGAAGACGCCGAAGGTCCTGCGCAGACCGTTCGCGTGCCCTGTCTGCATGTCCGCGGCCATGGAGCTGATCGACTTCCGTCTCCCCAGCTGTCGGATCACTCCGGTGGAGGCTGACGGTGGGGTGGACGGGGTGTGCGAAACGGTCATATGAATATTCTTGCATAGTCATGAATATGTTCTCGGCCGGGAGTGCCGCGTTCCCGGGCGAGGGCGGTTGTCAGCGTCGCAGATCTCACACCCTGGGCGCTCGAGGGCTCAGACCTCGGGAGTGAACCGACCGTCGTGCGCCATCCAGCCGCCGTCGACGAGCTGCGAATGGCCGGTGACATAGCTCGAGGCGTCCGAGGCCAGGAACAGGACGGGGCCGGCGATCTCGTGCAGGCGGCCCCACCGGCCCAGGGCGGTCTTGTCCGCATAGGCGCCCCACCACTTCTCGTCGGCCTTGATCTGCTGAGTCAGCGGGGTGTCGAAGGGGCCGGGCAGGATCGCGTTGACCCGCACACCCCGGTCGCCGAGCTCGCTGGCCAGGGTCTTCGTCAGCTGCACGACTCCGGCCTTGGCCGCCGCATAGAGTCCCTGCCCGGGCTCGATCGCCAGGGCCCGGAACGAGGCGTAGGTGACGATCGAACCGCGCCCCCGGCCGGCCATCTCGCGGCCGAAACCGCGCATCAGCCGGTAGGTGCCCTTGAGATTGAGGTCGATCACCCGATCGAACTCCTCGTCGCTGGTCGAGACCAGGCGCTTGCGCACATTCGCCCCCGGGGTGACCACGAGGACCTCGGCCTCGGCCCAGGCGGTGACGAGGGCCTCGACGGAAGCCGTGTCCGTGATGTCGACCTCGGCGGGCTGGGCCGATCCGGCACCCCGGCCGGCGATCAGTGAGGCGGTGTCGTCGGCGCCGGAGAGATTGAGGTCGGCGGCGATGACGTGGGCACCGGCATCGGCGAGTCCGATCGCACTGGCCTGACCCAGCCCGGAGCCGGCTCCGACGACGACGGCGGTGCGTCCGCTGAGGTCGAACAGACTCGGCAGCGTGGGGTTGTGCTCATTCGTGGGCATCGTCTCGTTCGTCGTCATCGGGATCCTTCCGTGGGGGTCGGTGCGGGGCGGGGCAGCCTCGGCGAGGTCTCAGAACTGTTCGCTGTCGACATAGCGGATCTCGTCGGGCAGGTTCGCCAGGTAGTCGACGATGAAGTAGGCGATGGCCTCCATGATCGGGATGTCACGCTGTCGGGCCCTGGCCATGGTGCGCCGATGCTCGGCGAACTCGTAGAAGATCTGCCCGGGCTCGAGTTTGCGCGTGAGGTTCTCCGGAATCGCCTGGATGAGCGGTTTGTAGACTTCCTCGAGCCACCGGCGGGCGGCCTGGGACTCGTCGAGGTCGTCGACATCGGTCAGCGCCGGGTCCGAACGGAACGAGTCGAGGTCGTTGAGCATCGCCCTGGCCTGATTCTCATTCGCCCCGATGCCGGTCAGGCGCAGCAGGCGCCGGGAGTGGTGGTTGGGTTCGACGACCTTCGGCTCGACGAGCAGGCTGATCCCGTCGAGGTCGGTCGTCACGGTCAGCTCACCGAGGTCGAAGCCGAGGTCGTTGAGGCGGCGGATGCGCTCGTCGATGCGCCAGCGCTCATTGACGCTGAACTCCTCGACCCGGGTCAGCTCCGTCCACAGGGCGCTGTAGGACTCGCACAGCCGCTGACCGGCCTCCATCGGATCGGTCTCGGGGTCGACGAGGCCGGCGGCCTGCAGATCGAGGAAGTCCCCGGCGATGTTCATCCGCGCGATCCGCAGATCCATGTTCCGCTGACCGTCGGAGAGCTGATCGTGCAGCTCCCCGGTCTCCGCGTCGACGACATAGGCGGCGTAGGCGTCGGCGTCGCGGCGGAAGAGCGTGTTCGACAGCGAGACATCGCCCCAGTAGAACCCGACGAGGTGGAGCCGGGCCAGGAGCACGGCCAGGGCGTCGACGAGCCTGCCGCCGGTGTCCCGGGCGAGGTCGCGGGAGAACAGCGCGCGATAGGGCAGGGAGAATTCGAGGTAGGCGGTGATCAGCGCGCCGCTGAGCTTCTCACCGGTGGCGGATCTGCGGCCGCTGACAAAGGCCCGCGGCTCGACGAGGGGGACGTCGAGGTTGCCGAGCGCGCCGAGGATGTCGAACTCGCGCAGCGCCTGCCGGTCATCGGTCTCCTTGATGGCGAGGACCTCGTCGCCGATCTCGACATAGCGCACGACGTGGCGGGAGATGCCGCGGGGCAGACCGCCGAGCAGCGTTTCCGGCCACTCGTCGAGCGGCAGGTGCCAGGGCAGTTCGGCCAATGCACGGCGATCGGCATGGCGAACCGTGTGGATCTCGGGTGTCGGCGTCTCCGACACGGCTCAGGAATCCGAGTCGGGAACCGAGGCCACGAGCGCCTCGGCGAGTTCCGGTTTCTCGACTCCGATGAGCCGACCGCGGTCGAGGAGCGCGATCCGGTCGCCGAGGACCTTCGCGTCCTCGAGATCGGAGGTGGCGTAGATGGTGGTCAGCTCGAACTCCTGCTGCAGGTCCTTGATCAGCGACAGGGTCTCGGCCTGCTGTTCGGGCACGAGGTTGACCACGGGCTCGTCCATGATCAGCACCTTCGGTTTGCGCACGACGGCTCTGGCCAGCGCCACGGTCTGCCGCTGCAGCCGGGTGAGGTCGCCGGGCACCGAGTCGAGGACCTCGGCCATCCCGATCTTGTCCATCACGGTCTCGACCCGCTCCCTGATCTCCTCGGCCGGGAGGCCGTCGACGCGGAGGGCGAAGCCGAGGTTGTCGCGCACGCTCATGTGCGGGTAGAGGGCGTAGCTCTCGAGCGCCAGAGTCACGTCACGATCGTTGACGGCGGCATGGGTGATGTCGTCGCCGTCGATGAGGATGGTCCCGGTCTTCGGGGTCTCGAGGCCGTGGAGCATCCTCAGGATCGTCGACTTGCCGGATCCGGACGGGCCGTAGAGGACGAGGAACTCTCCGGTGTCGACGAAGAGGTTGAAGGGGTGCACGGATTCGGATGTCGTGTTCTCGTAGACATGACTGAGGCCATTCAACGACACCGTTGACATGTGTCCTCCTCTGAGTAACTCGGTGAGCAGCTGGTCGTCGGTGACCTGGCGGGGATGCTCAGTCCCTCTCATCCTACGGGGTGGACCGGTTCGGTGCAGACAGATTTCGACAAAGCGTAGAGTGATTCTCAGCACGATGACAGTGCACCGATGCACACACCAGCCGAAAGTAGACTGACGCATATGAAGGTCACGCTCGACGAGGTCGCCGCCCGGGCCGGAGTGTCCCTGGCCACGGTCTCGCGCGTCCTCGGCCGGCGCGGCGCGGTCGCCGACGCGACGCGGACGAAGGTCCTCGAAGCGATGAGCGAGCTCGGCTATTCGCGCTCGACGCTGCTCCAGGACGCGCCGAGGCGGCTCGTGGCCGTCAGCGCCCCCGGCAATCCCGAGCACTGGCAGGTCCAGGTCTGCACCCGCGTGTCCAAGGCCCTGCAGGATCACGATCTGCTCGTGACCCGTCCGCTGGTCGAAACCGATCCCGAGCCGCTGCAGGTCGCGATCGAGGCCGGGGCCATCGCGCTGGTGACACCGACGCTGACGAGCCTGGACACCGACATTCCCTGCATCCGCGTCGATGAGCAGTCCGCGGCCACTCTCGACGAACCCGGCGGGCAGGCGGTCGGGGGAGCACCCGTGTCGAGTGCCACTGCGGGGGAGTCGGGACCTGCGACCGGGCCGGGCAGCGCCGATATCATCGCGGCCCGGCTCGACCTCGGCGGCGGGATGACCACGGCCTTCGAGCACCTGCGCGCGATCGGGCACCGGCGGATCGGCCTGATCTGCAACGACAGCGGCGAATTGGCCGTGCAGCTGATCCGCCGCTTCCTCGCCGAACATCCGGCCCGCAATCTCGGGCTTCGCCTCGAGGACTGGATCGCGCGGGTGCCGAAGTCGTTCTCGGGTGGGTCCCGGGCGGTGCTCGAGCTCAAGGACGCCACCTGCACCGCGGTCATTGTGCAGTCGGCGCTGCAGCTGCATGGGGCCCTGCACGGTCTGCGCAACCGCTATCTGCAGGTGCCGCGGGACATGTCGATCGTCGGCTTCGGCGATTCGCCGACGATGAAGTTCACGGGTCCGCCGGCCACGGTGCTCGGACTCGACATCGAGGGGCTGTCGAATGCGCTGGTCGCAGCCACGCTGACGACTCTGCGCATCTCGACGACGGGACTGCCGACGGTGCCGCCGGTGTTCCGTCCCCGACTCATCGCCCGCACCTCGACGACGGCGGCGAGGCGATGAGCGAAGGCAAGGGCCAGGTGCCCGGCGGGCAGTCGCCGCCGGAGCACCGGCATGTGCGGCTGGCGGAGATCGCCGGCACGGCCGGAGTGTCGAAGGCCACCGCCTCCCGGGCGCTGCGCGATCCCGAATCGGTCTCAGCGGCGTCCCGGGCGAAGGTGCAGCAGGCCCTGGCCATCCTCGGCGCCGCCGGCCACAGCACGGGCCCCGGCCGGTCCGGGCAGCCGCCGACGCCGGAGGACGGAGGCGGGTCGCCGATGATCGCGCTGATCAAACCCGCCGTGTCGGCCGGCAACGTCGACCCGTATTCGCGGCTGGCGGAGATCCTGACGAACCGGATGTTCGGTCTGCGCATCGCCGTCGTCCACATTGAAGCCATCGCCGAGCGCAATGCGATCCTGGCCGAGACGCTCCTCGGCGCCGAGCACGGCGGGCCCACGGTCGCCGGTGCCGTCGTCGTCGGCGGAGGAGCGGCCGGGGAGCTGGCCGGGATGCTCGCCGCACGCGGGCTGCCGCTCATCCGGATCTCCAATGCCCGCCACGACGACGGGATCCCGCGCATCTACCTCGACGCCACCGGCGGCATCGACACCGCCGTCGCCCATCTCGTCCACCTCGGGCATCGCCGCATCGGTCTCGCGGTGCTGCGCGATTCGGCGGCACCGGCGCGCATCGCCGGGTTCCGCCGCTCGATGGCCGGCATCCTCCACATCCCCGCGACCCGCGATCAGGCTCCCGTCGTCGAGGCGGCCGGGGGTGCGATGGCCGGGGTTGCGGCTGCCGAGGAGCTCATCGACCTGCGCTGCACGGCCGTCATCGCCTGCGCCCCCTCGCTGTCCTTCGGCCTGCTCGAGGCCGCCCAACGGCTGCGCCTCGATGTGCCCCGGGACCTGTCGCTGCTCACGGTCGGCGACGTGCCCGATGCCGATGTCGTCGAGCCGCCGCTGTCGCAGGTCGTCTACGACTGGGCGATGGTCGCGCAGTCGGCGATCGATGAGATCCGGGCGATGATCGCCTCCGGGGAGTCGGGTGCGCACGTGGACTACACGGTCGATCCCGATCTCGTGCTGCGCTCCAGCTCGGTTCCCCCGCAGCGTCGCTGACCAGTCAAGGGCCGCTGCAGCGGCGGGGGCGCGGCTCGAGTCCGAGGTCGCCGGCGAGAGCAGGGCTGCGGCCATCGCGGGAGCCGGCTCAGGCGCGATCTCGGTCGAGGTGCTCGGCGCGGGCCGCGGACAGCCGCTCGAGCAGGAGCGCGACGGCCGCGGGGTCGGCGATCCGGCACTGCGCCCGCGTCGGGGCGCGCCCGACCTTCACCGACAGCCCCGCGGAGAGCGAGGGCTCGGCGGCGTTCGGGTCGCTGAGCTGCTCGAGGGCGGCGAAGGCGTCCTCGTCGGTGACGTCGTCGCCGAAGTACGCCATCGCGGTGGGCTGCTCGGCTCGGGCCAGCAGCCGCAGACCGTCGCCCTTCGTCGCCTGCTTGACCGCGAGTTCGGTGATGTCGTGGCCTTCGATGACGCGGATGTCGGGATAGTCCGCGGACACCGCAGCGGCGTGATCGTGCAGGGTCGCGGCGAGTTCGGGGTCGAGGCCGCGGGTGTGGACGGTTCGCGAATACGGTTTGGCCTCGACGCGGACACCGGAGAATCCGTCCCGGTCCGACAGCGTGTGCTCGAAGTCGACGATGTGGGCGTCGATGGCAGCGAGCATGCGAGCCTCCTCGACCGTGAGGTCCGGGTCCGGGTCCGGGGCGGCCGCGGCGCCGGCGCCGAGTTCGGCCCCGGCATCGAGTTCGGCCCCGGTGCCGAGTTCGGCTTTCGCACCGAGTTCGGCTTCGGCGCCGTGGGAGCCGATCAGCCACACCGTCTCCGGGACCGCGCTCAGTCGACGCAGGGTCGCGATATCGCGACCGGAGACCAGAGCCACCCGGGTGCGCGGCAGCCGCGCCAGCACGTCGATGGCCGCGGCCGAGTCCGGGTCCATCCGGGAAGTCTGCGGGTCGTCCTGCAGAGGTGCGAGCACTCCGTCGAAATCGAGGGCGATGAGCAGGGAATCGGCGGTGATGAGCTCGCGCAGGTCCACCTCGGCGGGGGTCGTCAGGACAGGGGAGAGCTCGGTCGGTCGTCTCGTCACTCTGCGGCTCCTAGCGGGCGGTGGAGATATCGGCGGCCCAGCCGGCCTCTTCGGGCTGGTGGGCGCGATCGGACGGGGCCGCCGGAGAATCCGCGGCCGCAGCGGTCCGCCGCTTCGGCACCACCGGACCGTCGGGGACGATGGCCTCGGGATTGTGCTTGATGTGGGTGAGTTCGGCGAGGAAGTTCTCGGACCACAGGCTCACGGTGTCCGTGGTGACCTTCTTGCGCAGCTGCCGCATCCGCCTCCTCCGCGTCCGCTCGTCCATCTCCACGGCCTCGAGGATGCCCGCCTTGAGATTGCCGATGTCGTGCGGGTTGATCATCACCGCGCCCTTGAGCTGTTCGGCGGCGCCGGTGAACTCGGAGAGCACGAGCGCTCCGTCGTCGTTCTTCCGGCATGCCACGTACTCCTTGGCCACGAGGTTCATTCCGTCGCGCAGAGCGGTCACGAGCATGACATCGGCGGCGAGGAAGAACGCCGTCATCTCATCGCGCGGATAGGAGTGGTGGAGGTAGCGCACGGGGATCGAGCCGACGTCGACCTGCTCACCGTTGATCCGGCCGACGGCGAGCTCGACATCGTGGCGGATGATCTTGTACTGCTCGAGTCGCTCGCGGGAGGGGGTCGCGATCTGGATGAGCACGACGTCCTCGACATTCAGACGCCCCTCGGCCAGCAGTTCGCCGTAGGCCTTGAGCCGGTGCCGGATGCCCTTCGTGTAGTCCATTCGGTCGACGCCGAGCATGACGATCTTCGGATTGCCGACATCCTCCCGGATCTGCCGGGCCCGCTCGATGATGTCGGGATCCTCGGCGAGCCGCTCGAGATAGGCGGTGTCGATGGAGATCGGGAACGCCTCGGCGCGGACCACATGCGCCGGCAACGACTTCCCGGCCGGGACGGTGACCGTCGGACCCTTCGTCGTGAAGCCCAGCCGACCGCGGACCGCGCGGCGGAAGTTCGCCGCGTCGGCCGGGCGCTGGAAGCCGACGAGATCGGCGCCGAGGAGTCCGCGGAGGATCTCATCGCGCCACGGCAGCTGGGCGAAGAGCTCATAGGGCGGGAACGGGATGTGGTTGAAGAAGCCGATCGACACATCGGGTCGCAGCCGGCGCACCATGAGCGGGACCAGCTGCAGCTGGTAGTCGTGGACCCACACCGTCGCGGACTTCGCGGCCACCTCGGCGACCTTCGCCGCGAAGCGCTCGTTGACCCGCACATACGCGTCCCACCAGGTGCGATGGTATTCGGGCGGGACGATGACGTCGTGGTACAGAGGCCACAGTGTGGCGTTGGAGAACCCTTCGTAGTACCTGTGCACATCCTCACTGGTCAGGGTCACGGGAGTCAGGTGCATGCCATCGATGCTGAAGGGCTCGAAGTCCTCATCGGCGACCCCGGTCCAGCCGATCCACGCCCCCTCCTGCGACTTCATCACCGGAGCCACTGCGGTGACCAAACCCCCAGGTGAGGTACGCCATTCACCGTTCTCGCCGTCGGGATCGCGGTCCACTGGAAGACGGTTGGCCACGACGACGAAATCACTGTCGCCGAAATGGGTCCCATTGCTGGGCTCGGCAGGGTTGACGATGCTCATCTGCGCCTCCTCCTGTGTCAGTCCTTGGAATGAACTTTACTCGCTCGACTAGGCTTGGCCAGGTGATGGATCAGGAACTGGGAGGCTACCGCCTCATCGAGGAGCTCGGCTCGGGCGGCATGGGCGTCGTCTACCTCGGT
>Ga0209487_1001598_pt1 | contig 18963 bp, 19 predicted proteins | sample Poulit2012_FD_187524 | JGI IMG/M metagenome (GOLD analysis project Ga0209487, IMG submission 187524) | Agricultural soil microbial communities from Georgia to study Nitrogen management - Poultry litter 2012 (SPAdes) (version 2) | ecosystem: Environmental > Terrestrial > Soil > Agricultural land...
TAAAAAAAGTGTAAAAATCAGATTATCCGTATAAACACTGGATTGACAAATACTATTCAAAGATTAGTTAATCCATTTTACCACTAATTTACTACTTTTGGATGAGTCTTGATACGACGAAATATCCTAGAAAAGTGAAGAACAGTAAAAGATACTATCATTACGAAAATTAAATATGAAATTGATAGGCACTTCAAATTGAGGTGTCTTTTTTGTGTGAATTAATTTAAAAACAGGTAGTTGCTTTGACTAAACTAAATGAAAAGGAGAATGAGCATGATGTCTTTAAAAGAACAAGAAATATATGAAGATAAAGTCATGCAATGGATTGACGAAAATTTTGTATTAAATGAGATAGAAATTGAAGATTATCCGTTTTTTCTTCATGGAAAACTGGTTCGTGATAAACAAGGAGAAACAATGGTTGTGTTTTGGTGTGTTATTTATGGACGTGTTGATTATCGTTTTCAAGACGCATAAGGAGTGAAGAATCATGCAGATGTTTACCTCTCGTTCCCCTCCCGCTCCCTTTATGTCTAATTATGAACAATGAATCAAAAACTAAAATAAGAAAAGAGGTCTGTATCATGGAATTAAAATATGTGATTCCCAACATGGAAAAAACATTTGGAAACCTTGAATATGCAGGAGAAGGCAAAGTCGAACAACGACGGATTAATGGGCGGATGACAACCCTATCTCGCAGCTACAATCTCTATTCAGATGTACAGCGAGCAGATGACATTGAGGTCGTTCTCCCTAACGAAGCTGGGGAAAAATTTTTCGAGCATGAGGACAGCGTAAAATTAGTCAACGCACGTATTACCGCAGAAGGCTATAAAATTGGTGATCGAGGTTTTACAAACTATAAATTACACGCTGACGATATCGTCAAAGCATAAGGAGGATTCACACATGAGATTAGCACAAGGCATTATCCTAGATAAAGAAAAGACATTTGGATTATTAAAGTTTTCGGCATTACGACGTGAGGTATTTCTTCAAAATGAAGATGGGACGGTATCGACCGAAGTTAAAGAACGCACCTATGATTTAAAATCGAAAGAACAAGGTCGAATGATTCAAGTCAGTATACCTGCTTCTATTCCGTTAAAGGAATTTGATTATAATGCAGAGGTCGAAATGATTAATCCTGTGGCTGATACCGTTGCAAACGCCACTTTTCGTGGTGCAGATGTCGATTGGTTCATCAAAGCGGATGATTTGGTGTTAAAAGGAAAAGCTGCACCTATTGGTGATAAATCAGTAAAAAAGCCAGTCGATCAGGATAAATAAATATGAAACTTTTTAAAAAACGAGGGAAACGGATTAAAGAAAAAGACGCTTCTCTCGTTTTTCAGTTTGTATTCACTCGGTTAGTTGGAACATGGCTTCTCTTTTTTACACCCTTTCACCTATCCTTTTTACTATCTACTGAATGGCAGCTTGATACATTCCAAGCTCATTTTATTAGTACGTATGGATTAATGACGCTGCTTATCAGTCTTGTATTGACGGGCGGTTGTGCTTTTGTCTATTACCGTTATCGTTATGACCACTTAAAACAGGTCATTCATCGTCAAAAACTCGCTAAAATGGTTTTAGAGAATGGTTGGTATGAAACAAAACAAGTCACGAAAGAAAGTTTCTTTAAAGACATCCCTTCTGATAAAGCAAAGGAGAAAATCAGCCATTTTCCTAAAATCTATTATCGGTTTGAAAAGGGGCTCCTTTATATTCAAGTAGAGATTACACTTGGGAAATTTCAAGAACCATTATTAAATTTAGAAACCAGACTAGAGAGCGGTTTGTACTGTGAATTGGTATCGAAAGAATTACGTGATTCCTACGTGGAATACACGCTTTTCTATGATATGATTGCGAACCGCATTTCCATTGATGAGGTTATCGCACAGGATGGCAGCTTAAAATTAATGGAATCTTTTTATTGGGAGTATGACAAGCTTCCGCATATGCTCATCGCTGGTGGCACAGGCGGCGGAAAATCATATTTCATTCTCACGCTCATTGAAGCCTTATTAAAGACAGACGCAAAGCTATATGTTTTAGACCCGAAAAATGCCGATTTAGCGGACTTATCGGCTGTCATGCCCGATGTCTATTATAAACAAGAAGATATGACAGCTTGTATTGACCAATTTTATGAGGATATGATGAGACGAAATGAAGAAATGAAAACCATGCCGAATTACAAGACAGGAGAAAACTATGCCTATTTAGGCTTGCCTGCCCGCTTTTTAATCTTTGACGAGTACACCTCGTTCATGGAAATGATCGGCAAAGAAAGCGTTAAAGTCATGAGTAAATTGAAACAAATCGTCATGTTAGGACGGCAATCAGGCTTCTTCTTAGTCCTTGCCTGTCAGCGTCCAGACGCAAAATATTTAGGAGATGGGATTCGGGATAACTTTAATTTTCGGGTTGCTTTAGGTCGCATGTCAGAGCTGGGGTACGGGATGGTTTTTGGCAGCGATGTACAAAAACAATTTTTCTTAAAGCCGATTAAAGGGCGTGGATATGTCGATAACGGCGATAGTGTGATCTCTGAATTTTATACGCCCCTTGTGCCAAAAGGTCATGATTTCTTAAAAGAGATTAGGAAACTCGCAAACTAAAGGCTGCCCAGTGCAGCGACGTGCGAAGCGAAAGTCGCTGTGCTGGGCTAAGCCTTGCGTGGCTTTAGCCACGCCTTAACCCCCGTTATCTAACAGGGGGGTAGAAAAACAATAGGAAACTGTTTCAAAAACCCATAAACGCCTGATAGCACAAGGGTTTGAAACACATGAGAAAGATGTCAGCTTTTAAGCTCTAGTTGACATCTTTTTTGACTTGGGAGGAATGCAAATGAATCAAATGCCTTGGTATCAAGAATTAAGAGACAAACGAATGGGATACGGTGTCTCACAAAATAAGCTCGCAGTACATGTTGGGATTACAAGGCAATATGTAAGTGAAATCGAGACAGGAAAAGTAACACCTTCTGATACGTTACAAGCTACTTTATTTGATGTACTGGAACAATTTAATCCTGACGCTCCTTTAGAAATTTTGTTTGATTATGTGCGAATCCGATTTATCACGACTGACCCGATTCCAGTCATTGAAGATATTTTACAGTTGAAAATGGAATACATGTTGCATGAGGACTTTGGTGCAACTTGTTTCACTATAAATGGATAAAACCATGAAAAGTGAGGGTTATGATAATAACCTAACTTTGTTTTTGATAGATGGAATGATAGGTACACGTCACCTTGAAACATCTACACTGATACTCCTACATGCGTCTATAAATGTTAGTTTATAGGGGTCTGAAGCTAGGTAAAGACGGGTGAAGGTTGCCTAAGTAAAGCTAACACAGGATATAAGGTAACCGATAGTTCGGGTGGCTATAAAATGCTCATGGAGAGAATGTTCAATGAAGAACTGACGAACTTCCGAATGTACGGGTCTATACCTCGGGCATAGTCGATAAGATATGCACATGCACTATGCATGGTGAATTAACGATGAGTAAGATTCGAAGTTATGAAAATCGTATATCAGACAATGTTGATAACCTTTAACAAGGTAATTCACAGGCCTAGAGGAAGCTCCTAAAAGTATATATGTATAGCTAGAAAACAAGGAACAAGGAAAGCAAAGGACGTTGATAAGAGCTAACACTCTGGCGGTTGCTATAAGGATTTACCGAAATGCATTTATCTTTGTGAAAGTGGGGTCACGACTGTTGAAACTCTTGTAATCAGAGTGGAGGAATAGACCCTAGTCTATTTTACGAGTAAAACTGATTTTCTAAATAGTGAATTGCAAAGGTCGGGTAAGAAAGTGGGAAAATCACAAGGAAAGGTAGTGATTCCACTATGCAAACAAACATGAGATATTGGGAATATTACAATATGACCGACACCTTTACTGATTTATATGGAAGGTCAAAACAAGGTGATACTTTCAATAGATTATATGATTTAATCACATCCAGAGAAAATATTCTCCTTGCCTATCGTACAATTAAATCAAATAAAGGTTCTAAAACAGAAGGTACAGATGGTAAAAAGATAGATGATATAAAGACCATGAAGGGTGAAGAAATAGTTAGTGAAATTCAACGTATTCTTTTGAATTATCAACCTAAAAAAGTAAGACGAGTTTTTATTCCTAAACCCAATGGAGATAAAAGACCATTAGGCATTCCAAGTATTATGGATAGAATTATCCAACAATGTTTTAAACAAGTGCTTGAACCTATTGCAGAAGCCAAATTTTATAATCATAGTTATGGTTTCAGACCACAAAGGTCAACACATCACGCAATAGCAAGAGTACAACATTTAATTAACCATGCATATTTACACTATGTTGTAGACATTGATATTAAAGGTTTTTTCGATAATATCAATCATACCTTGTTACTAAAACAGCTATGGAATATGGGAATACAAGACAAAAAGGTGCTAAAAATCGTTTCTAAAATGCTCAAAGCGGAGATTGAAGGTGAAGGAATACCTCATAGAGGTACTATGCAGGGTGGTATTTTATCGCCGTTGTTATCTAACATTGTCTTAAATGATTTAGATCACTGGGTGGCTGACCAATGGGAACTATTTGAAACGGATCACAAGTATTCGAGAAATACCAGTAAATATCTGGGATTAAATAAAAATTCCAATCTTAAAGAAGGATATATTATTCGATATGCGGATGATTTTAAAATCATGTGTAAAGATTGGAAAACCGCTGAAAAATGGTTCCATGCAGTCAGATTATATTTGAAAGACCGCTTAAAACTAGAAATCTCACCTGAAAAATCGCAAATAGTAAACCTCAGAAAACGAAAATCCAAATTCTTAGGGTTTACGATATGGACAGAACAAAAACGCAATAAACATGTAGCACATACAGGATTGATAAGAAAGAAAAAACAAGAAATTAAACAAAAGTATAAAGAACACATCAAAATAATTCAAAAATCTCCTAAAGCTAAAAATATTACATTATTTAATAGTTTCGTTTTAGGGATTCATAACTATTTCAAGAAAGCCACAATGGTCAATATCGAATTCGCACAGATTGCCTACGACCTTTCGCGATTCATTTACAATCGTCTAAAGAGTATAGGAAAATACGAAAAACCTAAAAATCCTTCTAAAGTATATAAGAAATTCTATAAAAATGCTTATAAAACATATAAAGTGAATGGTATTTATTTATTTCCAATCGCTGATGTTCAAACAAGCAATAATATAAATTTCTCACAAGATATAACACCTTTTACTGTAGAAGGAAGGAATAAAATTCATCAAAAATTGAAACCAAATGTTGCTTATGAAGTCAATAGGCTCATGCAATCTTATATTCCAAACAGAACTACGGAATATATGGATAATCGCATTAGCCGATATAGCATGAAAAACGGTAAATGTGAAATTTCAGGGGAATTTCTACCTGCTGAATTTGTACATTGCCACCATCATAAGCCTGTAAGCTTAGGCGGAACAGATGAATTTAGAAACCTAAGAATCATTCATAAGGACATTCACATACTGGTACATGCAACAAAAGATGAAACAATTCAAAGGTTAGTCAAATTCCTAAAATTAACAGACGAACAATTAAAGAAAATTAACCAATATCGAAAAGTTTGTAACTTAGAACTTATCGGTTAGAAAGTGAAATAGATGGAACGCCGTATGCGGTGAAAGCCGCACGTACGGTGTGAGGCAGGGGAAAAGATGGAGATAGCTTCAAAATCTTACCTATTGCTCAAGGGCTACTCTAACCCGCCTTAGGGTTGGAATGCCCGTCATCTTTTTACTCGTACCTTGAACAATATGTCTTTGGCGATATTGTCGTCATGGTTTCGCCTGATGAAGATAAAGGCTGCCTACTCGAATTAAAAGGAAAAGGATGTCGTCAATTTGAAAATTTTCTGCTAGCCCAACAGCGAACATGGTTTGATTTCTTTATCGATGTATTTCGAATTGGTGGTGTCTTTAAACGTATTGATCTTGCGATAAATGATAAGACAGGTGTATTGGATATTCCGTTCCTTGCAGCTAAATGTCATAACGAGGAATGTGTCTCGGTGTTTCGCAGTTTTAAAAATTATCGCTCTGGTGAACTGGTACAGGGCGAAGAAAAGCTGGATATGGGGAACACCTTATATATTGGCTCGTTAAAAAGTGACGTCTATTTTTGTATTTATCAAAAGGATTACGAGCAATATGTCAAACATGGTACGTCACTAGAAGATACAGACGTAAAAAATCGTTTAGAAATCCGATTGAAAAATGATCGTGCTTATCATGCAATTGTCGATTTAATGAGTTTTGAGGACGCTGGACGAACCGCTTTTTCGATCATCAATCGCTATATCCGATTTGTTGATAAGGACGAGAACAAACGTCGTAGTAGTTGGAAAGTAAATGCAGCATGGCAGCGTTTCTTAGATTTAGGAGAAAATCGAAAAATATCTTTAACGACAAAACCTGAACCGTATACCTTTGATAAAACATTACGGTGGCTGGCAAGACAGGTCGCTCCCACATGGAAGCTGGCAACGAAACTGGATGAAGTCAACGAAACAACGGTAATGAAGGATATGCTGCAACAAGCTAAATTAACCAAGCGTCATCAAAAATTGCTTATGCAGCAGGCAATGACGACCGAAGATGTGATTCAGATTTTTAAAGAGGAAGATTAGAAAGGAGCAAAGCATATGAATTTCGGGCAGAATTTGTATAACTGGTTTTTGGATAATGCACAATCCTTAGTATTAATGGCTATTGTGGTCATTGGTATTTATTTAGGATTTAAACGAGAGTTTTCAAAGCTAATTGGATTTCTCGTTATTGCATTGGTAGCTGTCGGATTAGTCTTTAATGCAGCAGGCGTAAAAGATGTGTTATTAAACCTATTTAATAGAATCATAGGGGCTTAATTGTACCCGTTCTTTTATGATAGATAAGTGCTTTTCTTATCTTTCGTAAAAAATGGGTGGAGTAAACGATAGTGCGGTAGAGATTAACAAGTCTATTTTATGTACCAGCAAATATCTTGCAGGTGCTTTTTTTATGGTTATTTTTATAAAAGGATGTGTTAACCAATGGAAATGCAGGTCTATATAGCGAATCTTGGAAAGTATAATGAGGGCGAAGTGGTCGGTGCTTGGTTTACACCGCCTATTGATATGGAAGATGTGAAAGAACGAATCGGATTAAATGAAGAATATGAGGAAATAGCTATTCACGACTATGAGCTACCATTTGACATCCATGAGTACACGCCTATATCTGAAATCAATCGACTGTGTGACATGGTACAAGAGATTGAAGGTACTCCCTTGTATGACGCTCTTTCCGAAATTGATGGATACTGGTTTAATAATATCGAAGAATTATTAGAAAACAAAGAAGATATAATTTGTTATACCGATTGCGAGGATATGGCAGATGTGGCTCGTTACAGGGCAGAAGAAGAAGGTATATTTGCAGCATTACCTGGTCATTTACAGTATTATTTTGATTTTGAATCTTATGGACGTGACCTTGAAATAAATGAAGATTTCCTTGTTACTTCTCATGGTGTGTTTAAGTATTATAGGTAAACACTTGGCACGATAAAAACTACTATTTCCTATCAGCAGCTTGTTTTAGACAGGCTGCTTTTTTCTTTAGAAAGGATGAAACCATTTGAAAAAATTAAAGAGCTACACACGAATTTGGTCAGTCGAAAAAGTCATTTATGCGATTAATGATTTTCGGCTGCCTTTTCCCGTTACATTTAATCAGATGACATGGTTTGTACTTTCTCTTTTCGTCGTAATATTACTTGGAAACCTCCCTCCACTATCTATGATTGACGGTGCGTTGTTAAAATATGTGGGCGTTCCTGTACTGCTAACGTGGTTTATGAGTAAAAAGAGCTTTGATGGCAAAAAGCCGTATGGATTTCTTAAATCCGTAGTGACTTATTACTTCCGCCCCAAAATGACGTATGCAGGCAAAACCGTAAAACTTCAAAAACAAACGTTCAATGAAACCATCACAGTGGTAAGGAGTGAAGTACATGGGCTATCCGATTAAATATATCGAGAATAACTTAGTATTTAACCATGATGGAGAAACTTTTGCTTACTATGAGTTATTGCCATATAACTATTCTTTTCTTTCAGAGGATGAAAAAATACAGGTACATGACCACTTTCGGCAACTGATTGCACAAAATCAAGACGGGAAAATTCATGCCTTACAAATCAGTACCGAAAGCAGCATTCGCACTGTGCAGGAGCGAAGTAAAGAACAAGTGACAGGAAGGTTACAAGAAGTCGCTTATGAACGAATTGACGATCAGACCGAAGCTCTTGTTTCCATGATTGGGGAACATCAGGTAGATTACAGATTTTTCATTGGCTTTAAACTGTTATTAAATGAAGAAGAAGTCAGTATCAAATCAATGGGAAAATCGGTGACATCCTCTCTATCTAGTTTTATTCGTGAGGTCAATCATCATGTGATGGGTGACTTTGTTTCTATGCCCCATGCTGAAATCGAACGGTTTTTGAAAATGGAATCGTTGCTACAAAATAAAATCGCTAAACGCTTTAAAGTACGACCGCTAACCAAAGACGACATGGGTTATCTCATTGAACACCTTCATGGACAATCAGGCATTGCCTTTGAGGATTATAACTATGAACTTGCTTATGAAAAAGGCGAAAAAGAAACCTATATCAAGCAGTTTGACCTGATAAAACCTACTCGTTGTTTAATTACAGAAAGTCAACGCTATATCAAATTAGAGCAGGAAGAACAAACCACTTACGCTGCTTACTTTACCATCAATTCAATCGTGGGTGATTTAGAATTTCCATCAGATGAAATCTTCTATTACCAGCAACAACAGTTTGATTTTCCGATTGATACCTCTATGCAGGTAGAAATCGTCACCAATAAAAAGGCTTTGGCAACGATAAGAAATAAAAAGAAAGAGCTGCAAGACTTAGATAATCATGCGGCAGAATCCGATAATGAAACGGGCAGTAATGTATTAGAAGCCTTAGATCAAGTCAGTGAATTAGAGGATGTACTCGACCAAAGCAAGGAATCCATGTATAAGTTAAGCTATGTTATTCGGGTTTCTGCTTCCAATGTAGACGAACTGAAACAACGCTGTAATGAAGTGAAAGATTTTTATGACGATTTGAATGTAAAACTTGTTCGTCCATTTGGTGATATGTTAGGTCTACATGGCGAATTTATTCCTGCCAGCAAACGTTATATGAATGATTACATTCAATACGTCACCTCAGACTTTTTAGCTGGTTTAGGTTTTGGAGCTACGCAAATGCTGGGTGAAACAGAAGGCATTTATTTTGGTTATAACCTAGATACAGGGCGGAATGTCTACCTCAACCCCAGCCTAGCCAGTCAAGGCGTCAAAGGCTCTGTTACCAATGCGTTGGCTTCTGCTTTCTTGGGTTCACTTGGTGGCGGAAAATCCTTTTCTAATAACCTACTGGTTTATTATGCAGTGATATACGGTGGTCAAGCACTGATTGTTGATCCGAAATCCGAACGAGGAAATTGGAAAGAAACGTTGCCTGATATTGGCGAAGAAATTAATATCGTCAATCTCACCAGTGAGGAAGCCAACAAAGGGTTGCTCGATCCGTATGTCATCATGAAAAATAAAAAGGATTCAGAAAGTCTGGCGATTGATATTCTTACCTTTCTCACTGGTATTTCCAGTCGAGATGGTGAAAAGTTCCCTGTCTTACGAAAAGCGATTCGTGCAGTTGGTCAACAGGAAGAACGTGGCTTGCTTTTAGTCATTCAAGAATTAAGAAGTGACCCCAATCCATTAGCTGCCACGATTGCTGACCATATCGAAAGTTTTACCGATTATGATTTCGCCCACCTTCTCTTTTCAGATGGAACGGTTCAAAACTCGATTAGTTTAGAGAAACAGCTTAATATTATACAGGTGGCAGATTTAGTCTTACCTGACGCAGAAACGAGTTTTGAAGAATATACCACCATGGAGCTTTTAAGTGTTGCCATGATGATTATTATTTCTACGTTTGCCTTAGATTTTATTCACTCTGACCGAAGCATTTTTAAAATCGTTGACTTGGATGAGGCCTGGGCGTTTTTACAAATCGCTCAAGGAAAAACGCTTTCTAACAAATTAGTAAGAGCTGGTCGTGCAATGAATGCTGGGGTATATTTTGTTACGCAAAACTCGTCAGATTTAACCGATGAAAAGCTCAAAAATAATATTGGTGTGAAGTTTGCCTTTCGTTCCAGAGATATGACGGAAATTAAGAAAACACTTCAATTCTTTGGTGTTGATTCCGAAGATGAAGAGAATCAAAGGCGGCTTAGAGAGCTGGAAAACGGACAATGTCTTATGCAGGATTTATACGGGCGTGTGGGGATTATACAAGTTCACCCTGTCTTTGAAGATTTATTTGAAGCCTTTGATACCAGACCACCTGTCGCAGAAAGGCAGTGATGAAGTGGATAAATCAAAATGGAAAAAGATAATTATGGTGACGGTACTTCTAAGTGCGGTCATTTTTTTATTGTTTTTATCGTTTATGACAGTTAGTCACGCTGCTGGATTAGTAGATGATACAATATCTGAAGATAACCTTTATTCTCTCTATCCACTCGATCATTACCAATTAGATTTCTTTGTAGATTCAGGCTGGGATTGGTTGCCTTGGAATTGGGACGATGGCATTGGAAAACAAGTGATGTATGGATTATATACCATAACTAACTTTATTTGGATTATTAATCTATACCTCGCCAATGCCACTGGTTATTTAGTTCAACAAGCATATTCTTTAGATTTCATCTCGGAAACAGCGGACGCTATCGGAAAAAACATGCAAACCCTAGCTGGCATTACATCACAGGGATTTGGGGAAGATGGGTTCTATGTTGGCTTCTTGCTACTCTTTGTGTTAATCATAGGAATCTATGTCGCCTATACAGGGTTGTTAAAACAAGAAACCACCAAAGCCATGCGGGCTGTGATTAACTTCTTGGTTGTCTTTATTTTGTCAGCGTCTTTTATCGCCTACGCTCCAACATACGTGACTAAAATTAATGATTTTTCAGCGGACGTGAGCGAAGCTGCTCTTGATTTAGGAGCGAAAATGCTTATGCCTAGCTCAAGCAGTCAAGGAAAAGATAGTGTGGACATGATACGCAACAATCTTTTTTCCATACAGATTGAACAGCCTTGGATGTTATTGCAGTTTAACAATTCGGATAAGGAAGCAATTGGCGAAGAACGAGTAGACACATTGGTCTCTACCAGTCCAGACGCTAGAAATGGAAAAACACGTGAAAACATCGTGAAAGCAGAGATTGAAGATCATGATAATAAGAATTTAACGATAACAAAGACCACCACGCGTTTAGGAACGGTCTTTTTCTTGTTCCTCTTTAACATCGGGATTTCGATATTTGTATTTTTGTTGTCTGGTATGATGATTTTCTCCCAACTGCTTTTTATTGTGTTTGCGATTTTTCTTCCTATCAGCTTTCTACTTTCGATGATTCCCAGCTTTGAAAATATGGGGAAACAAGCCATTATGAAGCTGTTTAATGTGATTATGTTACGTGCTGGTATTACGTTGGTGATGACGGTTGCCTTTAGTATTTCGTCCATGTTGTATAGCCTAACCAGCACCTATCCATTTTTTCTAATAGCCTTCTTGCAGATTGTGACCTTTGCAGGCATTTACCTAAAGCTTGGCGACATTATGAGTATGTTTCGCTTGCAAAGTAGCGACAGTCAACAAGTCGGACGTACTGTTATGCGTCGTCCAAGACAGATGGCTCACCGAAGCACCCGTCGATTACAGCGTACAATTGGACGTACCTTAACAGGAGCAACCGCTGGGGCAGCGGTGGGAAGATTAATGAGTTCATCGGGTAATACGAAACGTTCCTTCTCTCCCTTACGCCCTTTACAGCGTTTATCAGCTAACAAGCAGAATCAGAAGGAATCCAACAATGGAGAGAAAAAATCATTTAGTCAGAAACTCGGACAATCGACTGGAAAAATGTTAGATACCAAAAATCGGGTACGTTCCAATATTCAACACCGAAAACAGCAAGTCAAAGATTTACCAATAACCGCAAAGTACGCTGTCGCACAAGGAAAAGAAAATCTCAAACGACCTGGCAAAGAATTTAAGAAAGGCATGTCGCAAGCGAAAGAGAACCGACAGCGAGAAAATGTAGAACGGACAAGTAAGCACCGAAAAACCATTGCAGAAAGACGACAAGCATTGGATCACCAACAAACTAAAAAAGATTCCTCCAAGAAACAAACAGTACAAAGGAAGTCTGTTTCCCCTCTAGCCAAAGAGAAACAGCAAATAAAGCCGAAAGACAAAATAGTGCCTAACAACCAACCAAGACAAGTACCTGAACGAAAAGAAAGCCCGCAAGCATTAAACAACAAGCAAAATAGAAAAGCAAAACAACCTTATACTGCTACAGCTACTAACAGAAAAAAGAAACAACATCCTAATCGGCTGCCAAAACAAACGTTACAGCCCAAAGAAAAAAGAATTATTCAACGTCCTTCCCTTCCTAGAAAACGGACAAAGCAACGACAAAAGCCTGTCCGTCAACGACATGCGGTTAGGAGGAAACGCTAATGATGTTTTTAAAAGCGAAAATCACGTTGATTGTTGGAGGGATTGCTTTTTTGGCATTTCTAGGATTACTAGCGTTTGTCGCTATTTTTATTTCTGACGAGGATGGGGATTTCGATACGTCGATGGATATAGGTTTTTCTGATGAGCTAAACAACACAGGGTTATCAGAGGATGTGTTAGCACATCAACCAATGGTAGAACGTTACGCAAGTGAATACGATATAAGCGAACATGTTCCTATCTTGCTAGCGATTATCGCCGTTGAAAGTGGTGGTACTGCCGAAGATGTTATGCAGAGCAGCGAATCGTTAGGTCTATCTCCCAATTCGTTAGGTACGGAAGAATCCATTGAACAAGGAACAAAATATTTTGCGGAGCTATTACAAGCCGCCGAAGCAAAAGAAGTAGATACCGAAACCGCCATACAAAGCTATAACTTTGGTGGCGGTTTTATTGATTACATGGCGAAGAATGGAAAAGCATATAGCTTTGCATTGGCAGAATCCTTTGCGAAAGAACGTTCAGGTGGAAATAAAGTCTCCTATAGCAATCCCATTGCCGTAGAGAAAAATGGCGGGTTTCGTTATAGCTATGGAAATATGTTCTATGTCGATTTATTGCAGCCTTACCTTACAGATTCCAGTAAATCTCCTTCTTTTGAAGATGACACTTTTCAGGCGGTCATGGAAGAAGCATTGAAGTACGAGGGCTTCCCATACGTTTTTGGTGGCGATAATCCCAATACGTCATTTGATTGTAGCGGATTAACCCGATGGGTCTATCGAGAAGCTGGGATTAGCCTTCCCCGAACCGCACAAGAGCAGTACGAAGCAACAGAATCTATTTCTTTATCGGAAGCAAAACCTGGCGATCTCGTTTTCTTCCATTCCACGTATGGTACTGCAAATGAAATCACACATGTGGGGATTATTGTGGGTGAAAACCAAATGTATAATGCAGGCGATCCGATTGGTTATGCCGATTTAACAACAGATTATTGGCAAGATCATCTTGTCGGTGCAGGGCGTATCAAAAACTAAGGAAAGGTTGGAATCATATGAAACTCCCTTTTAAGAAAAAAGAAAAACAAGTGCCACCAAAGAAATCAAAAAAGGTAAAAGTAAAAACAGTCGGGAAGCGTAAAAAGTCAGTTCTTATTTTGTGGATTCTATTAATCAGTAGCCTTGTCTTTGCAATCTATAAAAACTTTACTGCCATTGACCAGCATACGATTCATGAAAGAGAAGTTGTGGAAAGCCATATTGTAGATACAACAGCTATCGAAAGTTTTACAGAGAATTTTATAAGAGCCTATTACACATGGGAAAATAAATCCGAAGAAGCACTGAAAGAACGAACAGAAAAACTGACAGCCTACCTGACAGAAGAATTACAAGCTTTAAATACAGAAATGGTTCGAGAGGATATTCCGACCAGTTCCAGTGTTCAAAATATAAATATTTGGTCGGTATCGGAAGAAACGGAAAATACTTTTTCAGTGATTTATTCTGTAGAGCAAAAAATTACCGAAGATAAAGATAGCTCTTTAACAAATGCCACCTATTGCATTGCCCTCTATCAAGATGAAAAAGAAAATTTAGTTATTATACAAAATCCCACCTTGTGGAACAGTCCAAATAAATCTAATTTCACACCAGACCAAGTAAACAGTGATGATACGGTAGGAACTGAAACAATGGAAGAAGTCACCGAGTTTTTAGAAACATTTTTTGCTTCTTATCCTACCGCAACACAACAAGAATTAACCTATTATGTGAAGAACAATGCTTTACCAGTTATCGAAAAGGATTATACATTTTCTGAATTGATAAATCCAGTTTTTCAAGAAAATGATAATCAGATTAAAGTGTGGGTTACAGTGAAGTATTTAGATGAAGCTACAAAAGCAATACAGCTTTCACAGTATGAATTAACTTTAGAAAAAGATACAAATTGGTTGATTGTAGAGTAAACTATACAGTACGTATTTAAGACTATTTGGCGAAAATACGTGCTGTTCTTTATTTTTTCAATACGGAATAAATCATTCATATCTTTAATATCCAACGCTTTCACAATTCTATCTATGTGTTCCAATTAGATTTACCACTTGCTAGTTCACTAAGTGCAGCATGTCGAATACCTGCTATGTAAATGATGGGATTTTGAAGCCAATCAGAAAAGATAATGGCTTTCAAGAATTAGTAAATCTTATTTACAATCGCAGAGATAATCAAGTCATGGTATCGTTGACAGTGAGGTTCCCGAAAAACAGACCAAAGCAATGCTAGTATCACAAATGATTTGATACTAGAAAAGAACGGGGATAACTGGAAGATTGTAAGATAAAATTGGTTTATGACACAACTATTTTGTAATCATCATACTCTTTTGGTGAAAGTTATAAATGGCTTTACAAGTATATTATCATGTGATACAGTTAAATTACCATTCAAAAAGGAGATAATAAACATGCGGCAAGGTATTCTTAAATAAACTGTCAATTTGATAGTGGGAACAAATAATAGGATGTCCCTTTTTAAATAGGGATTGGTTTTTTGTGCCCAATTTAAGAATACTTTTATCATAAAGCGTTCAGGGAATATCTGTGTGCTTTGTATGTTTATTATTGTACAATTTTCCCAGTGATAAGAGTGTTTATCACTGGGATTTTTTATGCTCTTTGGAGCTTTTGAATGGAGGAAAAGTACATGAAAATTATTAATATTGGTATTTTAGCACATGTTGACGCAGGAAAAACTACTTTGGCAGAAAGTTTATTATATAACAGTGGAGCGATTGCAGAATTAGGAAGTGTGGATAGCGGTACAACTAAAACAGATACTATGTTTTTGGAACGTCAGCGAGGAATTACAATTCAGACAGCAATAACATCTTTTCAATGGAAAGATATTAAAGTGAATATCGTAGATACTCCAGGACATATGGATTTTTTAGCAGAGGTATATCGTTCATTATCTGTTTTGGATGGAGCAATTTTACTTGTTTCTGCAAAGGATGGTGTACAAGCACAAACTCGCATATTATTTCATGCACTCAGAAAAATGGGTATACCTACAATATTTTTTATCAATAAGATTGATCAAAATGGAATCAATTTGTCAGCTGTTTATCAGAATATTAAGGAGAAACTTTCTGAGGAAATCATAATTAAACAGAATGTGAATTTGCTTCCGAATACGAGTGTAATGAATTTTACTGAATCTGAACAATGGGAAGCAGTAATAGCAGGAAGTGATTATCTATTAGAAAAATATACACTTGGAAAGCCATTGGAAACTTTAGAACTTGAACAAGAGGAAAACAGAAGATTTCAAAACTGCTCTCTATACCCTATTTATCATGGAAGTGCAAAAAATAATGTTGGGATTGAACAACTTATAGAAGTAATTACGAATAAATTCTTTTCATCCACATATCGCAATCAGGACGAACTTTGCGGAAATGTTTTCAAGGTTGAATATTCGAACGAAGGACAACGTCTTGTATATGTGCGTCTCTATAGTGGAGTATTACATTTGAGAGATTCGGTTAGAATATCGGAAAAAGAAAAAATAAGAATTACAGAGATGTACACCTCGGAAAGTGGAGAATTATGTAAGATTAATAAGGCTTATTCTGGTGAAATTGTCATTTTAAAAAACGAATTTCTGAAATTAAATAGCGTCCTTGGAAATACAGAACAATTACCACGAAGAGAAATTCCTGAAAATCCTCTCCCTCTGTTACAAACAACAATTGAGCCCTGTAAACCTGAACAGAGAGGAATATTACTGGATGCACTTTTTGAAATCTCCGATAGTGATCCATTGTTACAGTATTATGTGGATTCTACTACACACGAAATTGTACTTTCTTTTTTAGGGAAGGTACAAATGGAGGTGATTTGTGCTCTGATTCAAGAAAAGTATCATGTGGATATAGAAACAAAAGAGCCAACAGTCATTTATATGGAAAGACCATTAAAAAAAGCTGAATATACCATTAACATCGAAGTACCACCAAATCCTTTCTGGGCTTCTATTGGTCTATCTGTAACACCGCTTCCATTGGGGAGTGGCGTACAGTATGAGAGCTTGGTTTCTCTTGGGTATTTAAATCAATCGTTTCAAAATGCAGTTATGGAAGGGATACGCTATGGCTGTGAACAAGGATTATATGGTTGGAATGTGACGGATTGTAAAATCTGTTTTAAGTATGGTTTATACTACAGCCCTGTTAGTACACCAGCGGATTTTCGAATGCTTGCACCTATTGTATTAGAGCAAGCTCTTAGAAAAAGTGGAACAGAATTATTAGAGCCATATCTTAGTTTTAAAATTTATGTACCGCAGGAGTATCTTTCGAGAGCATATAACGATGCGTCCAAATATTGTGCAAACATCTTAAACACTAAACTGAAAAGCGACGAGGTCATTCTTATTGGAGAAATTCCAGCTCGTTGTATTCAAGAATATCGTAATAATTTAACTTTCTTTACAAACGGACGTAGTGTTTGTTTAACAGAGTTAAAGGGGTATCAGGTCACTACTATTAAGTCCGCTTACCAGCCTCGCCGTCCAAATAGTAGGATAGATAAAGTACGATATATGTTCAATAAAATTAACTAACGAATCTCATATTATTATATAAATTGAGGTTTCTTGTTAAATGAAATACATTTTATAGAAATATGGGTTAATGTGCAAGTAAATCAAAAAATCTATTAAATGATTCACTATAAATTTATAATGCTCCTCCATCATTTGGTGCTCTTTTTTACGATACATTAAGCAAAATACTCATTAGAGTAACAATTTTGATTGAATGATTTTCATTATAAATTAGCGATGAACTAGAACGATTTTTGAAATGGATTTATGAGTTGTTAAAGTGGAAAGGAGGATATGGTTATTTTAAAACAGCAAGTGGATATTGTGCCCTATTTGCGGAAATAAAACACGTTTAAAAATGAGGGAAAATACTGAATAAAAAACTTCCCTCTCTATTGTACGAAATGTAGACAAGAAAGTTTAATTGAAATAAAACAGTTTAAAGTAACTGTGATTGCAGAGCCAGACGCAAAGCCAATAATTTGAGATTAATATATCCACTTTTTAATAAAATTAACACCTATTGAACGACATGGAGAGAGACCTGAAATAAAAAAGTGTAAAAATATGAGATATGAGTTTGAAGAAATTAAAAAAATGATTTATGGTTTTTTAAAATCAGAATTTCATTCATTAGGAATTATTTGTAAGACGCAAGTTCAAGCAAGGGAAGTCAATCAAACAATAAAAAATTTAAGTAAGGATGTTTATTTACTAAGTTTCGATAGCGAAGAATATCACGAAGGAATTATAATAACTTCTACTCATATGGCAAAAGGTTTAGAATTTGATCAAGTTATTGTTCCTTTTGTTGATGAACCAACTTATCATACTGAATTAGATAAAAGTTTGTTGTATATTGCATGTACTAGAGCTATGCATAAATTCGATTTATTATACTCTGGAGATAGAACGTTACTTTTAAGAAGTGAGTAAAATACACCAGAAGAGAAATCAAAACATGAATGATAGTGTAAAAATGATAAATGAAGAATTTAATTCTCTCTTCCTTTTTTAGATTTAAGTATTCCGTTTGCAACGCTTTCCATAATAATAAGGTCATTATCTGTTAAACTATCAAGTTGTTTTTCTAATTGCCTTCTTCTGGTATTTTTCATCCTATCAGAATCGGGTAGAAAAAATTCATCAACAGACACATTAAGTAACGATACAAGGTCATAAAGAACCTGTATACTTGGGTGTTGTCCCTTATTCTCAATATTTGTTAGGTAACGTGGATCAATCTCTATCAATGTTCCCACCTGTTCTCTAGTTAATTCTTGTTTTGTACGAGCTTCTTTTATTGCTTGTCCAAACGCTTTAAAATCATATTTATCTTCTTTTTTACGCATGATAAACCACCTCTATACATTTTACTGTTCCTATTAAAAAAGAAACAGGTATAGAAAAACGTATGATGTGGTTACTCAATTCACATTATAAATACCATTCAAAGAAAAATTACTGGCAGATAGCAATAAAAAAAACCGTTATCTGGCAGTACCCTTTTCATGCCTTAAAAGTATATCCCATTTCCCAGACGACGGTTTAAATAGCTGTCGTCTCTCTTTTTGTATAGAAATGGTAGTTGGTATATGTATCTATATTTTTTCAAAGAGATGGCGACTTTTAGGAGGTAGTCGT
>Ga0209487_1001599_pt1 | contig 18953 bp, 17 predicted proteins | sample Poulit2012_FD_187524 | JGI IMG/M metagenome (GOLD analysis project Ga0209487, IMG submission 187524) | Agricultural soil microbial communities from Georgia to study Nitrogen management - Poultry litter 2012 (SPAdes) (version 2) | ecosystem: Environmental > Terrestrial > Soil > Agricultural land...
CCGAATTGTGGTCTTCATGACCATGATGAAAGACAACTTTTCAGAGTTTCAACTGAATTGTGGTCTTCATGACCATGATGAACAACAACTTTTCAGAGTTTCATCCGAATTGTGGTCTTCATGACCATGATGAAAGACAACTTTTCAGAGTTTTAACCGAATTGTGGTCTTCATGACCATGATGAACAACAACTTTTCAGAGTTTTAACCGAATTGTGGTCTTCATGACCATGATGAACAACAACTTTTCAGAGTTTTAACCGAATTGTGGTCTTCATGACCATATTATATAAATTAAAACTAAAGTACGCGCTCAAACTTCCCTTATAAATTCTCCTCATAATAAGCCCACTGACGAACTCCCACAATTTTAAAATGAATTGATAAAACTCTGCTAATTCTCCTTTTTGACACCATTTCATTACTCCAATTGTATATAGTATTTGTGGTAATTTTCTCATCTGGAAACAGAATTTTAAATTCCTTCACGCTTCTTAATATGGCATCAGAAACAGTTTCAGTGTTCTTACATCTTTTGCAAATACAACTAAATTTATCAATCGTAATGGCAAAAGATGCACACTTTAAGCAAGTTATCCCTTTTCTAATTTGTTGGTACTTAAATGTTGGAACTCGCTTATAGGGTGAATTGGTAACATGTAAATTCACTAATTGATTTGCTAACTGTCGATGTCTTTCCGATATTTTCGAAGGTAATCCATTGATATAACCTAAATGTCTCTTCACTTGTGTTGGAAAAATTATTGGTTTATCGAGAGGTGCTTGATATAAGGTGAAGCCTGGGTTAATGAAAACAATAGAAGGATCGATTGGAGGACTGATTCCCTGTTCACGGAGCAACTGATAAAATAAGGAACTCCCTCTTTCTAACTGATGAAGTGGATTTAATCTTTCTATCTTTGGCTTTTGAAAAAATTTATTTCCTTCATAATAATAATCACCTTCTAGATTCTTCACTTCATAATAATAGATCTTTTCTTGCAACAAAATTAGGGAATCGATTTGGAAAGTAGTACGATTAACTTCGAATAGGAGATCATTTAATATGAGGCATGGACATTGGAGTTTTTTGGTGTAAGAATCAAAAATAACCTCACCTTCATAACCTTTCTTTAAGCTAAAATAATGTTGTTCCTCTGTACTGGATAAATCCATCCGTTTTTTTAATTGCCCTAAAACGATTAACTCTTCTGGTTTCTTGCGGTGTTTATAAATCATAAAACATATCCCACATCCTTTTTATTCTAACTTAATATATAGTTAACTTCATTATATTTGAAAATTACAACAAATACAATAATGTGATTTATCTCTAAAAAAAAGCCAGATCCATCAAGGATCTGACTCTTTTAATAAAAACTATTAATCTTCCACATTAATGAACAACTTACCATCCGCTTGCTGACGCGTCTCATTACCGTAAGCATCTTTTACAATGACTTCGATAACTGCACCTTCAGCATATGTGTTTGCTGGAGCTGTCCAGTAACCTACATAGCGACCGTCTTCCATTTCCATCATTGGAAGTTCAGTAGCATTTAGGTGAATACCTGTATTTGTTAGTGGCATGTGCACGACGAATGTGGCGCGTGCTCCTGGTTCACTATCAAATTCAATCATCACACTTTCACCAGTATCGACATGCTGATCTTCTGTTGGTGTTAAGTTGTCAATTTCTGGAGCGTCATATTTTACATCAAGCGTGACTGTTTCAGTTGTTGTATTACCTGCAAGGTCAGCTGCTACAACTTCAATGACATTTTCTCCGTTATCTAGCAAAATACGCTTAGAGAAATCTCCATCATCATTGACATCAGCTTTCTGTCCATTGACTTCAACGTAATCAAGATGGTCGTCTTGAACATTTCCTTCAACAGTTACTGTTTCACGGTTTGACTTGTCTCCATCAACTGGATTATCAATCGTTACTTCAGGTGCTTCTGTATCAAGAGTTACCGTAACTGGATCAGATTCTCCTGTCTTGGCACCATCGATTTTAGAAACGGCGATGAATTCGTTTTCACCTTCAGCAAGCTCTCTGTCAAAGGAGAATTCACCATCATCTCCTACCTCTACTGAATCTACGACTTCCCCATCACTCACCAATTCAATGGTAGTTGTTGGAGAGGCTGTTCCTTCAATTGTAATGTCAGATTCATTAGTAATGAAATCTTCTGCTGGTGACGAAATGACTGGTGTTTCAACTTCATATGCAACACGAGCACGGATCATATAGTTACCTTCATTAGCTGGTGATTGGTCCCAAGAGCCGCCAACCAACTGGTAACTTCTCTCAGCGTTCGGGCTTGTTTCATCAGTCGCTAAACCTGGTGCACCTGTATTTGCTGCTGTTTGAACATAAACCATATAGAAGTCTCCGTCAACTTCTATGTTATGCTCGGATAAATCAACAACTGTCCAATCTGTTTCATCACGAACAGCTTCCGCCTCAATTGGACCAGCAAGCTTTTCGCCTGGCAAACCATTACTACCTGATGCATCCCAAACTTCAACTTCAAAATCTGTTCCACCCGGTACTGGGAATTCAGGGTTCCAGAACTTAAATACACCATCTGTTACGATTGCTTTCTCTTTACCTTCAGGTAGAGACATTTTAACTGCCCAACCGTTTCCTGCATCGTAGAAAGCACGTGCGTTATCTGCAACGCCGTCATCATAAGCAATTTCTCCGCCAGGCACTGTATAAAATGGCTCCAACTCAACATCTAGAGTAACATCGTCATCAAGATTGATTTCAACTTCAGTACTATGATAGTCTTTAGCTATTACTTTTACAGTATATGTTCCTTTATAAGCTGTAAGTGAGTAATTACCATCTGCATCCGTTTCTACAGGATCAATGTTTGCATCTTCTACAAGTAGCAGTGTAGCACCTTCGATAGGTTCACCTGTATCTTCGTTTGTAACTGTCCCAGTCGCGGTTGCCTGCTCAAGTTCATCTAAAGTGAAGTTTGCTTGAGTCGTTTCATCTGCTTCAACCTCAACTTCTTGTTCAGCCGATTCATATCCATATGTTTCTGCCTTAACTGTGAAAGTACCAGCCGAACTCATTAAAGAGTAGCTACCGTCAGCCGGGTCTGTTTTAGTTGAGCTTCCTGTTTCAAGTACACTTACTTGAGCATCTAGTGGTAGTGATGCTAATTTAGCAGATTCATCTTTCGTTGGCTCTTTCGTTTTTGAAGAAACTGGTTTCTGTTTAGTAGAATCAACTGCTGGCTTATCCTCTTTTAGTTCTTTGTCAGTGCTTAGTGTTTCTGGCTTAGCCAATGAATCTGTATCCTGATTTGATGTATCAGATAATGCGACATTATCGATATACCATCCTTCTTTGTTAACACTTATGTCGGAAGTAGCATTAAATGCGATATAAACTCTTTCACCGCTATATTCTGATAAATCGATTTCTATCTCTTCCCAATCAGAAGTTAACCCTTCAAAAGTTTCAAGTTGAGTCCACTCCTCCTGATCTGTTGAAATCACAACGTGTCCAAAATCATATGCAGATCCTGAATCATACTTTTCAAACTCATGCCAGTGTGAAAATTGTAAATATGCTTCTCCTTCTGGTAGATCAATTGGTGGCATTTCAAGTGACGCATTCATGTTGGACTCATAATCACCTGATAGATTTGTAGCATAAACATTGTCACCTGTAAGAGCACTTCCAGGACCAGATGTAGGCTCGCCCCATTCCCAGCTATTTCCATCGCCATAAGATGTCCATCCAGCTGGATTTGTTTCAAAGTCTTCAGAATACCCAGTTGAAATACCCGATTTTAATTCAACACTATAGTCATCACTGATCACTTCATTGTTACCAAAATCATTAATAGCCCAGTGATATTCTAGTAGTTCACCTACTAGTTCTTCTCCTTCAATAGAAGCTTCGTATTCACCGTCTTTGAAATCTCCTGAAACACGGTCAGCTTCTACTGTCTTCATCTCTCCACCATCAACTTGGTAGTTTAATTCAACAGAGGTAACACTCACATTGTCTGAAACTTGGACTTTAAGATCAAGCCCCATACCCGAATATGACTCAGCAGGTGCTTCATGTTCGAAAGTTGGTGGTTCGTTATCTTCACCATCTTTTGTAACATGACCTTCAATTGTTCCTATACCATCTAAAATAGATGTAACGGCTGCTGAGGCATCGATTAATCCATGACCATAAGCATTATTTGGCACGTCAGTAAATTGATCATCTGTCTTCGGTACGGCAGTATTCATAAGAATCTCTTCCATATCGTCGACAGATATACTTGAATTAACTTGACGTAATAATGCTGCAATCCCACTTACAGCCGGACTTGCCATAGATGTTCCGCTCATACTTCCATAGCCATCGCCTGGAACAGCTGAACGAATGCCTACACCAGGTGCTGCAATTTCTGGTTTAATTGCATCATCATATGGAGAAGGCCCCTGTAATGAAAAGTCAGCAATAAGATCATCGCTATCTGTAGCTCCTACGGCAAAGGATTCTGGATAGTTTGCCGGAGCAACGACTGAACCAGGTCCACCCGGGTTAAATAAATCAGTATTGCCTGCTGCAAATTCTGGAAAGATTTCTGCGTCTCTCCAAGCTTTAACTGAATCACGGTACCACTCATCAAGACCTGGACCGCCACCCCAAGAGTTATTAACAACATCAGGAGCTAAGTCAGCACGTCCACCGGGTGCCAAAATCCATTCTGCTGCATCTAACAAATCAGCATCTTTTGCAGATCCGTTCGCATCAAACACTTTTGCAGCAATCCATTTAGCCCCTGGAGCAACTCCGATTTGGTTAGAACCATCACGTTCATGACCGACCATTGTTCCTGTGACATGCGTTCCATGCCCATTGTCGTCTGAAGGTTCTTCATAGCCATCATCTGTTGCATCATAGAAACTAAACTCGTGGTCTACTTCATCAGCATCAGCATCATAACCACGATACTGTTCTTTTAATGCAGGGTGATCCCATTGTACACCTGTATCAAGACTTGCTACGACAGTACCTGTACCGTCAATTCCCATTCCCCAAGCTTCTGGAGCATTTACTCGATCAACACTCCATTCGATTTCTTCATCATCTTGTAATTTTGCTTGAGAATCTTCCGCTTTATTATCAAATGTTGTATTTAAAGTACGCTCTTCATTAGGTAGAATTTTCTCTACTTCAGGGAAGTTTGCTAGTTTTTCTGCGACATCTTTAGGTGCAGTTACTGCCATTCCATTCACAATGAAATAAGAATGAAAATCTTCTACATTACCATTTTCGACTTGCTTTTCTATAAATTCCTTTACATTCGCTTGAGATTCAAGAGAAACGGATTTCAATTCTGAAATAACTGCAGATCTTTGGCTAAGTTCTGCTTTATGTGATGAAAGTTGCGCTGATTCAGCCGCTTTTCTTGCTTTCTCAGCAACTTTTGTGGTATCTGCTTTTTCTTTAAACTTCACTAAAAACGTGACCAAATCACTGTCTTTATATTCGTCTATCAAACGGTTGCTTATTTTTTCTTCGGCACGTTTAGCTGGATCTATTGCAGATTCATGTAGTTGTCCACTATTGTCATTCTTACCAACTGATAATGTTTGTGCACTTAATGTTGGAGCAAATAATGAGAATATCATCAAGATTGTAGCAATGATACTAAATAATCTCACACGTTGTTGCTGCTTTTTATTATACAATGTATTTCCTCCCTTATTTTTAATAGATACAAAAAAACCACTCTACCCTCCTTTCTCTAAATTTAGGTTGGCGATCGTGGTGCCTACTTCATTTTCATGATGTTAACTTAACTTTAAAGTAATAAGTAGAAAGAATGTGTCGAACGTTGTCGATGGATTTCTGAAAATTAGAAATTGAATAAGAAGAACTATTAAATTGATTATTTTCTTTAGGTGAAAAGTAGTTTACATTTTTTGAATTATTCTCTCTAACCCTTATCTTATCAATCTTATAGAAGTCTATCTTTTTTTATGTTAAATCTATCAGTAAATTTTTCCTAAAAAAATGAAAGAAAAATGAATAATTTCACCTAAAAATTGATAGAATTTACTGTAAATATTTAAATGATGTAACGTTTAAAAGGAAATTTAATTATTTTATTTCTTTTCATTACTGCATCTAATTCTTAAGTCTGTGAAAAGTTTCCGTTATACAGTCCTTTTTACCTACCCTGTTTTGATAGAATAAAATAAAAAATCCTAAACGAGGAAGTACCTCGTCTAGGATTTCGGAGTAATTTAGTTCTCTTCCAAAGGGTTCAAGCTTTCGTTACCAGTTAAATTGGTAATCATTCTAACGAGTAAGTCAATTTCTTCTTCCAAATCGCTTATGCTAACTGTTTCAACTGGAGAATGCATATACCTTAATGGTAAAGATACGAGAGCAATTGGAACACCTTGTCCGGTGAGTCGCATTCTGTCGGCATCCGTTCCTGTCATTCTGGGGGTAAGTTCATATTGAAGAGCCATATCAAGCTCTTCGGCCGCTCTTTCAAGTTGGTGATTTATTTTATAGTTGATTGGTGCGCCTTTAGCTAGCACTGGTCCGCCTTCCAGTTTTACATCGCCATGCTTATTTTTATCTACACCTGGATAATCTGTAGCGAAAGTGACATCACAAGCAATAGCCATAGTAGGTTTGATGCCTGCCGCGGCAAAATAGGCGCCTCCCATATTCGTTTCTTCATTAACCGTGCTTGCTGCATAAACACCGACTTGACAGCCTTCTGATTTTAACCTTTTTAAAACTTCTGCAACAATAAAGGCACCTGTGCGATTATCCAAGCCCCTGCCCGATATATAACGATCTTGCAAAACTTCTGGTTCGCGTTTATAGACAGCAAGGTCACCAATTTGAATAAATTTCTCTGCTTCAGATTTTGTTCGGTATCCACAGTCGATAAATAAATCTTCTAGATCAAAATCATCCTTTAATCCGCCGTGGTGCTGGGCATTCACGCCAATGACTCCTAAAACCGTTTTGTTATATCCTAACACAGTAACCTTCATACCCACTGCAGCTTTCGGATTAATGCCACCTATCTTTTCAAAATGCAAAAAGCCATTATCATCAATTCGATTAATCACAAGTCCTATTTCATCACAATGTCCAGCTAAAAGTACCTTAAAAGAAGCTTCAGGATTTAAAATGCCTATCACATTTCCCGCATGATCTGTTCTGATTTCGTCTGCGAACTCTTTAACATAGTTAATCCAATTTTTTTGAATCTCCACTTCTTGGCTTGAGGGAGAAGGAGTGTTCAATAAATTAAATAAAAAATCTTTGTTTTTAAGTTCCATTTTCTTCCTCCTATCATAAAACGCTTTAATTATTTACTATTCTTATATCATAGCAAAACTGAAGGTACTTTTTGAATAAATGACCTTATTCCCTCACATACTAACTTAAAGTTTAACTATAACAACTAAGCACCAATGGGGGGAAATATGGGTATTGAACTATTAAGACATATATACTTTCGCATTCCGGTTCTTATCAGACTTTTGCTCACTATTTTACTTGTGATGTTATCATTTGGAATTTTAATTCACTTTGTAGAGCCAAACCAATTTCCGACTTTTTTTGACGGTATATGGTGGGCTTTTGTTACGGGAGCAACAGTGGGTTACGGGGATTACACACCACTAAGTACAACTGGAAGAATCATCGGTATACTACTTATGTTGACAGGCGCAGGCCTAATCACATTCTATATTTCCCTCTTTGCTGCTTCAACGATAAAATATGAAAGAGATTTATCAGAGGGAATCATATCTTATAAAGGAAGTGGCCATATTATTTGTATTGGCTGGAATGAACGGACTAGAAAATTAATTGAAATGGCTTATCAAGCGAATCCTCAGCTGGAAGTTGTCTTAATTGATCAATCGCTTGGACATCTATCTTATCAACACTATCCAATTCATTATATTCAAGGCGATCCAACAGAAGACATAACATTAAAAAAAGCCAAACTACAAGAAGCTGATAAAGTTATTATCACTGCCGACATCACTCAATCCGAACCACAGGCTGATAAATATACGATACTATCTACTGTCGCTATTCGAGGAAATAATGATAACATCCCAATCATTGCAGAAATCTTAACGAAAAGACAGATAATTAATGCCGAACGTGCAGGCGCGACAACGATTATTAGACCAAATGACTTTATAAGCACTCTTTTATACCATGAATTATTTCGTGAGGAAGAAGCTCATCCATTCGAATCCATCTTATCTCTATTGATGGAACAGCAATTTTTTCAAATCAATCTTCCCACGGCTATGATTAATAATACTTTTTGGAATGCTGTCAATTATTTTAAAGACGAAAGATGTATGATTATTGGACTGATGCGAAACGACGAGTGGTTGATTAATCCAGCCCATGATTTCATTCTCGAAGAAAAAGATAGTTTAATCGGCATCAAATCATGGGAAGATAACAAATAAATGCAAACCCCTCACATACCTTAAGAAAGAGGATTTTGCCAAATGACCCCTTTTATGATAAAATATAAAAATGTGTTAAAAAGCGAATACAAAATGGGAGTTGTTCAGCATGACAGATAATATTGAAAAAGGTCAAGTTATACAAGGTAAAGTTACAGGCATTCAACCTTATGGAGCTTTTGTTGCATTAAATGATTCAGTACAAGGGCTTGTTCACATTTCGGAAGTGACTCACGGTTATGTGAAAGATATAAATGAATATTTATCAATTGGTGATGAGGTAACTGTTAAAGTATTAGACATCAACGAAGAATCTAATAAAATTTCTCTATCCATCCGTGCGACTGAAGAAGCACCAAAAAAAGATAAAAAACAACCAGCACCGAAATCTAATACACAAGACACAAATGCAGCAGGCTTTAATACTCTAAAAGATAAATTAGAAGAATGGATTGACCAATCAAAAGATCGTAAGCAAACATTCAAAAATTAATAAATAGTAAACTCATCCCTCATAATGCAAATCGCATATGAGGGATTTTATATATAAATGATAAATGATGAATAATGAAGTTGTATGAAAGCAATTGATAGTCATTTTTTGTTCATCATTTACTTGAGTTAATCCCTATTCGTTATCATGATTCTTGATTTCATTGCTTTCCTCCGTTAAAGTAAACATGTATTATCAAAATATATCTTATTAAAACTCACTTTAATATTGCTATAGGAGGAATCATCATGACTCATGTAACATTCTCATATGAAAAGGCACTTGAGTTCTTTAATCAGCATGAATTAGACTATTTAAAACCTTATGTCGCAACAGCACACGATGCTTTACACCATCAAACAGGACAAGGTAATGACTTTCTTGGATGGGTTAATCTGCCTGAAGCATACGATAAAGAAGAGTTTCAGCGTATTAAAACTGCTGCTGAAAAAATTAAAAATAATACGGATGTTTTGCTTGTCATTGGAATCGGTGGCTCCTATTTAGGTGCTCGCGCTGCTATTGAAATGTTAAATCATTCTTTTCAAAACCTTTTATCAAAAGACAAGCGTCAAGCGCCTCAAGTTATTTTTGTTGGACATCATTTAAGTTCAACCTATATTAATGAGCTGTATGATGTGCTAGAGGGTAAAGATGTGGCTATTAATGTCATATCTAAAAGCGGAACAACAACAGAACCGGCTATAGCATTCCGTATTTTTAGAAATTATTTGGAGAAAAAATATGGCAAAGAAGAAGCGAAGCAGAGAATCTACGCTACAACTGATAAATCTAAAGGAGCCTTAAAGACAGTTGCAGACCAAGAAGGTTACGAAACCTTTGTCATTCCAGATGATGTCGGCGGACGCTACTCCGTCTTAACAGCAGTAGGACTTTTGCCAATCGCCGTTAGTGGTGTATCCATCGATGATATGATGGAAGGTGCGAAAGTAGCAATGAATGATTTATCAAAATCTGAATTAGATAAAAATCCAGCCTATCAATATGCTGCCGTTCGAAATATTTTATACAACAAGGGGAAAACAATTGAAATGCTCATTAATTATGAGCCGCAGCTTCAATATTTTGCCGAATGGTGGAAACAGTTGTTTGGAGAAAGTGAAGGAAAAGACCAAAAAGGTATCTTCCCAACATCTGCCAACTTTACAACTGATCTCCATTCACTAGGACAATATATTCAAGAAGGTCGCCGTGATTTATTTGAAACAGTATTACATGTTAATCAGTCTAAAAAAGAAGTAACAGTTGAATACGATAAAAATGATGCAGATGGACTTAATTATTTAGCCGGTAAAACATTACATGAAATTAACGACAAAGCTTTTCAAGGAACTCTACTCGCCCACACAGATGGTGATGTTCCAAACTTAGTTGTGGAAGTACCGAAACTGGATGCCTATACATTTGGATATCTTGTGTACTTTTTTGAAAAAGCTTGTGCAATAAGCGGCTATCTCCTAGGGGTTAACCCTTTTGATCAACCAGGTGTGGAAGCATATAAGAAAAATATGTTTGCGTTACTTGGAAAACCCGGATTTGAAGACGACAAAGCAGCACTAGAAAAACGTTTATAATACGCTGATATTTTAATGAGGTTATACTAACCACATACTTGCCTAAAATTTATTTTCCAATAAAGTGTTTATAAATTTGTATGCTGGGTATAATTAGTAATGTAAGACTTTCTCGTATTCCCCCTGTAAGCAAAGCGTCAAAAACGCTTTGCTTTTTTTTATGTTTTTTTAGGTTATAATAGCCTTATTAAGTATCACAAGGAGGTTATAGTATGAGTTATTTTGAGACAGTACCTAATCGAAAAAATACGCGTTCTGTTAAATGGGATACACTGGAGGAAGTTTTTCAATCAGGTGATGTTCTACCAATGTGGGTTGCGGATATGGATTTCAAAGCCCCTGAAGCCGTAAATAACGCATTAATAGAAAGAGCAAAACATGGAGTCTACGGTTATACCATTATTAACCCGGAAGTGAAAGGCTCTATCGTCAACTGGTTGCACCGTCGTTTTAATTGGAAAATTGAAGAGGAATGGTTATCATTTAGCCCTGGAGTTGTCACAAGTCTACATATAGCTGTTCAAGCCTTTACTGAACCAGAGGATAAAGTATTAATCCAAACACCCGTTTATCCTCCTTTTTATAATGTTATTGAGGTGCATAATCGGCAAATTGTAAAAAGTCCTCTCACCCTCAAGGACGACCATTACTCTATCGATTTTACTGATTTTGAAAATAAACTTAAACAAGGTATCAAAGCTTTTATTTTATGTTCTCCCCACAATCCCGTTGGCCGGGTTTGGACGAGAGAAGAATTGCAAAAAATGGCAGACTTATGTATGGAAAATGATGTTACCCTTATTTCAGATGAAATCCATGCCGACCTTGTGCTAGGTGATTATAAACATATACCCATCGCAACTTTATCCGAGGATACTGCTATGCAGACAATCACGTGTATGGCTCCGTCTAAAACGTTTAATCTCGCTGGATTGCAAGCCTCATATATCGTTACAAAACATCCTGAAAAACGTTTAAAAATTGATCAACTATTACAAAAGCAAGGACTGGGATCACTTAACACTATGGGAAGTACAGCACTCCATGCCGCTTATGAATATGGTGAAGAGTGGCTTGAAGAACTTCTTAAGCTTTTAAGCAGTCATCAGCAATACGTCGTTGAAATGTTCAAAACGCATACACCTGAACTAAAAGTCATCCCTGCTCAAGGTACTTATTTATTATGGATTGATTGTAGTGGACTCGGAATGACCGATGAGGAATTGCACCATTTTATGGTAAGTGAAGCGCGGGTTGGACTAAATTCAGGAAGTTCCTACGGTGAAGAAGGCAAACAATTTATGAGGATAAATATAGCGACTTCTAGACAAACTCTTGAAGAAGGGGTTAAGCGAATCGTGAAGGCCGTCAAAAATCTAAATATACAATAATAAAGCAATACGTCGCACGCAGAAAAGTGTTTCTCTTTTTCAATGAGTCTCCACGTTTTTCCTATACTAGTATATAAGCGTTAAAAAAAGCCGAAAGTTAGGATTGAGTATTATCCCATCATTCGGCTTTTTTATATCTATGCTGATAGTTCTTTCCCAACCTTTATTACTCTTCTTCTTCCTCTTCCAATTCGGATGGATCGGTAGGCTCCTCGTCTTTTTTCGCCTTAGCATCCTTTTTGATGATACCACAAGCTACTCGTTCCCCTGACTTACCTCCTGGTTGACTTACGCCATCATCTTTATCAGCTGTAATGACAAGGGATGTCCCGTCTTCTCTTAATAACGAATTTTTTCCATCAGTAAATGTCGCCTCATCTGCCATCAACTCTGCTTTCGCATATCCGGATGAATCCGCCTCAATATTTGGTAAATCCCCTAAATGTGAACCTTCGGGATGCATGAGACCGTGATCTTTTCCATCAGGATTAAAATGATTTCCCGAACTTTTAAAATCTGGACCTTCACATTTACCAAACTCATGAATGTGAACACCATGAAATCCTGATGATAATCCTTTTACTTCAAGTTTGACCTGAACACCACCTTCTTGTTCAGAGAGTTTTGCTGTGCCAATCATATCAGCAGAAGAATTATAGATATCAATCTCCTTTACACTTGGTGTGCCACTTTGACAAGCAGATAACACTAATATAAGAATTAAACTAATCAGCCATCTTCTCATTGCTACTTACTCCTTTTTGACAGTCTAATTCTTAGTATCTACCACACGGTTTATTCTTAAACAAACAGTGACCCATTCAACTTGATAGGTCACTGTTTTTCGTCAATATTCTGTTGATCTGTGTGTAAATATTTTTCTTCAAATTTTTCTTCATCTTTTTTTGATTTTTTTACGATAAGATACGTAGCAATCACGGCACCACACATAAAAATCGCTAATGAAATAACTCCTGGAATGTAGTCGGCCTTATCTTCAGGAAAATATAAGAAATCCATAAAATATAAATAATTAAACACGAATCATCACTTCCTCCTTTAACTAGTATACCAAAAATACATATACCAAGAAAGGTTTCGCGCTTTGTTCGCAAAAAGGTCATAAATTTGGCACAATATAGATAGGAGGGGATTTTATGAAAGGTTTCAAAGTGGGAGATATTATCCGGGCACACTACAACTCAGGAACTTATATAGGGAAAATCATAGAAGACCGAGGTAATCGATTTTTAGTCGAAGTTTTAGCCGTTGACAAGCACCCTGTCCAAGGTGATCTACATAGCCCTAAACAAGTACAGGGCGTCACTTTTCATGAACGAAAAGCTCTAGCTTATCGTGAGAAAATGAATGCTAAAAAACCAGCCACATTTGCCTATGAAAGCGAGGTACCAGAGTACGCCGAATCTCTTAAAGAAGCCGTGGAAAAAATACGAACCAATCTCAAAAAAGAAGATACAGAATATAATCAAAAAGCATTAGAAAAAATTGCTGATTTAGAAGAACATTATTATAATAAAATTTATGCAGCATTTATGTAGATAGCTGGATTAATAATATTTTTAAAGGCGGTAACCATTTAAGGTTCCGCCTTTGTTTTGTTCATTATGAATCATCTACGTACATTGCTAACCAGGCGCTCAGAGCTTTAGTTCTTCCAGCTCCAGCGCCTAGCCCGCCTGAGGTCTTAAGCTATAATTCTACGTGGCAAAAGACACGCCACTACGATTTCTTGCTTAAGCTATGCCTGAGGCTGAACAGACGCTTGCGCTTTAGTTGTTACTCGCCTAGATGTTCTTTGATTACTTCTTCGATTCCTTTGATTGCTTCTTCTTCGTCTGAACCGTCTGCTGTAATTTTAATTTCTGCGCCCTTTGGAATTCCAAGGGACATAACGCCCATAATGGATTTTAAGTTAACTGTTTTATCGTTATAACTCATTTCCACTTCTGATTCAAACTGCCCTGCTCTATTAACTAATAACGTTGCTGGACGAGCGTGTACTCCAGTATCTGCGGTAATTGTAAAAGTTTGTTCTTTCATTTCATTCATCCTTTTCCATATAATAATATTTTATGTTGTACGCTATGTACAAAAGTAATAACTTAAAGTTCAATACGATTTTTACGTGAATGACTGAACTATATTTATTATATACAATTTCTCGATTTATTTAAACAAAAATAACCTTTATTTAAAGATATTTAGAATTTGTTTTAAATTCCCTATTATGATACCTTTACTTTATAGGAATACCCTACTAAAGGAGGAGCAAACATGAGCGTACATATTGGTGCAGAACAAGGAGAAATAGCAGATAAAATTTTATTACCAGGTGACCCATTACGTGCTCAATACATTGCAGAAACTTACTTAGAAGATGTGACACAATATAATCAAGTCCGAGGGATGTATGGCTTTACTGGAACATATAAAGGTGAACGCGTTTCTGTTCAAGGAACTGGCATGGGGGTTCCCTCTATATCTATTTATGCAAATGAATTGATTCAAAGCTATGATGTTAAAAAACTTATTCGTGTTGGGACATGCGGTGCAATCCAAAAAGATGTTAAAGTAAGAGATGTCATTTTAGCGCAAGGGGCTACTACTGATTCTCAACAAAATAATTTGATTTTCGACCATATTACATACTCTCCTATCGCTGATTTTGATTTATTAAAAAATGCTTATGATATCGGAACCAATAAAGGGTTAAATCTTCGAGTCGGTAATATCTTTACAAGCGATACATTTTATCGTGATAATGCTGAAGGAGTAAATGCATTGCTTGCGAAATATAAAGTTTTAGCAATTGAAATGGAATCGTCAGCTCTATATACATTAGCTGCCAAATATGATCGCCAAGCCCTGTCTATCCTGACAGTCTCAGATCATGTAATTACCGGTGAAGAAACTTCAGCTGAGGAACGTCAAACATCATTTAATGACATGATGGAAGTTGCTTTAGAAACAGCTATTAAATAATCTTTATATTTCAAGAAAAAAGCTTTCTACTCCTATGTTGAAAGTTTTTTTCAAAACATATTGTCAACCTTAACCAAGTAAAGGTTGACATATTTTCCGTTTAACCATATTATTTAAATTGGGAGGTGAAAAGCTTGAAATTAAGACCCATTGATCTAACGTTTGGAGCAATGTTTGTATGTTTAATGGCAATTGGAGCAAATATCGCTGTTTGGTTTCCAATGCTTGCTGTACCAATAGGCGGTGCAAGCGTGCCCTTATCCTTACAGACGTTTTTTGCCATATTAGCTGGTTTGATGCTCGGTAGGAAGCTCGGCAGTATCAGTATGATTACATATACGCTCGTTGGGATTGCTGGTGTCCCCGTTTTCGCCGGATTACAGGGAGGTCCAATGGCTATTATAAGTCCAACAGGTGGATTTATCATTTCCTTTATATTTGTTGCTTATTTTGTTGGATTAATCGTTGACCTTCATCAGAAACAATCTTTTCCCAGTTACTTAATCGCTTCGATTGTTGGTCTCATATGCAACTACGGTATCGGTGTTTCTTATATGTACTTTGCTATGAATACATGGTTAAACTTAGAAATAACTTATCTGTTAGCTTGGGCCGGAATGATCCCTTTCTTAATCAAAGACGGGGCTCTTGCCTGCTTAGCAGCTGTATTTATGGTTAGTTTAGCGAAACGGGTAAAGTTTAAATGGAAAACAAGTAGCGCGTGAATAAGAACTTAGATAAAAAAGATGTCCTAATCAAAGGACATCTTTTTTGTTGTTTATCTTTACATAAAAAAATAACGTCTGTATATTGTATTACATATACTTGTATCACACTGTAGTTGAGGTGACTCTAATTACATTCTCTAAAACGAGTAATCAGAAAGGATGCCAAAAGTTTATGCACATATTAGCTAATTATCCCCTAGTAGCTGCACTCCTCGGTATTATTATCGCGCAAACGATTAAAGTTCCCATTCGTCTTATTATAACTAAAGAATTTAAACCTGGCTTAGCATTTAGTACAGGTGGCATGCCAAGTAGTCATTCAGCAGCCGTCGCAGCTCTCACAACTGGTATTGGAATGTTAGAAGGTATCCAATCACCACTATTTGCTGCAGCATGTATTTTTAGTGTCATTGTTATGTTTGACGCCTCTGGGATAAGAAGGCAAGCTGGTGAACAGGCTGTTATCATAAATCAACTTATTAATGATTTTCAAGATTTCGTGGAGGGAACAAAAGCCTGGAAAGATAAAAAAGAAGATGAAAAACGCCAAGAGCTCAAAGAAATTATGGGACATCAGCCCATTGAAGTATTTGTAGGCGCATTACTCGGCATTGTTATCGCTTTCTTACTATACCAATTTTATTCTTGAACACCGCTGAAGTTCAAATGAACAACTGGAAACTGAGGAAAATAACTTCATCGACGTGATGACAATCAATTGACCAGCTGAAACACGTGTAAAACATCTTCATCGCACACATGATGATCATTTGAATCCCTGAAATACGGACAATACATTGTCATCAATAAGACGCGAAATGCAAGCTAATTCCATTCATAATAAGCCTCCAAGAGAAATCAACAATATTAAAAGACCTTCCTGAGTTAACAAGAAGGTCTTTCCATTATTTGTCATCCATCTTGGATGATTTGTTCGCGAAACACTTGCAGTGTTTCGTCTTCGTTCAATTCGATTAATTCTTTTTCTGTAATATCCCCATCGCCCATTTCAATAATATAAACATCAACTTCTTTTTTACCCCACTGAGAGTATACATCATCTACTGTGTCATAAAATAAATCAATTTTATTACCTTGGATCGCTCCACCTTTATCAGCGACAACCCCGTAACCGTAGTCAGGAATATAGAGGATTGTCCCAATAGGAAAAATAGATAAATCAGCAGCAATAGTAGAGTATAAATCTCGTTTAACTTTGACACCTGAATAAGTAATACCATAGGATGGGTGATCAGGACTTTTGCCTGTTGATTCAATGCCTGCCGTATAACCTGTTGCTAGAACTTTTTTACTTTCATATTGTTCTAAATCTATGGCTTCCTCTAAAGTTTGTGGGCCCTCTATTTGATCACTAGATATATATTTTTGTGGACCTACAAAGCTATTTAAAAGTTTTTCTTCCAAAATAACATCTCTAGAATTATCAGGATTATGTTTACTTGCTTGTGCGTGTGCACTTTCAGTTTCCATAAGTATGTCAGCTACAGATACGTTTGATAAGTGGGATAAGGTCGATAGAAATGCGCCTAATGCTAATAAAAACATGCTCGTTCTTCGTAAAACTTTACTTATAGTCAATAACAACACCTCTAGAGAGTCATCATTCCCTATTAGCAAAGTTTTATTCCTATTTTTTTAAAACATTTGATAACCGCTCTTACGTAAATATTTAATAACCATGCCAGAAACGATGGCACCGACAAATCCCGAAATAAGGATAATCCAATCAACTACAGTAATTCCTACTAACACGTTAAAAACAGTCGAAAAAGCCTCAGACGGTGCCGTGAAATATTTACTAACAGGTATGCCGTCAATAATAATAATAACGATAAAAGGATATAAAAAAGCCATCAACCATGTTCTCCGAAGTAGCATATTTAAAATAAAAGCTAATCCAAAAAAAATAACGAAATATAAAATAATCGAAACTATATGTTGTATGAGTTGTGCCAACTTTATAATCTCCTTCACTTTCTGTATTCCTGTCCAATTTACATTTTATATTAAAATACAAAAAAAGCAAAGACAAGAATAGCACACCCATCCCTTGAAGCAATGCACAAATTGTATCTGGCCAGACAGGTATTGGATATTTTAAATATATAATCATCCACATAATGTCTTTGCTTACTAAAATTCAGTTAATAAAACACATTAAATTTTCCTTTTTTCATAACAAGGCCTAAGCCACCAACTTTTAATAAATATCGATTAGCTAACATTTTTTTTATGACAGTTGCTTTCCAACCGTAAAGTTTACAATCACGCAAAATGGTTCCTATCGCATCATTGTAACCTAAGGAAATAACCGTTCCGAGTCGATCTGGTTTAAATTTGTCTAATTCTGTTTTCCCTCTTACTATTCTTTTAATATTGCGGGCTACAGTCTCAGACTGCTCTTCTGTAATTTGACCATGAGATGGGTAAGGTTTTCCCGTTTTTGTATTCCTCATTAATGCACAATCTCCTATAACGAATACATCGTCAAAGTCCTGTGCTCGCATGTCTTCACGAACTTCTATCTTACCTTGTTTCGTTTGAAAACCGGATCTTTCAACGACTGAATTGGCATGGCCGCTAGCCGCCCAGACCGTTGTCATCGTCGGAATTTCTATATTTTTCCCATCCTTTTCATAAATAACACTGTCTGGTTTACACTCTTTAAGAGACGCACCTGTTATTATTTCAATACCACGGGATTCTAATGAATTCATAGCATAATCTATTAATTGTTGATCAAGACCGAGCAAAATAGTAGATTCGCTCTCTAGATTAATTATTTTAACACGCGCCTTATTTATATCATAATCTTCACATAAATCCGGAACCCGGTTGGCCAACTCCCCTAAAAACTCTATACCTGTGAAACCCCCACCTCCTACAACAATGTTTATTCGTGATTGCTTTTTCTCTTTTTCATTGTTATATAGAGCAAAGTTATATTCTAAATGTTCTCGAATTAACATCGAACTATCAAGGTTTTTCATCATTAGTGCATGTTCAGCTAAACCAGGGATTTCATGTGACACTCCTTCAAATCCTAGTCCAATAACTAAAATATCATATTTTAACTCAGTTTCTTTAAGTTTGACTACCTTCTCTTCTGGCTTGATTCTTTCAACCGTATCGACTATAAAATTTACCCGCTCAGGCTTAATGACATTCTGAATCATGATTCGAACGTTATCATGATGTATCGTACCCGCTGCTGCTTCAT
>Ga0209487_1001600_pt1 | contig 18951 bp, 17 predicted proteins | sample Poulit2012_FD_187524 | JGI IMG/M metagenome (GOLD analysis project Ga0209487, IMG submission 187524) | Agricultural soil microbial communities from Georgia to study Nitrogen management - Poultry litter 2012 (SPAdes) (version 2) | ecosystem: Environmental > Terrestrial > Soil > Agricultural land...
TGATTACGGGTGATCACCCCTTAACAGCGCAGTTTGTAGCTGATAGACTGGGCATTAGTCAAGTGTTTGCCCAAACCAAACCTGCCGACAAAGCCCAACTGGTTGAGCAATTGCGCCAACAAGACGGCTTAGTTGCTTTTGTCGGCGATGGCATTAACGATGCCCCTGCCCTGGCACAAGCCGATATTGGCGTTGCTATTGGTGGTGGTACTGATGTCGCTATCGAGTCTGCCAATGTGGTACTACTGGGTGCACAGCTAGCTCCCATTAGCACGGGCATACAGTTGGCGCGTCTGACCCTGCGCAACATCAAGCAAAACCTTTTTTGGGCCTTTGCCTACAACGTCGCTTTAATACCGCTTGCGGCCGGGGGGCTATACTACTTAAGTGGCCACTTGTTTTCGCCCATTTATAGTGCTATCGCCATGGCTTTATCAAGCGTATTTGTTGTCAGCAATGCCCTACGTCTCAGGTACCTATCAGTGCAATGAGCAACAACCAAACCACTCATACTATCGGCGAAATTGCAAAAATGACTGGCTTGTCGGCCAAGATGATCCGCGATTACGAGCGCCATGGCCTCCTGGGGGCCGTGTCTCGCTCGGAAAGCGGTTACCGGCTATTTAATGACAATGACCTTCAAACCCTGCATTTCATTTCCCAGGCCCGCAGGCTTGGCTTTTCTTTGGCACAACTTCAAGATTTGCTGCAACTATGGCATAACAAATCACGCAGTAGTGCCGAGGTCAAGAAGCTAGCCCTGCAGCATATCCAAGCCCTTGAAGAGCGCGCCAATACCCTATTGTCCATGGCGGCCACCCTTAAAGAGCTCAGTGAACGCTGTCAGGGCGATGACCGCCCCGACTGTCCTATTCTCGAGGGGTTAGAGCAAACTTATACGGCCCCATCCCAGACCGAAAAATGATCCTCATAATTCGGGCGCTCTTTGGGCCGCACCTCGGCAAGGGGGGTGCCAATGGAAATAAAACCCATGAAGTTGTGCTCTAGATCATCAAAGCCCAATGCAGCGGGTACTGCCTCGGTATAGGTACCGATGCCGGTGCTCCAAAAAGCCCCGTAACCCAGCGAGTGGGCTGCATTAAGGATATTCATGACCGCCGCGCCCGTGGACAAAATACGCTCTTGTTCAGGGATACGCTCATTACTGTGATCGATATAGCAGGCCACTGCCAGCAAGACGGGCACCTGGCTTAACCAGCGTCGCATGGTAGCGATCTGGGGCTCGGTCAATGGGTTGCCCTCATCAGCCCGAGCGGCAATTGCCAGCTCAATTAACTTTCCCACATCTTCGGAACGTATGCGCTTAAAACGCCACGGCCGCAGCATGCCATGATCTGGGGCCGACATGGCCGACTGCAACAAAGCGGCCAGTTCCTCTTCAGAGGGGCCTGGTGCCTGCACAAATTTAACCGAATTGCGAGACTGTAAATTTTCAATAATTGCGTTCATGAATCTATTCCATATCATTATTGGTTGCGGTTAAGTGCTGCACTACGCATTAGGGCCTTCATGTCGCGTATAGCGCGCGTCCAGCCCACAAAAACTGCTTGTGCAACAATGGCATGACCAATATTTAGCTCTTCGATACCCTCAATGGCAGCGACGGGTTGGACATTTTGATAATGCAAACCATGGCCCGCATTGACCCGCAGACCCAGCGCTACCCCAGCCTGGGTGGCAGCGCGAATACGCTCTAGCTCTTTGGCAGCCTGTTCCTTGGTGGGCGCGTCCGCATAAGTGCCCGTATGAAGTTCGATCACCGTAGCCCCGGCTTTTTTTGCCATTTCAATTTGCTGGGCCTCGGGGTCGATGAAAATAGACACACGAATACCTGCCTCCTTAAGTTGCTCTACAGCCGCTTTAACCTGCTCAAAATGGCTGATGACGTCCAGCCCCCCTTCAGTAGTCAACTCATTGCGCTTTTCCGGGACTAAACAAACATCATCGGGCTGCACCTGACAAGATATCGCCAACATTTCCTTGGTAATAGCGCACTCTAGATTCATGCGCGTCCGGATACGCTGGCGCAGGGCGTAAACATCCGCATCCTGAATATGGCGGCGATCTTCGCGCAAATGCAAAGTAATGAGATCTGCACCCGCTTCTTCGGCGAGCTGGGCTGCCTTAAGCGGATCAGGATAGGTCGTAAAACGTTGTTGACGAAGGGTAGCAACATGGTCAATGTTGACGCCAAGTTCAATCATATTAGGCCTCTGAATAATTTATTGTTCATCATGACACCCCATCTAGCGAGGTTGCCCTACTGTACCTTAAGAATACACTGCCCCGTCGTCAAGCAAAGTACGCCTTGTGGCAAGCCACTACAAGGCCACGGGTGAATCTTCTTCTTGCTCTAGCTGCTTTTGTTGCGCCTCAAGCTCTTGTAGGGTTTCATCATCTAAATTCCAGCCACCCCCCAGTGCTTTGTAAAGGTTAAGACGGTTTAGTAACGATTCGAGTCCTGTTTGCACAAATTTCAGCTGCGTTGCATACAGATTGACCTGTGCCGTTTGTACTTGCAAAAAGCTGTCCACACCAGTCTCGTAACGCAAATTAGCCAGGCGCAGGCTTTCCGCTGCAGAGGCCTCCATGGCACGTAAAGCATCTAATTGCTCACGATAGGTGGCCTCGCCTGCCAACGCATCTGCGACCTCTTTAAAGGCGGTTTGAATGGTTTTCTCATACTCGGCCACGGCAATATTTTGGCGTGCCTTGGCAATATCATAGGCCCCCTCTACCCCACCAGAAAACAGAGGCATGCTTATTTGCGGTGAATACTGCCAAAAGTCGTTCCCCGAACGGAACAGCCGACTAAAGCTAGGGCTTGCCAGCCCAAACAGGCCTGTAATGGAAATAGAAGGAAAAAAAGCGGCCCGGGCGGCGCCCACATTGGCGTAAGCAGCCTGCAACTGATGTTCAGCAGCCCGAATGTCGGGGCGCCGCACCAACAATGAAGACGGCAAACCAACCGGAATAGAGGATACTATCTGTTCTTGGGAAAAAGCCATGCTGTTGGGCAGCTCGTCAGGCATTGAAGTGCCCAATACTAGTTCCAAGGCATTTTTAGCCTGAGCCAAATCGCGTTCCATCTGCTTGATATCAGCACGGACTGTTTCCAGTTGCAATTCAGCCTGTTGCAGATCAAGCGCCGAGGCAGTACCGACATCGTAAAGTTGGCGCACCAGCCTGAGTGTTTCTGCCCGACTTTCCTCGGTGCGACGCGTCAAATCAAGCATGGTTTGCGCCCCGCGCCAGCGCAGGTAGCTTTCAGCAACTGCTGCAATCACATTGATTTGTACTGTGCGTTGGGCTTCGGCAGTAGCCAAAAACTGCTGATAGGCGGCCTCGCTAAGGTTGCCTAAGCGGCCAAAGAAGTCTAATTCAAAAGCCGTTAAGCCAACACCTGCCTGAAAGCTGCGACTAATTGCCGGAGAATCGGGGCCTGCAAGGCGCATATCTCGCGGGTTGCGCGTGACTTGGCCGGTGCCTCCAACCCCCAGGCTTGGGAATTGATCGCTGCGTGCAACACCGTATTGCGCCTGCGCCTCTAACACCCGATCAACGGCAATGCGAATATCACGATTATTTTCCAAGGCCACATCAATCAATGCCTTAAGCTGCGGATCATTGAAGAACTGATCCCAACCTAGCTCATTGAATTCAGAGTCGGCTAATAACTGATCGTGCTGAGTACCACCCACCTGGGGGTACTCAGCCGGAATTGGCGCCTCGGGTCGCTCATAATTGGGTGCCAACGAGCAGCCGGCTAATACCAAAGCGGCTGCTAGGGTAGAAAGTGTCAACCGAGTGGTAGCCCCCATCATGAATTCTCCTGCTGTTGACTATCCGCGTCATCCGGACGCGAAGTTTTTGTAGCCTGGTCCTGTTCGGCGTGCAAACGTGCTTGCTCTTCCTTGAAAGCACGAGCCTCTGCACCCAATAACCGCGGCTTGGTCTTAAAGACCTTCATCACTGTGACAAAAAATATAGGTACAAAAATCACCGCTAGTGGCGTAGCAGCAAGCATCCCGCCCAAAACACCAAAGCCTACGGCGTGTTGACTTGCCGCACCCGCCCCACTGGACAGAGCCAATGGAGTAACCCCCAAGATAAAGGCAAAGGAGGTCATAATAATCGGGCGGAAGCGCAAACGGGCCGCATGAGCGGTAGACTCGATTAGTTTGTCAGTTCGGGCATAGGCGTCTTTGGCAAACTCGACAATTAAAATGGCGTTTTTCGCCGCCAGCCCGATCACGGTGATCATCCCCACCTGAAAGTAGACGTCATTGGCCATTCCTTTCAGAGAGACCATACCCACGACACCGAGCATCCCCAAGGGCACCGCCAACAATACGGAGAAGGGAATAGCCCAACTTTCATATAAGGCCGACAGCACCATAAAGACGACGAGGATGGATAGCCCCATAAGAATCAGAGTCTGCCCTGCTGCTTCGCGTTCTTGGAATGACAAACCAGTCCATTCATAGGCAAACCCTGCTGGCAATTGGCCGACCAGGCGCTCCATTTCATCCATGGCTTCACCACTGGTATAACCTGGCGCTGCTTCACCATTAAAACGCACGGACTCATAGCTGTTGTAACGCACTATTTGAACTGGCGCGAGATCGGGCTTTGCAGTCACAAAGGTGCTTAGGGGGACCATTTTGCCTTGGTTGTTTTTCACGTTCATTTGCAGCACGGTATCAATATCCATGCGGAACGCTTCATCGGCTTGAACCCAGACATTTTCCACCCAGCCTTCGTTGGTGTACTTACCAATATAAGCGGAACCCAGAGCCGTTGATAATAACTGGGACGCTTCGGCAAAGGACACACCTTGGGCGGCGGCCTTTTCACGGTCGATACTCACCTGCCACTGCTGTCCGGGCGCCAACCCGGTAATACGCGTCTGCGTCAGCACAGGGCTTTCAGCAGCCATCTGCATTAGCTGTTGGGCCCCTTGCATTAATGCTTCATGACCGAGGCTACCTCGGTCTTCAAGACGCATATCGAACCCCTGCGCATTACCCAAGGACATAATGGCTGGCGGCACGATGGAAAACACCATGGCATCAGGAATGCCATACAATAACTGACCCATGGCCTTGCCCGCCACCGCTTGGGCAGAATCCCCAGGGCCTCGGCGTTCATTGAAGTCTTTTAGCGTTACAAAGGCCAGACCTGCATTCAGGCCATTACCGTTAAAACTAAAACCCTGTACCGCAACCAAATCTTGAACTTGAGGCTGGTTAAGGAAATAGTTCTCGACATCCTCTATGACATCCAGCGTACGGTTGGCTGTGGAACCCGCGGGTAACTCGATGTTGGCAAACACAAAACCCTGATCTTCTTCGGGTAAAAAACCACTGGGCAAGCGCGTATAACCCCACGCCATCAAGGCGACCAACAAGACATAAATCAGCATGCCTTTGCCCAGGTGCTTGAAGCTACGACCCACAAAGCCTTCATAACGATTGGAGATAGCGCCAAACACGCGGTTAAATATCCCAAAAAAGCCACGGCGCTCACCAGAATGCGTTTTGGGATCAACCGGCTTGAGCATGGTCGCGCATAGGGCCGGCGTAAAGCTAAGGGCAAGAAAGCCCGAGAAAAAGATTGAACTGGCCATTGCCACGGCAAACTGTCGGTAAATAACCCCTACAGAGCCAGACATAAAGGCCAGAGGCAAGAAAACCACCGTCAAAATCAGCGTAATACCGACAATGGCCCCAGAAATCTGCGGCATGGCCTTAATGGTGGCCTCTTTGGGAGGCAGCCCTTCCTCGGACATGATCCTTTCGACGTTCTCTACCACGACAATCGCATCATCCACCAGGATCCCAATCGCCAAGACCATCGCAAACATCGTCAAGACATTAATGGAAAAACCCAATGCATTCATGACGGTCATGGCACCCATAATGGCAACCGGAACGACCAAGGCCGGAATAATCGTGTAGCGAATATTCTGTAAAAACACATACATGACGATAAAGACCAGTACCATGGCCTCTAGTAATGTATGCAACACCTGCTCGATAGAGGTCTCTACATAGGGAGAGGTGTCATATGGGACCGAGTAGCTCACCCCTTCCGGGAAAAAGGGTTCTAGCTCATCCATCATCTCTTTGACACCCTTGGCCGTAGACAAAGCGTTGGCTTCAGGGGCTAAGGAGATAGCAAAAGCAGCGGTAGGATGCCCATTTAAACGGGCTCCAAACTGATAGTTATCCGCACCAACCTCGACCCTTGCCACATCTTTGATGCGCACCGTCGAGCCATCGGGATAAGCGCGCAACACAATATTGCCAAACTCATCAGGGTCTTTGAGCTGGCCATTGGCAACGATGGGGGCAGCCACCATCTGGTTTTTCGGGTTAGGTGGTGAACCAAGAATACCCGCTGAAATCAGGATATTTTGTTCGCTAATTGCTTCATTAACCTCGGCAATACTCAGGTCATAGCTGATCAGCTTTTCTGGGTCCACCCAAACTCGCATGGCTTTGGATGAGGCAAAAAGCTGAAATTTCCCCACACCTGGTACGCGAGACACCGCATTTTGCACATTACGTTTGATGTAATCGGCAAGATCTGTTTCATCAAGACGCCCGTCTTCGGAAGAAAGCGCCACAACCATCAAAAAGCTGGCTGTACTTTGCTCTACCTGAAGACCTTGCTGCATCACTGCTGCAGGCAAGTTTGAGGTGATATTAGAGATACGGTTTTGTACGTCTACCTGGGCCAAATCGGGATCGGTGCCCGGCGCAAAGGTCGCAGTAATCTGGCTGCTGCCATAAGAATCACTGACCGACTCATAATAAAGCAGGCCTTTGGCGCCGTTTAGTTCGTTCTCAATCACACTGGCGACCGAGCTCGCGGCATCTTCAGCCGAAGCCCCAGGATAAGTTGCAGTAATACTGATTGCGGGTGGCGCCACTTCAGGATACTGTGACACTGGCATCGTCGTTACTGACAGGATGCCAAAAAGAGCAATTCCCAGCGCTACCACCCAAGCGAAAATTGGGCGATCAATAAAAAAATGTGGCATAGACTAACTCAATCTTTGGGCGCTGCTTTTTGTTCAGCAATGGCGTCTTCTTCGGGGTCGTTTGGCTGCCAAGGCATGGCGGCCACGGGGGCATTAGGCCGTATTTTTTGAAAGCCCGCAACAATAACCACCTCATCAGGATTGAGGCCTTCTTCGATAACCTTCATGCCGTCAATTTCCTGACCCACCTTGACGGGCGCAATTTGCGCCTTATCGTCCTTGACAACGTATAAGGTGGTGGCGCCGCTTGCGCCATATTGCACGGCTTGAGCCGGGACTAGCAAAGCATCTTGTTTGATCCCTTGTTCTACACGTACCCGCACAAACATGCCCGGTAACAGGTATTGGTCAGGATTGGGGAAAATGGCGCGCATGGCCAATTGCCCGGTCGTAGGATCTACAGATACCCCAGAAAACAGTAGCCGCCCTTTTTCAGGGTATTCCTCTTCATCGATCAGCGCCGTAACCTCGGCTTCGCCTTGGGCATTCGCATCGATCTGCCCGGCTGCAATAGCTTTGCGCAAAGCAATAAATTCTTGGGCCGGCCGGCGAATATCGATATAGAGCTCGTCTATTTGTTGGATGGTGGCCAAATGGGTGGCCTGGGTGGCGCTTACCAAAGCCCCTTCAGTAACTTCAGCCTTGCCTATCCGGCCCGAGATAGGTGCGGTGACCTCGGTATAACCCAAATCAATTTGGGCCGCTTCAAGGGCCGCCTTCGCGCCGGCGACTTCCGCCTGGGCTTGTTGGTGTTGGGCTATGGCAGTGTCATAATCCTGCTGACTAACGGCGCGCTCTTTTATCAAACGCTCGTAACGATTGGCCAAAGAGGCTGCCGACTTGGCCTGGGCCTCGGCCTGCAGCAAACGGGCCTGGGCTTGGTTACGAGCCGCTTCGTACGGCGCAGGGTCAATGGTAAAAAGCAACTGACCCTCTTCCACCTCGCTACCTTGCTCAAAATGAATTTCTGTCACAATACCAGTCACACGGGCGCGCACCTCAGCATCTTTGATGGCATCAGCGCGGCCGGGCAAATCAATATAGATAGGCGCCGGCTTGGGCTCGACCTGGAATACTTGTACGGGCACTTGCATGCCCTCTTGAGCTGACTGTTCGGGTTTTTCACCACAAGCGGCCAAAGCCAAAACGGTGCAACCTACCAGGACGCGTAAAGATCGCCGTACAAAAAGGCGGCTATGAAGCATAGAAGAGCTCCTACGGGAGAACCATGAAGTAACAAATGAGAATCAGTACAAACTATCAAAGTGTATCGGTATTTGTACTGATTAACAATCTTGATTTTTTTCACAAAGTATGTGCAAGCACTAGCCCAATAGCAAGGCGTCATCGTCCACGGTTTCACCCCGAACTTGCTCGAACATGGCTAATAAATCAGGGACGGTCAGATTTTGACGTTCTGCACCACTCACATCCAGTACCACTTTTCCTTGGTGCAGCATGATGGTTCGCTCACCAATTTCAAGAGCCTGTCGCATACTATGTGTGACCATCATTGTGGTCAAATGTTCATCGGCTACCAGTTTTTGGGTTAACTCGAGCACAAATTCAGCGGTGCGCGGGTCCAGGGCTGCCGTGTGCTCATCAAGCAGCAAAATTTTCGAAGGCCGCATGGCTGCCATCAGAAGGCTAACTGCCTGACGTTGGCCGCCCGACAATAAACCTATACGGTCTGTTAGACGATTTTCCAAACCCAGGCCCAGCAAAGACAGGCGTTCCTGGAATTCTTCGCGCATACTGCGCTTGACTGCCAGACGCAACCCGCGAGGGCGCCCACGCTGGGCAGCTAAAGCCATGTTCTCTTCAATGGTCAGCTCTTCGCAGGTGCCAGCCATGGGGTCTTGGAACACCCGCGCCACCATGTTGGCCCGCACCCAAACTGGTTGCCGGGTGATATTTACCCCAGCCAGCCGAATGATACCCTCATCGACAAACAAAGCGCCTGAGATGGCATTTAACAAAGTAGATTTGCCCGCCCCATTGGAACCAATCACCGTCACAAACTGACCCTTGGGGATACTAACATTCAGCCCACGCAAAGCTTTGGTTTCGATTGGTGTCCCTGGGTTAAAGGTGATTTGTAAGTTTTCTGCATCTAACATCATGGCGTTTTCTCCGGGCGGCTACCAAAAACAGCTTGGTTTTTAGGGGGTACGCCAAGTTTCGTCTGAACTTGGCGCAACTTAAATGCACGTGGGCTGGCAATTATCCTCGCTTGGCTTTAAATCGTTGTTTAAGTAGAGGCAATACCAGAGCCACAGTGACCAGGATGGCCGTTAACAAGTTAAGATCCTGGGCCTTGAGACCGATGAAATCGGCATTGAGCGCCAAAGCAATAAAGAAACGGTACAGTACCGCACCAATAATAACGGCAAAGGTTGTGATAATCATGCGGCGCGCAGGAATGATGCTTTCACCAATAATGACCGCCGCCAAGCCGATCACAATCGTACCAATTCCCATGGAGATATCAGCCCCCCCTTGGGATTGCGCAAAAAAGGCGCCTGCCAACGCAACCAGACCATTAGATATGGCCATCCCTAGCAAGACCATGGCCCAGGTACGTACCCCTTGGGCACGCGCCATCGGTGCATTGACCCCCGTCGAGCGCATGGCCAGCCCCGTTTCGGTCGCGAAAAACCAATCGAGTACAACTTTGGCGACCAGCACCACAACCACCAACATCAGGGGGCGGAAAATATAATCCGCCATGCCTTCAGGTTGCAACACACTAAATACCGTGGGCTCCATAATTAACGGCACGTTGGGTCGGCCCATAATACGCAGGTTAATGGAGTACAACGCTATCATGACCAAAATACTGGCCAACAAATCCATAATTTTAAGGCTGACATTCAACCAACCCGTCACCACCCCGGCACAAGCCCCGGTCAGGGTCGCTATGGCAGTTGCCAAAAAAGGATCAACCCCTTGGCTAATCAGCGTGGCGGCTACTGCCCCACCGAGTGGGAAGCTGCCATCCACAGTTAAGTCAGGAAAGCGCAGGACGCGAAAGGAAATCAATACCCCGAGGGCTACCAACCCGAAAATCAGCCCAATCTCGAAGGCACCCCATAGCGTATAGATAGACATATTTGGTCAACCAAAAAAACCAGCTACGGGTTGGGCGGAAATCGCCGCCACAACCCCCTTGAAGTCTGAAAAAAATTCGGGCAGCACTTAGCAACACCTTGAACCGTCAGAGGCAGTGTCGCCGTGCTGCCCGAACAGCCAGTGTTATTCAATTACTTTGGCAGCCTCAGCGACCAATTCTTCATCAAGTTCGACCCCTTGTTTACGGGCGGCATCAACGTTGACATACAGTTCGAGTTCTTTGCCATACTCGGAGGGGATGTCACCGGGCTGCTCACCCTGTAGAATACGATCTACCATCTCGCCTACCTGACGGCCCATGTTGTAGTAGTTGATCCCCAAGGCAGCGATGGCACCGCGCTCGACACTATCTGTATCAGAAGCAATGAGGGGAATTTTGGCGTCATTACCGACCTTGACCAAGGACTCATAAGCAGAGACCACGTTGTTATCGGTGTTGGTATAGATAGCATCGACCTTGCCCACCAGGCTGCGCGCCGCTGCCCCTACATCAACAGTGCGCGCTGCGGTCGCCTCGACCAGACCAATATCTTTTTCCGACAAGATTTTGCGCAGCTCTTCGACCACGACAACCGAGTTGGCTTCACCTGGGTTATAAACCATACCCACATTTTTGACGTCGGGCACAATGCGTAAAATGAGATCGACTTGATCTTCGAGTGCCAGCGCATCAGACACCCCAGTGACATTGGTACCCGTTGGCTCCATAGTAGACACCAGCTGAGCGGCAACAGGATCGGTCACCGCTGCATACACTACAGGGATACTTTTGGTTGCCGCCACCACTGCTTGGGCTGAAGGGGTGGAAATGGCAACGATCACATCGGAGTCATCACCCACAAATTTGCGGGCTATTTGCGCTGCAATGGCGGTATTGCCCTGCGCGGTCTGAAACTGCCACTTGAAGCCGTCATCCGGGTTATACCCTTTTTCCAAGAGCACATCTTTGGCACCCTGACTGACTGAATCAAGAGCTGGATGCTCGACAATGGAGGAAACGGATACTGTTTGTGCAGTAGCAATCCCGCCTATTCCCAAACCCAAGCTCAGTGCCAGAGGGGCAACAAAAGCAGATAAAGCTTTGAATTTCATGGAAAACTCCTTTTAGTGGAATGGTTTTTTGCTAATCAGATTTTAGCAATGAATTAGTTATTTTTTGCACCCAAATGGGATAATAGCCCTTTTACCCATTTTAATGCTGGAAAACGATAGGCCTTTTTCAACTGGCCCGCCCGCTCTAATAGGGCACCAATTGAAATGTCTAGTTGTTTTCCCTTAAACGCTAAAACAACAATATTACCTTCATCTACTTCGGGCAGAGGCACCAAAGCCCCCTTAAAGGCCTTGCTAATATTCTCTATATTATGCGCATAGCTCTCATGAGCACCAAACAAATTAATAACGCAGATGCCATCCGGGCCCAGCGCCTCATAACAACCCTGATAAAAATCTGCGGAAGAACAAGAAGGCCCCTCAGCATAGGCATCATAAAGATCTACAAGCAGGACATCATATTGACCCTGGACCTCCGCCTGACGCGTCCATTCCTGGGCATCGGCATGAATAACCTGAACGCGCTCTGAGGTCGGCAACTTGAAAAAAGCCTGGCACATCGCCGTAACGGCCGGGTTAATTTCAACCACATCAATTTGCAACTTGGGCATTTGGGCGTGACAAAATCGCACCACAGCCCCGGCGCCCAACCCTAAGACCGCCATCCGGTGTACGGCTTGAGAATGCTCGAAGAGCAACCAACCCATCATCTGTTGCGTATAGCTTAGGACCAAATCATTCGGACGAGTCAGGCTCATTGCCCCTTGTATCCAACGGGTACCAAAATGGAGGTAACGCACCCCACCGTCTTCAGACAACGTGATGTCACCTGGATTATCTTCCTCGGGCACCAAAAAATCTGTCAATCTGCTTTCCTCTCAATCTGTTTCATCGCCAATGATCCTGCCTGGGAAAGAATTGGACGTGTCATTGGTGATGAAGACACTATTAGTTACCAATGCAGGTAAAAAATCTGAGCACACTATATAACACCCCCCCGAAAAAACAAAATCAGGGATCTGCCCAATAACACTAATAACGCCAACAACAGCAATAACAGCCCAACCCAGTATCAGCGCAAAAGAAAAGCGACGAAAAACAGCACAAAACTAACAGTACAAAAGAAACGCGCTGCCATGGGCAGCGCGTAACAACAAAATCAAAGAGGCAAACTGTGCTGAGCTAATTTTGCTTATTGGATTGGTTATGCTCTAGTTGCTCGTCCTGATCGAGGCGTTTTTTGGCCTCGACGGTTTCGCGGTCTTCGGGAGCAACCCAATTAAGCGGCTCAATCTCTAACTGTTGACGTCTACGTCGACGACGGTTTGCTGTCATAGTTTTTCCTGATAATCCATCATTAAAAGAAGCGTTTCCAGCCCTTTGGCCTTGGTTTAAGCTTTAATAATGTTGGCCATGGCTGCATGCAAACTGCATGGCAAAATGGTTGGGCATGATACTGCAAAGGTTGGACATGTTGGTGCCCTGATAACCTAATAATCTTTTGCAGTCGAGCCCAAAAACGCCAAAACTGTTGTAGTTTAACAGATCTTTCAAAAAAACTCAATAATGACAAGCAGTTAGCTCTTGCCACCGGCAGCTTGCACGCACTTTTCATCCCTGCCCTGCTAGCCCAGGATTTTTTAGCTAAAATGACTAGCTCCTTAATTCATCCCCCCTTATCTATAAGTGATATACCGTGAAAATAGCTACTTGGAACGTTAATTCCCTGCGGGTGCGCTTACCTCAAGTAATCGACTGGTTACAGCAGCACGATGTTGACATTCTGTGCTTGCAAGAGCTCAAATTGCCTGATGACAAATTTCCTCTTGAAGCCCTCCAGGAAATCGGCTACCAAGCAGCCTGGGCAGGCCAGCCCACCTATAACGGAGTGGCATTGGTCAGCAAACTGCCAGGCACCGAGGTGCAACGCAATCTGCCTGACTTCGAAGACCCCCAACAGCGCCTTATTGCTGCCACCTATGAAACTGAAGCAGGACCATTACGCGTTGCCAGCGCCTATTGCCCCAACGGCGAGGCACTGGACAGTGACAAATTCATCTACAAGATGGCCTGGTTTGAAGCTTTCCACAGCTGGCTAGCCAAAGAGCAAAAAAAATACCCCCAATTAGTCGTTTTAGGCGACTATAATATTGCCCCAGCTGATATTGACGTGCACGATCCCAAACGCTGGGAGGGCAAGGTGCATACATCACCGGAGGAACGCGAACATTTCCAAGCCCTGCTACAAATGGGCTTTGTCGATGCCTTTCGGGCCCACCACCCCGATGATCCCGGTTTTAGCTGGTGGGATTATCGCCGTCGCGCCTTTGCCCGCGATGCCGGTCTACGCATTGACCACGCCCTGGTGTCCCAGGCGCTTTGGCCCCACTGCGTCGATGCCTGGGTTGATAAAGACCCTCGAAGCAACACCCAGCCATCAGATCACACCCCCGTTGTCATTCAATTAAGTATTTAATCGCCATGGCTCACATCTCTGCCGCGCCCCAGTTAGGCAATGTCATCATCATCGCCGCCCCCAGCGGCGCGGGCAAATCCAGCCTGGTTAATGCCCTGCTGCAACAAGACCAAAACATACAGCTTTCCATTTCCTGCACCACGCGTCCAGCGCGTCCCGGCGAAACCGAAGGCCAACATTATTACTTCATCAGCGAAGACCAGTTCCAACAGCTTAGAGACAGTAATGAGCTCCTGGAGTGGGCCAAAGTACATGATAATTACTACGGCACGCCGGCTGAACCCGTACGTCAGATGCTTCGTCAAGGCCAAGACGTTATCTTGGAAATTGACTGGCAGGGCGCCCGACAAATTCGACATTTTTTCCCTGATGCCATAGGTGTTTTTATTTTGCCCCCTTCCATCGAGGCCCTCGAAGAGCGGTTACGCCGACGCGGCCAAGATTCCGAAGCAGTCATTACCCGCCGACTATTGGCTGCAGGCGGCGAAATGGCGCATGTTTCAGAGTTCCAATATGTTATTATTAATCAAGAGTTTAATCATGCGCTCCAAGATCTGCAGAGCATTGTCCATGCTAGCCGGTTACGCACTAGCTTACAAAGCAGCCGGCATGCCGATCTTTTTTCGCAATTGGGTATCCAAAACCCATCTGGTGATAGCTAAAATCCGCTAGAATTTTCTTAACGATTGTTTAACCCCTATTGTTTACCAAGGTTAACTATTATGGCTAGAATTACAGTAGAAGACTGTCTACAACAAATCGATAACCGTTTCGATCTTACCCTCGTAGCGGCATACCGTGCGCGCGAACTGGCTCAGGGTCACGAGCCCCGTCTCGAAACAAAAAACAAACCCACCGTTACCGCCTTGCGCGAAGTCGCTGCAGGGGTTACCGGGCTCGAGATGCTGCGCAAGGTTCCCACCTAACCAAACCATTACAGGTCTTTACCTGTTAAGGCGACAAAGATGGCATTTTCGACAATTCGTGACGCATCTTCCGGATTACTAGCTGCCCTAAAAAAGGGGCCGCGTATCCGCCGTAATCGTGGCCATAAACTGGCCACCTTGCCTGATGTCACGCCGCGTAAAAATACCATCGCTTCGCTCGCCCCTTTGATGAAGGTCATCGAGCCCTATCTCGATACCACAGATATCGAGCGCATCAAGGAATCCTATAAATTGGCCGATGAGGCCCATCTGGGTCAATTTCGCTCTAGTGGTGAGCCCTATATCACCCACCCCATTGCCGTCGCCACCATCTGTGCCGGCTGGAAACTTGATGCTGACTCCATCATGGCGGCGCTGTTGCATGACGTTATCGAGGATCAAGACGTCAGCAAACAAGAGCTGGCCGAAAAATTCGGCGCTGATGTAGCAGAAATAGTAGATGGGGTCACCAAACTCGAGCGCCTGCAATTTGAATCCCGCAGTTCGCAGCAAGCCGAAAGCTTCCGGAAAATGCTTTTGGCAATGTCCAAAGACGTGCGCGTCATACTCATCAAGCTGGCCGACCGGCTACACAATATGCGCACGCTGGATGCGGTCAAACCTGAAAAACGGCGGCGAGTCGCCCGCGAAACCTTGGACATTTACGCCCCCATTGCCCATCGGCTCGGGTTAAATGCTCTATTTCGCGAACTTCAAGATCGCTGCTTCAAGGCCATTTACCCCAACCGTTACGATGTGCTCCGGCGTGCCTTGCTCGCGGCCCGCGGTAACCGTCGCGAAATGCTCACCAAGGTGCAACGCACCGTCAAGGCGGCATTGCCCGCGGCTGGCATCGAAGCCGAAATTGTTGGCCGGGAAAAATCCCTTTACAGCATTTTTCGTAAAATGGTCGAGCAGAAAAAAACCTTTTCCGATGTGCTCGACATTTACGGCTTTCGCATCATCGTCAACACCCTGCCCGAATGCTACCTGGCGCTAGGAACCATCCACCAGCTTTACCGTCCAGTACCCGGCAAATTCAAGGACTATATCGCCATTCCCAAAATCAATGGCTATCAGTCTCTGCATACGACCCTAATTGGCCCATTTGGTACTCCAGTTGAGTTCCAGTTGCGCACCCACGACATGGATCATGTCGCCGAAGACGGCGTCGCCGCCCATTGGCTCTATAAAGACGATGGTACCTCGCTTAACGAGCTACAAAAGAACACCCACCGCTGGTTGCAATCGCTATTAGACATCCAAAGCCAAACAGGCGATTCCAGCGAATTTCTCGAGCACGTCAAGGTCGACCTCTTCCCAGACGCTGTTTACGTGTTCACCCCCCGCGGAAAAATTATTTCGCTGCCTCGTGGCGCCACACCCATTGATTTCGCCTATAGCATCCATACCGATATCGGCAATCAGGCCGTGGCCTCTAAAGTCAATGACGTCTTTGTATCTTTACGCACCGAGCTCAAAAGTGGTGATCTAGTCGAAATCATCACATCGGCAGCGGCACGCCCCAGCGTTCAATGGCTCAATTTTGTCCGCACCGGGCGCGCACGCTCTGAAATCAGGCATTATCTGCGTACCGTCAAATACGAAGAATCCGTAGCTTTTGGCCGCCGCTTACTGGAAAAAGCCCTACAAGAACTTAGCCTTGACCTGCCAGCAGATGACGACCCCAATTGGGACAAGCTGGCCCGCAGCAGCGGTGCCAATTCCCGGGAAGAAATTCTGGCTGACATTGGTTTAGGCAAACGCTTGGCGGCGGTAGTGGCTCGTCGGTTGGCTTCCGGACATAGCTTGATCGCCACTACGGCGGCAGCGGTCGATGAACAAACCGCCACCGAGTCCGCCCCCATCGTGATTCACGGCAACGAGGGGCAAGCCGTTCAATTGGCCCAATGTTGTGGCCCCCTGCCTGGGGATGCCATTATTGGCGTTATAAAGGCCGGCCACGGGCTGATCGTCCACATGAGCGAATGCACCGTAGCCCAGCGTCAACAAGCCAAAGAGCCCGAGCGCTGGATACCGGTAGTCTGGGATACTGAAACGGCACGCCACCTGACCACTCGCCTGGATGTTACCGTGCTTAATGAACGCGGGGTTCTGGGCCGACTGGCCGCTGCCATTACCGACAGCAACTCTAATATCATCCACCTGACCATGCCCGAAGAGGGCGAGGCAGCAGCCCAACTGCACTTAAGCTTACAAGTTGATAGCCGCAATCACCTGGCGCAGGTTATCCGAGCCATCCGCCAAATTCCACAAGTACAAAAAATAACCCGGGTTAAAGGCGGTACCAGCATGCACTAGCCCCTCATTGGGGCCTGCCCCTATTTTCCCATGCGTTGAGCATGCTGTTTTTTGTATTTGGGTTATTGATTGCTGCACAAGTAAAAGCCCAAGCCCCCTCACCCAATTCAAGTGCAACCGACAAGCAGCCTGCCACGTTGCGCCTGGCGGGCCCTGCAGCGGGGGTCTCCAACGCGCTTATCCATCTGGCCAACCACCCCGAAGACTATGGCCTGAGTCAAGCCGTCGAATTTACCCTGTGGAATACACCTGATCAGCTCCGCGCCTTGATTTTATCTGATCAGGCCGATTTTATTGCACTGCCAACCAATGTCACCGCCAACCTCTATAACCGAGGTGCTCCCCTGCAACTGCTCAATGTATCTCAGTGGGGGGTGTTGTGGGTAATCTCTCGTGATGCGTACAAAAGCACTTTGAACGATTTTATTGGCGAAGAAATTGGCGTTCCTTTCCGCGGTGATATGCCCGATATTGTATTGACCCATTTGATCACAGAGGCGGGCCTGGACCCCAAAAAAGACTTTCGCCTGCATTATCTGGCCACCCCCATGGAAGCCATGCAAATGCTTATCATGCGCCGCCTAGATCATGCTTTATTAGCCGAGCCTGCGGTCTCCATGGCTTTGCGCAAAACACACTCCTTCCCCCTGTCTGCAATTGCCCCTGAGCTTCATCGCAGTGTCGACTTGCAACAAGAATGGGGCCGCCTAATGCATACCGAAGCCCGTATACCCCAGGCAGGAATTGCCGCCGTTGGCGCGCTACGTCATCAGCCGGCCGTGCTCGAACAATTCTCTCAAGCCTATGAGGCAGCCAATCGCTGGTGCTACCAGCATGCCCAGGACTGCGCATTAGAGGTCGCCCAAGCAGTGCCCATGCTGGATGCCGCGGCCGTCCAGGATTCCCTGGATAGGCAGAATACGTATTTTGCCACGGCCCAAGAAGCCGCCCCCGAACTCAAGCGTTTTTATCAAATATTGCTTGATCACCAGCCAGCAACTATTGGCGGCAAACTGCCTGAAGAGCAATTCTATCACCAAGAACAGTCATGATCAGGCAGCGCATACTTCAGTGGCTTGGTGCCCTGTTAAGTTATCTGTGTAGCGGATGTGGGGCCATGGCCAGCCTGTTTATCTTCTGCGCTCTATGGGAGCTGGCCGCACAACACTATGGCGCCCTCGTTTTGACCGGCCCTTTGGATACTTTTGCTGCTGTTTATCAACTCGCCCAAGAGGGGGTACTCTGGACCGAGCTCTGGATCACAGGCAAACGGGCCTTATATGGCCTGAGCCTGGCCTTGCTGGTTGGAACCCTGTTGGGGATGCTTGCTGGTTTTTTTATTACGGCCGCGCTCATGTCCCGGCCTTTAGTCACTGTTTTTCTTGGTATGCCGCCTATTGCCTGGCTGGTTTTGGCCATGCTCTGGTTTGGGCTAGGTGATGCCACCCCCATCTTCACCGTCTTTATCGCCTGCTTTCCAATTGTCTTTGCCGGTGCCCTACAAGGTACACGCACCTTGGATAATCAGCTAACTGCCGTGGCCCAAGTTTATCAATTACCGCTGCGCATGCGCCTCATGGATATTTATTTACCCCATTTGGTGGCTTGGTTATTTCCAGCCTGGATTACGGCCTTGGGCACCTCGTGGAAGGTGGTTGTCATGGCTGAATTACTGAGCACCGCGGATGGCATCGGCGCTGCCCTGGCCATCAGCCGTGCCCAGTTGGACATCTCCACCACCCTGGCTTGGGTCGTTGTGGTGCTGGGCGCCTTGCTTACCATTGAATACCTTTGCCTGGAACCCCTAAAAAGACACCTGGAGCGGTGGCGCGCTCCAGTCCATAACGGCGGCTAACACCATGAATCGGCTGATTATCCAAAATCTGCATCATCGTTTCGGCCTGGTAAAAGTCCTGAGCAACATTAATATCAACTTGGCGCCCCCTGAAACCTTGGCCATTGTGGGCCCTTCG
>Ga0209487_1001601_pt1 | contig 18939 bp, 20 predicted proteins | sample Poulit2012_FD_187524 | JGI IMG/M metagenome (GOLD analysis project Ga0209487, IMG submission 187524) | Agricultural soil microbial communities from Georgia to study Nitrogen management - Poultry litter 2012 (SPAdes) (version 2) | ecosystem: Environmental > Terrestrial > Soil > Agricultural land...
AAACGCCATGATAAACGCTGGGGTGATGCTAGAGATGACTGCACGCAGTGTTGAGCCAGAACGGACAATTTGGCGCATATTGAGTGCAGGCCGCATGAGGAAGTAGCCCATTGCACCGACCCAGAGGGCCAGGCTCATGAAGTAGGGTGCTAGCCCCCACCCATAGCCTTCTACTTCGTGTGCCCTTTGGTCATCGAGTTCCACCGGGTCGGAGGCTGTTGAGGATAGGTGATCGCTTTCCTCATCCGTATATGTTGGTACTTCATCCTTGCCGTCATCTAGGCCGGAAGCCAGATCATTAGCGCCCTCGTCGAGATCGCCGAGTCCACTCTCGAGGTCCCCTGCGCCAGATGCCGCTTCGGTTGTGCCTGAAACCAGCTCGTCAGTACCGTCGTCTAGCTCAGCAGCACCGTCCCGTAACGTAACCAATCCATCGCTGAGCTCACTTGAAGCCGATGATGCAGTACCAATCGCGCTGGAGAGTTCATCGGCACTTTCTACAAGTGTTCCGGATGCAGCGGTCAGCCGGTCGGCACCTTCATATAGTAGTTGGCTGCCTTCCGATGCTTTGTCTGCACCCTGATAAGCCTCGTCAAGGATGGACTGAATATCTTGACTGTCTGCGGATAGCCCAGTTAGGCCCGTTGAAGAACCATCACCGAGTAACGCCGATGCATCATCTGCTAGTGATTGTGCTTCGTCTCGGACCGAAGCTACATTATCTTGAGCAGTCCCAGCATCATCAGCGATATCCTGCAATGCGGCCTTACGTTGGTCTTCGGAAAGATTATCCCAGTCCTCAAGTAATTCTTGGCTATCCGTGGCGACTCCGCCGGTTCCATCTGTTAAGGAGTCGGCGGACTCCAAGACATTATCAGCGGTGCCCTTCAGGCCTTCGGCTTTGTCGAGTGCATCTTCTAAGCCACTGACAATACCTGTCACTTCAGAAGCCGCATTATCAAGTGCGCCGGCAAGATCTTGTATGCGACCGGCGATGTTGTTAGCTTCAGAATCGATAGTTCTGGCGGTATCGGGTAGTCCTGATGTTTTATCGTTGAGTTCGGCAAGCCCGTCACTCAGCTGCGTTGAGCCTTCAGAAGCTTCTGCGGTGCCGGCTGCTAGCTGTGAAGCCCCGTCGGATAAATCGTATGCTCCGTCAGTAAGCGCATCCAAGCCGACTACTAGATCGCCTGCACCCGAGTGGGCGCTGTCGGTGCCATCAGAAAGTTCATGGGCCCCGTCTGCGGCATCAGTCAGTGCCTCAGCAATATCGTTGAAACCTACGGTTACTTGGTTTAGGAACTCTTCACCAACCTGTTGCGACACGGTGGTTCGGACTGTTTCGCCCACGGTTGCAGCGATGTTACCGACAATCATATTGGAGGCGTCATTGGTGGTGATGGTCAGCTGTGATTTGGCTGCTTCTAAGGGATCGTCATCGCCCAAGGATGCTGCAGAAGCAGAAAAATCCTCCGGGATTGTCAAAATTGCGCGTATGTCGCCATCTTCCAGGGCAGTGTCGGCTGCGCTTTGCGACATAGTTTCCCATGCAAAGCCGTCATCAGAGTCCAACAACTCATCTGTTAGGTCATCACCCAGGGTAAGTTCTTCGTCGTCGATGGTAGCAGGTGAGTCCTCGTTGACGATCGCAGCAGACATGGTATCCAGCGAGCCGGTGGGGTCTTTGACCGACCACACCAGAAGGCTGGCATAGATCAATGGAATAAAAGCGAGCGCCGTTAGGATAATTATCAACTGGACTCTTGGGTTGAGTCGTGACATAGATGAACTCCCTGACCGGTTGTTGGCGACACACTACTTTTACGGATGTAAAACTTACATATGTAAAAGTATCGGTTATGCTGGTGAGTGTCAATTGGCTGGTATACAGTCGCAGACGTTGTGAGGGGATAATAATGACAGCAGCGCAGTCCGATGAAGAGGCAGTCGAAGTCAACCCGCGGGCTGAGCGTTCCCGAACAGCCCTGATAGAGGCGATGACGCGTGCACTCGATGCCCATGAACTCGGGTCGGTGCTAAGCGTCGCCGAGATTTCACGGGCAGCTGGGGTGAGTAGGCCTACATTGTACCAACATTTTGGCGACCTGCCGAACCTCATGCGGGCAGCAGCGATGGTGCGATTAGTCGCATTATTTGATTCGGTGCCGGAGCCAGACTCCGGAGTGTCATGGCCCGAGGCGTCTGTCACAGTGCTGCGTGCGCTGTTGACCGAGTTGGAATATCGACGCGAGTTTTATTTGGCTGTTTTGGATTCCACCGTGGCTGGCGACGTCCGTGAAGACGTCATAGAATTTTTAGCTACCCGTATTGTCGACGTGACGGCTTTGGGCCCGGTGATGAAAGACGCCGAACCCACAAGAGAGGATGTTCACGAAAAAGCGTTATTCTTAGCCGCCGGAGCTTTGTGGCGTACTGAACGGTGGCTGCGGGATGACGAATCTGAACCTGCAGAACAACTTGCCGACCGGCTCAGCCGGATTTTGGCAACGGCTGCCGGCGTGCACGATTGAGATAGCCTCTCGGCGGTATCAAGTACCGCAATATATGGGTGTCCTAGAAGCTGTTGGGGGGAGTGCAGCAAACCAGATGCGCGAGCTATTATCGGTTCTGTGTTCGATATGCGCTCGCGTTTTGTTGGCAGCAGAATTTCCGGATTGTAATATGTCGCAAAGTGTAGTTGGCTGAAACACAACAAGCCACCAGCGAATGCCGGTGGCTTGTTGCAAGAGCTTATCTGATCGCGCGAGACTACTTAGAGGTTGCCGGTGGCGATCATAAGCATTCTGCGTACTGGTTCGGCAGCGCCCCATAAGAGCTGGTCGCCGACGGTAAACGCGGAAATGTATTCAGGACCCATAGCCAGTTTGCGAACTCGACCTACGGGGACGTCCATAGTGCCGGTGACAGCTACTGGGGTGAGTTGTTCGACCGAGGCTTCTTTGGTATTCGGGACAAACTTAACCCAGTCGTTGTCATTGGCCAGTAGATCTTCGATTTCATCAAGGGGGATGTCCTTGGTGAGTTTCAGCGTTAATGCCTGAGAGTGTGAGCGTAATGCTCCCACGCGCACTGTTACAGACTCTAGCGGCATAATGTCATCATCGCTACGACCCAGGATTTTATTGGTTTCGGCCATACCCTTCCAGTCCTCGCGAGACATGCCATTACCAAGATCCGAATCGATCCAAGGGATCAGAGAGCCAGCAAGTGGCGCACCGAATTCGGTGGTATCCATGGAGCCGTCGCGCTGAGCCTCGATAACTTTTCGGTCCAGCTCTAAGATGGCCGAATTCGGGTTGGCAAGGTCTGCTGCTACAGCATTGTGGAGGGTGCCAAAACCTTTGAGTAGTTCGCGCATGTGACGAGCGCCGCCACCAGAAGCTGCCTGGTAAGTCATGGCGGTTCCCCATTCGACCAACCCGTTACGCAGTAGCCCACCGATTCCCAGCGTCATCAAAGATACGGTGCAGTTACCGCCGACGAACTGGTTGACACCGTTTTTCAATCCGGCATCAATTTGGTCGCGGTTGACCGGGTCGAGCACGATAATGGATTCATCATCCATGCGAAGCGCTGATGCAGCATCGATCCACAGGCCGTCCCAGCCTGCAGCACGAAGTTCCGGGTAGATCTCATTGGTGTAGTCGCCGCCCTGGGTCGTTAAAATAATGGGCAGTTTTGCCAGGGTGTCAATGTCGCGGGCATCGCGCAACGTCTCGGAGGTGTCAACGCCTTCGAGTTCGGGAACCGGTCCGCCTGGATTTGAGGTGGAGAAGAATACCGGATTGATTTTGGCAAAGTCGTTTTCTTCTAGCATCCGTTGCATCAGCACGGATCCGACCATGCCGCGCCAGCCGATAATACCCACAGACGGGCGGGCTGCAACGTCAGCGTACATTGGATTCTCCGAAACTTGTTGAGTCATAGTTTCCTATTCTACATTCTGCGATAGAGCGAATTTCTTCCTAGCGTTGTATGCCCACAGGCCCAGACCGATAAACAGTTGGGTAAGTACCAGTATAAAAACTACCCCCGCAATGGTTTTGCCGGTGAGCACTAAGTACAGGCCCATGCCGGCACATACCAACGCCAAGAGGGGGCCAGCGACCAAACCAATAAATGTGAGGACCAGTTGGCGTTGCGAGGCAGGGGTCGTGCTAGGCGTCTTGGTCAAGGGTGCGCTCCCATCGTTCAAACCGGTACTCGACTGAGGATTTAGAGGTATGCCACCCATCGGAGGGGTCCTGTCTCGTGGACGACCACGAATTATCCAGCTGAGGTGCATACGTGTCGCCGTCGACATGCAGATTGAATACACTGCGTTCGATGATCGAGGTTACATCTATGGCCTGATCATATAGCGTGCCCCCGCCTATCACCCAAACGTGCTGATCAGATTTAAGCTGACCGGCAAGTTCTAGTCCTGATTGCAGGTCTGCGACGACGTGGACCCTGTCATCGTTCAGATTCGGGTCTGTCGGGTCGGCACTGAATGAGCCTGAGACCACGATGGAAGTCCGGCCTGGAAGTGGGCGTACCGAGTCAGGAAATGAGGACCAGGTTCGGCGTCCCATGATCAGTACTTGGCCCATGGTCATTTGCTTGAAATGCTGCAGATCCTCAGGCACATCCCAGGGCATAGCCCCGTCTAAACCGATGACGCCGTCCAGACTTTGTGCCCAGATCATGCCTAGCACGGTGTTAGACGGCAACTGGAGCTTTGATGGTGGGGTGGTATTGGTATTCAACGAGTTCGAAATCTTCCAATGCGTAACTGAACAGGTCTTTTGGCTTACGAGTAAACCTCAGCTGGGGGTAAGGATAGGGCTCGCGTGAAAGTTGTTCACGAACTTGATCTAAGTGGTTGGCGTAGATGTGCACGTCGCCGCCGGTCCAGATAAATTCCCCAAGGTTATAGCCAAGCTGCTGGGCCATCATCATGGTCAATAGTGAATATTCAGCAATATTGAACGGCACCCCCAAAAACATATCGGCCGAGCGTTGGTAGAGCTGACACGATAGCTTGCCAGGACCATCATCTTCTGGCTGAACGTGGAATTGGAACATTGCGTGACAAGCTGGTAAGGCCATTTCGTCGAGTTGTCCAGGGTTCCAAGCTGTAACCAGGTGACGCCGGGATGCAGGTTGATGGGCTAGGGAATCCATCACCTGGCTGATTTGATCGATACTGGCACCATTGGGAGCCGGCCAGGACCGCCACTGCACCCCATAAATGGGACCGAGATCGCCGTCGTCATCTGCCCATTCATTCCAAATACGTACCCCGCGTTCTTGCAGCCATTGCACATTGGAGTCTCCATTGAGAAACCAGATCAGTTCTAAAGCCGCCGATTTAAAATGGACGCGTTTGGTGGTGATCAGGGGAAAATATTCAGCCAGATTGAAACGCATTTGCCGACCAAAAACCGAATACGTTCCGGTGCCGGTGCGGTCACCGGTCAATGTGCCGTTCGCTAATACTTCGGCCAGCAGGTTTTCATATGGTGTATCGATGCCGGTGGGGTTGTTATACATGCCTATCGTTTCGTGAAGGTGTCACTGTGCTGCGCGCCCGGGTTGGTAATCAGTTCCAGATATTCCGGGTACCTGCGTAAATAGTCCACAATATAGGAACACTGGGTGGTGAATTGTCGTTCTTGCTTTTTTAGCTGCTCTAAGACGAGCGTTGCCAACGCCCGGGCATAACCCTGTCGACCGTACTGCTCGGCGACAATTGTGTGTTGCAAAACGTACACCTCGGGATCGTCTTCTGCCATACGATAGCCAATAAACCCGATGAGTACTGAATCTTCGGTTTCTGGATGATCTTGATGAAGCTCAAAGCGGTCCTTGGCGGGAACATCCACTAACCGAAGGTTTTGGTGAATGATTTTTTCTGGCTGGGCGCCCGTCGAGGTAGTCATAACGTAAGCCTATCAAGCAGGGGCCAGCCCGAGAATAGCTACTAGTTGACCATTATTGAATGTAGGGCTCATAACGTTCCACGGAGACGATCTTATCGGCCAAGTGGGTGGCTCGTTGAATAACGAGGATCGATCCGGGTGCCAGATTAGCTTTTTTCTTAGTGTAAACATGTTTGGGGTTAACCACAGCATAATTGTCGCGTCGGACCCAGGATTTGAGTTCCTTCAGGATGCGCTTGGTTACCGAAGGCTGACTACACACGATGATGGGGTCGTGACGTTTAAACTCTTGGTTCAAACGCTTGGCCAAATGGCTCGGATGGTCCTTGGCAGCCTTAATATTTAACCATTTTTTTGACCGCACCGTGCCACCATATTTTTTTACATACGGGGCAATAGTTTCTAATGACCGCGTGTATTTCGATGTTACGATGCGCGTGGGCTTCCACCCTCGTAGCAGTCTGGCGACTGCTTTGGCTTGGGTATATCCGGAATCAGCAAGCGGCCGATCGACTTCGTCTTGGGTCCACGACTCGGCTGGGATTGCTTTGGCCTGACGCAATACAATAAACGGAATGGTGGCTAACTGCTTGGCATCGAAGGCATCACAGAGCATATCCAGCGGTGAATGATCCAGTGGCCTCGACAATAGTGCCCGGGCCTGGGGGACTGTAACCCACCGGGTTTCATCAACTTCATCGGCATCTGGCTGAGGCTTTTGCTCAAGAACCCGGGCTGCCCAGTACCAAACCTCCTTGGGCTTATTCGTGTTGGGGGTGTTATAACGAACGACGCCTAATGGGATGCCCAAAGTGACCTGCAGACCTACCTCTTCTCGGGTTTCTCGCCAGGCAGTCTCGGGCAGGGTCTCTTTGGGATCTAACCGTCCTTTTGGCCAGGACCAGTCATCATATTTGGGTCGATGTATTAGCAGTACCTGAAGCTCACCGGATTTAATGCGCCAGGGGATAGTTCCAGCGGCCACAATTTTGGCATTGGAACCTTCATCAATGGTCGCTGCGGTGGCCCGAGTGGTGGTGATTTTACCGATGCGTTTTGCCGCGCGCATGTCTGAAGCCTAGCTGTTGGAAGAAAACATGACATCGGTGTTTTCAATACCGAAGCCCAAGGAATTGTACAAGTTCACAGCAGGACGGTTTTCGTCGTCCACATACAGCACGATTTTTTCCAACCCTGACCCAGCCAGGTGCTTCATACCGTAAATAGTTAAGGCCTTGCCCAGTCCGGTGCCCTGAGCAGCTGGGTGCACGCCAACGGCATATACTTCTCCGGCAGTCGCACCGACTGGGATTTTAGTCCAATGAAAGCCCACCGGGATCGCCTCAGCATCCTCAGCAATGAAGAATCCCGCTGGATCAAACCAGTCTTCTGCTTTGCGGGCGTCTAGATCCGCTTGGGTAAGCTGGCCTTGTTCCGGGTGGTCAGCAAATGCGGTGGCATTGAGCTGAAGCCATGCGTGATCATCGGTGCCCGGTTGAAAGGTGCGAATCGTGTAGCCTTGCGGAACCGCAGCGTCGCCAAAGGACTCAGCGGCAAGGTCTATCGCCATGCGATACAACAGCCGCACCGGTTTGAGCTTAGTCTTGGCTGCTAATTGGCGAGCTGCAGGATGGTCACCGTGAGACCAGGCCGTTACAGTCTGGTCCGGTGCCGCGTGGTCGGTAACGAGCTGCTCGGTGGCGTTTGCAAGTTCACGGCCTATACCACGACCACGGGTTTCCGGGTCAACGACCAGCTCAATTAGCACCGGCTGGCTGGGATCAGATGGAATAACGACGACAGAGGCGCCGGCCAGCTGCTCGTCTTCGGCGCTGATCAACCAGGCGTTACCGGCGTTGAGGTCAACCCAGGTTTGGTCTCCAAAGGGCTCATTGTGGTCGGCTGCAACACTGGCATCTGCTAGTTTGCGTAGCTGGGAAAGCTGATTGGCGGTTTCGGATGGAGCATGCACACGCAAATGAGTCATGCCACCACACTAACTGTTTTGGTCAAGTTTCGGCGCGCTGCGGTCTTGCAACCTGCTGCGTTGACACGGTCATGACATGATAGAAGCGTGCGCAGAACTATCTTAACTTTCACCACGGTCACCGCTGCAACACTGCTTGCTTTGATCACCGTATTTTTACCCAACCTTCCGGCTGCCACCGGCCCGTTAGTGATGTCCGCACTGGTCGTGATATTTGCACTTACCTGGCCGAGACTGGTGAGCTCCGTCTGGCGCTGGGATATTTCTGCAGCCTTGGGTATAGCTGGTTTGTTGGCTATCTGGTCGGTGGCATTGCTCCCGGTCACAGCCCGGTTTTCTACTACCACCACCGAATTGTGGCTTGCCCCCGTGGGTGGTGCGGTGGCCGTTGGGGTTTTAGCGGTGTTTATCATTCAAATCTTTAGCCTGCCCGGCGGAGTCGACCGTTTCCTGACTACCTCCATATTGGCTCTTGGTGCAGTTATTGCCGTTACTAGCGCCGGCTGGACGATGTTGCTGCGCAATAAATACGAAGTCGCCATCGGCTCGTTGGGGGTTGAACGTATTAGTGGCGTGACATGGTTGATGTTGACGATCTTTGCTGCACTAGCGGCAGCCAGCCTGCTGACGTTACTGCCAGGACGTCGCGGTATGCGCATGATTGCCGTGGTCATCGGCGCAATCCTGGTAGCAGTGGCCTTACAAATCCTTCGACCCGGACCGCTATCGGTGCCTGCTGTAGTGGCCGCCGGTATTGCAGGGCTGCTAGTGGCACTGGTAGACAGTTTCGCTGATTCGACCGAAGTGCCCATCGGAGAACTGGCTCACCCCTTAACTGCAGTGGCCGTGGGCTCAGGAACCGTGATGGCAACGGGAATGGTGAGCTATTTCGTCATCCACGCCCTGCCCTGGTAATAATTGACGCAACCGACTCGTCACCATCGTAATTTGTGAGTAAACTAAGGGTCATGTCTGTTGTAGCTTTAGAAATCTTTTTCACTGTACTTGTCGGCTTGGCTGGTGTCGGCATGGCACTGTTTGCGGTGCTAGTCATCACCAACCTCTTTAAAGGCCAGCAGTAACCTTTCCCGTGGCTACTGAACTTCCATACGATCTCCTTCCGGAGCTGGCGCCACTTTCCTGGCTTATCGGTTCGTGGGAGGGGCAGGGGCGTCTCGGTGCTGGTGAAGAAGGGACTGAAATCTTCTACCAGCGCATTGATTTTGCTGAGACCGGCTTACCGTTTTTGCAATACAATGCCGAAACCTGGCTCGCCGAAGCAGACGGCACCTTGATCCGTCCTTTAACATTTGAAACTGGATACTGGGCCATCGATCGTGATCGGCATACCTCCGATGTTGGCCCGGGGATGAGCCCGGCCGATGTTGTCCCGGCGTACCGGTCTGCTGAAGACGTCGAACGGCTACGCAAAAACGAAACAGACTTTCCTATCACCGCAACGATCACCCATCCCGGCTCAATGTCGGAGCTCTACTATGGTGTTGTGCGCGGCCCGCAAATCTTTCTTGACGTCGACGCCGTGTTACAAGGTACGCTCAGTGGTAAGTACCACTCCGCCAACCGCATCCTTGGCCTGGTCAATGGTCAAATGTTTTGGCGCTGGGACGTTGTTGAAACTGAGGGTGAGGAGCCTAAACCTCATGCCTCGGGAATTTTAGATAAAATGCCGTCGGTCAATGACGGTCGCCTTCCACCGGGCAAGCCACACCTGCCCGGGAAACATGAAACCTAAATATTATGCTTGACGTAACGCACATCGAATACACACCCCAGACCTCTCCGCTACTGGCTGGCGAGTTCGCTATCCATGGTGCGGTCGCTGCGGATTCGGTGGACCAGTACGTTGCCGGTCACTACGGTCACCCAATTCAAGAACAGCGTGCTTTGGCAAATGGCCAAGCGGTCGTTGATCTATCGCATTACGGCATCGTCACCGTAACGGGCCCGGAACGGCTGTCTTGGTTGCACACCTTAACCTCTCAACAGCTGCAAGGCATGGCATCGCCGTTGAATACTGAGGCCTTATTCCTAGACTTGCGCGGTCGTATAGAAATCGCCACCAAAGTTCATGACGATGGCGAAACCACCTATCTGCTCACTGAGCCGACTATGAATGCCACCCTGGTGGACTGGTTGACCCGCATGCAATTTGCCGCACGGGTCGAGGTCACGGACCGCACCGGACAACTGGCGTTACTTGGTGCAACCGCGCCGGTGCCTGGACTAGATATGCCGGTATGGATCGATCCGTGGCCTGGCGTGACACCCGGAGGCTACGCCTACACCGAAGACCCCGATGATCACCCGGCCATTCACGAGGACTACGCATGGCGGCTATATATTCTTGAGGTCGATAACCTTGTTGATACCGTTAAGCAGCTGCCAGAGAACTTTTGTGTTGCCGGCACCATGGCTTCTGAAGCCTTGCGCATTGCAGCAGGCCGGCCACGACAATTATTCGACACCGATGAACGGTCCATCGCTCATGAGCTGGATTGGCTGCGCACCGCCGTGCACTTAGAAAAGGGCTGCTATAAGGGTCAGGAGACCGTGGCCCGAGTACATAACCTGGGCCATCCGCCGCGCCGGCTCGTAGGATTAATGATAGACGGCTCCGTTCATGGTCTGCCGGAAGTTGGCGCAGATATCATCGTGCGACCAGAAAATGATGACGAAGAAGCCATGACCTCAGCGCGGTCGATAGGCACGCTCAAATCGGTGGCCATGCACCACGAAATGGGTGCTATCGGAACCGCTATTATTCGTCGGAATACCAAACCTGATGCAGCACTGATAATCCGTGAGACGCCGCCGGAGAATTCCGAAGACGACGTAAAGCCAAGTTTCACCGCTGCAGCCCAAGAAATCCTGACGTCGCCTGATGCAGGCAAGGTTGTCGGCCGTGTGCAGGGCCTCACAGACTTGAGACGCCGCTAACCGAAGGTAACGCTGGTACGGAAACCGGATAAGAGGAACCCAACGTCTGCTGCCATTTTCTCGCCGATCTCATCGCCTACGGCAATAACCCACTGGGGGATTAGCCCATCGAACATACATTCTTCAGCGGCACGGGCCAACATGAACGTGCCGTAGCCATTGGTGCGCTGCGCTGCAGCAACGAGTACGGCTAGTTGTCCGATGGTAGTGGAAAACACATCATAGCCAGCCCCAGCAATAGGTTCCGGATGGTGACCAAACGGTGAGATAGTAAAATAATGGTCCAAGGCGTCTAGCGGCATGGCTACCGTATCATCTGGCGGACACATCCGTTCAAGCCGTCGGGCATCAGAGCTTTGAGATGTCACATTAAGCTGAGCATCATCATAAAACGGGATATCTTCCGTATAGTAAACTGCTTCCTCACCTAGGGAGCGCGCTTGAGCAGCGTATCCTAAATCCAGCATTGTCGACTCTAAAGCCAGTACCTCATCGTCAAGATCTCGTGCAGCGTGCAGGAACCACTTGGGACCATAGAGAATCGAGACATTAAAGAGTTGCAAGAACGTGGCGGTTTGTGGTTTCCAATCGCTCAAATCACCCTCGGCGACGACTTCAAAACGGGCACTACCAGTCGGGTCATCATTGGCCCGATGCAATACGGTCTCATCAAGCGCTAATGAACGTGCCCAAGCAGACAAAACGACTTTTTGGTTGGACTTCGATAGGCCAGGCGAATTCAAATAATACTTGGACAATGTGGCACCCCCAATGTGCCGCTAAAAGGAGCTTCCTACCATACGATCAGTAGTGCGTCTAGCCTAATGCGGTTGCTGGCGTGATCCCAGCGTTGACTATCGAAGAATCTGAGGTTCTGAGATAGACAAAGGCGCGGTCAAAAATTCATAAAGTCCAGGCTGAAAAGTGTTGACGCTCACAGGCATGTGTCTTAGAGTACAAAACGAGTGATATATCTCATAAATAACGTAGATATATCAGGTAACATTCCAAGTTTGAAAGTATTCCTATGACTAATCCACGACAGCAAAAGAAAACACATTTGCACTCGACTGAACGCAGTAACGTGCTACGTGTCCTGACATATGCAGGCGCAATCATGGCATTTCTTATTGGCTCCGGTTTTGCTACTGGACAAGAAATCATGCAGTACTACGCCTCTTACGGGTTTTGGGGGCTGTTTGGAACCGGTCTGATCGTTTTGGCCTTGATCAGTTTTGTGTCGATACAATTCTTGGTCGTTGGGCGTCGCGAGCAATTTGAAAAACCCTCCCAGATTTTTGAATACTTCGCAGGCAAATATCTGGGAAAGTTTTTCGACTACTTCTCCATTTTGTTTGTTTTCCTGTCTTTCACCGTAATGGTGTCCGGTGCTGCGGCTGTCTTTGACGAGCATTACCAGTTGCCGGCTTGGATCGGTGGTTTCGGGCTCACATTCCTGGTGGCTGTTACGGTTTGGTTTGGGCTCAATTCGCTGGTGGATGTTATTGGCAAAATTGGCCCACTCATTGTCGTCATTGCCGTAGGGCTAGGTATTGTCGGCATAGTTAATGCTGACACTGGTCTGTTGGCTGGACACAATATGGTTGCCGATCTCGATGTGACCCATGCTTCTAACCACTGGGCCGTTGCAGGGCTTAGTTATGTGGGCTTCTGCATGCTGTGGTTAGCGGCATTTCTGACTGCACTAGGCAAAACTGTTCCAACCGAACGGGAAGCTCGGGCTGGCGGCTTAGTCGGCGGGATAATCTTTTCACTGGCCTGCATTATTGTTGGCATGGGGTTGCTGGCCAACATTGACCGTGTGGCAGGGATGCAAATTCCGATGCTTGTATTAGCCACTGATATCGCGCCGTTTGTGGCCTCACTAATTTCGATAATGATTCTAGCTGGGATTTACACTACGGCTATTCCGCTGCTTTGGACGGTGGCGTCTCGGTTCTACCCAGACGGTACACGCAAGTATAAGTTTTTGACCATTTTTCTGGCGCTATTGGGCACTGTCATAGGCCTCTGGCTGCCTTTCGATCAAATGGTCAACATTGTTTATGTCATCAATGGGTATGTGGGTGCAGTGCTGCTAGCCATTATGGTGGTGGTCACAATCCGTCGAGTGATCATCAACCGTAGGCATACAGGCGACGATGAGCCTGTTCAGGCTGGGGCACAGCCTACGCGTACCCCAGCTCAGGGTTCCTAATACTGATAGAAGTAAAAGCCCGCGAGAACGCTGTTCTCGCGGGCTTTGCTATTAGTTATTGCGCAGTATAGCCGAAAGGAACTTTTGGGTCCTTTCATTCGACGGGTTCGTAAAGATCGTCTCTGGGTCGTCGCTTTCGATAATGCCACCGTCATCGAACATCATGACACGGTGTGAGACATCGCGGGCAAAGCTCATTTCGTGAGTGACTATTAGCATAGTCACATTGGTAGTGGCCGCTACGTTGCGCAGTACCTGCAAAACATCATCAACAACTTCTGGATCCAGCGCGGAGGTTACCTCATCTAATAGGAGGATTTCTGGGTCCATGGCAAGGGCGCGGGCAATGGCCACGCGCTGTTGTTGTCCACCGGAAAGTTCCGAGGGGTGAGCATCAGCTTTATCAGGTAAGCCAACTTGTTCTAGTAATTCGTGGGCGCGATCCCTTGCTTCAGCTTTAGATTTACCAAGCACGTGGATCGGGGCTTCAATAATATTTTCCATTACGGTCATGTTGGGAAACAGATTGAACTGTTGAAAGACCATCCCGATGCGGGTGCGCAATTGTTTTTGTTGGCGTTTGGACACCGGAACACGTTTATCGCCGCGTTGTTCGTAAACTAAAGGCTGACCGTCAATATAAATATAACCACCGGTCAGTGTCTCCAATGTCATAATAAGTCGCAAAATGGTGGTCTTACCTGATCCGGAGGGGCCAATAAGCGTCACTCGTTCCCCGCGATCCACCGTGAAGTTTAAATTATTGAGAATCGTTTTGTCTCCGAAACGTTTTTCGACATCGCGGAACTCAATAACCCGGTTAGTGCTTGGATATTCAGTGGGAGTAGGCAAGTCGTTTCTCCAATTGATTGACAAGAACGGCAGTCACGTAGCTGGCTATTAAAAAGATCAGCCCCGCGATAGTTATAGTTTCGATGTACCGGTAGGTAAAACCACCAATCTCCAGGGCCGTGGTGACCATTTCCATCACCGAGATTGCGATGAGAAATGGCGTATCTTTGAACATTGAGATTGCGTAATTGCCTAGCGACGGTATTGTCGAGCGCAGCGCTTGGGGGATAATCACCCTGCGCCATCTACGTCCAACAGGTAGTGATAATGCTGTCGTGGCTTCCCATTGGCCGGTCGGCACCGAATCAATGCCAGCCCGGTACACCTCTGACATGTAAGTTGAGTAATGGACTCCATATACCAGCAGTGCAATAGTCATAGGTTCCATCCAAACGAAGCCATAAAACACTACGAGTAGTTGCACGACAATTGGAGTCATTCGGATAAAATTTGCAATCCAGGTGAGCACCCAGGCCAGCGGACGGGGTAGCGCCCTGATAAGTATGGCAATAATTAGCCCGAGGATGGCGGCGATAACTGTGCCAACCACAGTGACCAACAGCGTGACTTGGAGGAAAGACCGCAACATCGTTGGCAGGACATCCCAGGCGAAATCCCAACGCCAGAAGCTAGTGGTGTCGTCAACGTCGGGGGTATCGAGGGTTTCAGTTGCGATAAAGGATAAGGTCGTGGCAAAACTCATTGAGACCCTCCAGACGCAGTTGCGACTTCATCAGGCGAGGTATTGTTGAAACGCGGGATGGGGGAAAGTATTTCCCGAAGGCTTGGTCCTTGGCCCAGTCGGTGTTTTGCTCGTATTTCAAGAAGTCGCATCAACTGGGTTAGGGCGAGTGCGATTAGGAAATACACAATGAGCCCAACTACAGCAAGAGAGAAGAACCAGTCAGTAGTGCGTCGCAATTGTAGTAATTCGAAAGTGAACTCACTCAATCCGACCAGATAAACAATCGAACTGCCTTTGAGCAGGTGCACCCACAAGTTCGTCAGCGAAGGGAGCATTAGCGCCCACGCTTGGGGAAAGATAATCCGCCGAATTTTGTGAGGCCAGGACATAGATAGTGCAACGGTTGCTTCCCATTGCCCCTGTGGTACCGAAGTTAAGGATGCTCGCACAGCTTCTGCGCCATAAGCGCCGTAGTTTAACGTCAGTCCAAAAATTGCTACGAGCATCGCGTCGAGACGTGGACCAAAGAGCGGCAGCACGTAAAAGAGCCACATCAACTGCACCAGCAATGATGTGCCTCGGAAGAACTCGACGATGAACCTAGCCGGGATACGAATAAACCATCTGTTACTCCCAGCCAGTAAGCCCAGTACTACAGACACAACAAAGGCAAGCAGCCCGCTAATAACCGTTAGCACAAGCGTCAGTAGTAGCCCATCCCATAAACGAGGGGCGTGCATCGACAGTGCATCAAGATAATTCACAAGAAAACTCAGTCCCTTCCGGCGCGGTAACAAATGCTCCGCCGGGCCGATGAACTCGGCCTGGCGGAGCCATTAAGATTAGAGAACCGGACTATTCTATTCCTCAATATCTTGTAGGGATTCCAAGTCACCTTCGCAAAGCGCCTCGGCGGACATATCTTCTGGCGGAACTTCAGCGTCAGTGAAACCATATTCGCCAAGAATGTCGCCCAGCTCATCATTAGATTTCAGATCGGCTAGATGCTCGTTATATTCGTCGAGCAGATCTGTGTCGTCTTGGCGAAATACAGTTGAACCAGCACCGTATTGCTTAACACCGTCTATCTCTTGGACAAATGGCTCAGTAACCTCAACATCGTCAAGATCAGAGGCCATCTCCGTCAATGAGATTGCGGTCAGAGCAAATACGTCGACGCGTCCGCCCTGAACCATTTCGATGCCTTCATCAGCACTTCCTACACCGTCATAGTCTAATCCCATATCGGTGGCATAGCCGGCTTCAATGCCGGCAGTAAGCGTGGCTAGTGTGATATCTTCGCCGTTTTCTTGGGCTTCTAGTACGTCATCGAGATCCTGGACATCATAGGGGTTGCCATCTTCCGTGACCAGGGCGGTTGTGTACATAATTTCCGGCTCGGCAAAAGCGGCCTCGTCACACCGTTCCGGGGTGATGGACATCCCTGCCGAGATGGCATCGAAACGATCTGCATTTAGACCCGGGATCAGGTTGTCCCAGTCAACCAATTCTGCTTCGACTTCGTAGCCCATATCGCCAAAGATTTTTTCAGCAAGCGCCACCGTGGCACCTTCTGGCTCACCGTCATCGTTGAGATATGAATACGGCACCTCACCCGCGATCCCCACGGTGATGACGTCTTCTTCTTCAGCTTCAGTCTCACCCCCGCCACAAGCCGATAGGGTAAGCAGGGCAGCACCTGCCAGAGCGACTACTTTACTTGTTTTCGATGTGTTATGAACCATAAAAGATTACCATCCTTATGCGGCACCCGCCCGACCACGGCTTCACCTTCGATCGGCTCGTGGATGGTCACCGGGTGCGTTATTCCTCTTCAAGTGATTCAGGACTGCTTCTCAGCAGGATGCCAACAACATTACGGGGATGGTTCGTAGGGCTCAACAGCTCAAGGGCTGAATAATGAATTTAAGAGCACAACACTTTAACCATGGTTGTTTACTAGCTGGTTGCCGTACACGCACGCGGCGGGCGTTTGGTGCCTTCTTGAATGGCTTCAGCAGGGTCGTTACCCAGACTTAGGACACGGTTCTGGTTATCTACATGAACCACGGTAGGTACGTAGTTGCGTGCTTCAGCATCTTCCATTTGTGCATAAGCTATAAGAATGACTAAATCACCAGGATTTACTAGGTGCGCTGCGGCTCCGTTGATACCGATGACACCGGAATGCCGCTCACCGGCGATAGTGTAGGTTTCTAGCCGAGCACCATTGGTGATATCGACGATGGATACCATCTCGCCGGGCAAAATACCGGCAGCATCCAGCAGTTGCTGGTCCACAGTTACAGAGCCCACGTAGTGAAGGTTGGCCTCAGTGACCGTGGCACGATGAATTTTGGCGTGGAACATAGTACGCAACATGCAATATGCCTCTCAGCGTGCTAAACGAGTTGCTAACACAGTAGTTGAAATGTGGGGCTACCTCTAGACTAATGGAGTGTTTGGCGCGTTTATTCCCACATTTATTTGCTTATTGCTGTGTTTCGGATCTGCTTGGCAATCCAAGTTGATAAACGTCGTCTGCTAGCGCCACAATGTCCTCGGAGTGGTGTGTAACAAGTACCACCGTATGCTGTGCTAAAACTTCGGCCAACAGGCCCCGAATGGCCGGGGCTGCATTGACATCCAGGGCCGCTAGAGGCTCATCTAGTAGGACCAAGTCCGGTCCGGAAGCCAATACCCGAGCGATCGCCACCCGTTGGGCTTGGCCACCTGAAAGCTGGTCGGGTTTATGCTTGCCATAATTACCCAACCCGATGCGTTCTAACCATTGGTCGGCTAGTGTGCGTTGTGTTTTACGCCCAGTCACTCCTGCACGCGGCATGCCATACATGATGTTCTGCCGTGCGGTGAGGTGGGGGAATAGCTGAGGATCTTGGGAAAGGTAACCAATACCACGCTGCAGTGCTGGAGTCCATATAGCAGGTCGCTGCATCGGATCTGGGCACTCAAATAATACAGTATTGCCTAACTGCGCCATGCCGGTATCTGGAATCAACCATCCGGCCAGTGCTAATAACGTTGTGGTCTTACCGGCGCCGTTGGGTCCGGTCAATGCTATTGTCTGGCCGCCGGTCACAGTAAAAGCAATATCCACGTTGCGGGCCTTGACTGATAATTGTACGGACAACTCGGGTGCAACAGCTTGCTCCGGGATGGTCATACTAGCTACCTTTACCCCGTTGTGGCCGGAAATAAGCGATCGCAATAACCATAATGGCGACCAGTATTAGTACCAGTGACAGAGCTACTGCCGAGGCTGGGTCCGTTTCACGTGCCAGATAAATTTCTAAAGGCATGGTGCGAGTAGTTCCCTGAAGTGACCCGGCAAAGGTAATCGTGGCGCCAAATTCTCCCAGTGCCCGGGCAAATGTTAATACGGCTCCGGAAATTAGACCGGGACGTAGTAGCGGTAGGGTGATGGTAGAGAACGTGCGCCACTTTGATGCGCCTAATGATTGCGCGGTACGTTCATAGTGTTGTCCGGAAGAGCTCAAGTGCGATTCCAGTGTGGTGACCATAAATGGCAGCGCCACAAAAGTTTGTGCCATAACAACAGCAACCGTTGTGAAGGCGATATCGATTCCTATCGCGGATAAATGTTCTCCAATGAGTCCGCGGCGTCCAAACGCTTCGGTCAAAATAATTCCCGCAACCACCGGGGGGATCACCATGGGCACCAAGACGATTGATCGGGTAAGTGTACGTCCGGCAAAGTCGGTGCGGGCTAAGAGTAACGCCAGCGGTACTCCTAACACCACGCAGATAGCTGTGGACACGATGGAGGTGCGCAGCGATAACCATAAGGCATCCAGCGCAGCTTGGCTAGTGAGCAACCCAGGTACATCCTGCCATGTAATACCAGCCAATAATGCGATGAAGGGGAACACAAAAAACGCCGCGGCTAATAACGCCACACAAATTGCGGCAGCTGGAACGCCGGTGGCCACAGTGGCCTGGCGGCGCTCGGTGGAAGGTAATTTTGGTGTGGACATGTGCCTCGGTTGGGGCTTTACGGGATGGTAAAGCCGTTGTTTTCTAAGATAGCTTGGCCAGCTTTAGAGTGTACAAAGTCGATAAATTCGTCCGCGGCTTCGGCATGATCAGAGTTTGTTGTTCGAGCGATCGGGTAGTAGTTGAGTTGTTCTCGGCTCCACCTATTTCGAACATGCCGAGTTCGTCAGGTGCCAGAGCAGCATCAGTTGCATAGACCAACCCGGCATCTGCTTGTCCTGAGCGGACTTTTCCTAAAACATCTGATACTTGTTGTTCT
>Ga0209487_1001602_pt1 | contig 18934 bp, 12 predicted proteins | sample Poulit2012_FD_187524 | JGI IMG/M metagenome (GOLD analysis project Ga0209487, IMG submission 187524) | Agricultural soil microbial communities from Georgia to study Nitrogen management - Poultry litter 2012 (SPAdes) (version 2) | ecosystem: Environmental > Terrestrial > Soil > Agricultural land...
TGAGCTTGAACATCTCCGTGAAGGAGCCCATGCGCTTGATCTTGCGCATCTGCACGAGCATGTCCTGGAGCGTGAAGTCGCTCAGGCGCTGGATGTCCTCCTCGCCGTCGTCGGCCTCCAGTGCCTTGGCCTTCTCCACCAGGGTGAGGACGTCCCCCATCCCCAGGATGCGCGAGGCGATCCGGTCGGGGTGGAACGGCTCGATACCGTCGATCTTCTCGCTCATCCCCGCGTAGTAGATGGGCATTCCCGTGACGTGGCGGGCGCTGAGCGCAGCGCCGCCGCGGGCGTCCCCGTCCATCTTCGTGAGGATGAGGCCGGTAACGCCCACGCGCTCATCGAACGTCTTGGCGACGGGCAGCGACTGCTGGCCGGTCATGGCGTCAACGACCAGCATCGCCTCGCGCGGCTGGAGTACCTCGCGCAGGCTGGCGAGCTCGTCCATCAGGCCCTCGTCGATCTGCAGGCGGCCCGCAGTGTCGACGATTACCAGGTCGCGGAAGTCGCCCTTCAGCCACTCTTCGAGGCGTTCCTTCGTGCGGCGGGGCGGTTCGTTGTCCTCCACCTCGAGTACGGGCACGCCGATCTGCTTGCCGAGCACCTTCAGCTGGTCGCGGGCCGCGGGGCGCTGGGTGTCGGCCGCGACGAGCAGCGGCCGGCGGCCCTGGCTCTTGAAGCGGTAGGCCAGCTTGCCGGCGGTCGTGGTCTTACCGGCCCCCTGGAGGCCCATGAGCATCCAGATATTGGTGTCGCTCTTCAGCTCAGGCTGGACCGCCTTGCCGCCCAGCACCTCCACCAGTTCGTCGTGAACGATGGAGATGACGCGCTGGTCGGGACGCAACGACATGAGCGTCTCCGAACCGACGGCCTTCTCCTGAACCTTCTTCGTGAAATCCCGCGCGACCTCCAGGTTCACGTCGGCCTCCAACAGGGCGACGCGCACCTCGCGCAGGGCGGCCTTTACCTCTGCTTCTGTGAGCTTGCCGCGCCCACGCAGGCCGTCGAAAACCGATTGAAGTCTATTGCCGAGACTCTCGAACATGATCCGTAGTAATGCCCCCTAATGACCAGATTCCACCGTAGCGGATGGGGTTTCGCTTCGCAAGGCTGCGTGAAGCGTGGTGCAGACGTAAGAAGTGCGGTGCTAGACTCACCACATGCGCTCCACTCGGCGAACTTTGCACGTGCTGTTCGCACTGTTTCTCGCGGCCCCGCTCGCAGCTTTTGGCCAGGCACCTGTGGCCCAGCTGCTGGAGAGGGCTACCGAGTTGAGCAGCCAAGCGAGGGAAGCTTACCAGATACATACGCCCGACCAACGTCTTTGGCGGGATGCCCTGGCACTCTTCGAGGAGGCCCTGAGGCAGGCGCCCGACGATCTGGAGGTCCTGCGGGCCTCGGCCCGGGTCTACGCGGACGTCAATTGGCACGCCCGGGCGTTCGAGCTGTGGAACCGCTACCTGGAGCTCGGGGGCGAGCTGACGGGCGAAGTCCGGGAGTCGTTCACCGGTGCCGGTACCGCCCTGGGCTATTCACGCTACCGGTCCGGCAACGCGACGGGTGCGCTCGTCTACTACGAGGCCGTCCTGAACCACTTTCCGGATGACGAGGAGGCGCTCTACTGGCTGGGCGTCATTTGCCTCGAGCTTGGCGACAACGAGGCGGCACGGGGGCACTTCGAGCGGCTGCTGGATCTGAATCCCGACCACCAGACAGCCGCCTACTACCTCTCGCTCATCGAGGAGATCGCCCAGATCGGGCCGCAGGCGAGCGGGGCGTTCCGGGCGGGTCTCTCTGCCTATGAGCAGGGCTCGCACGGGGAGGCGCTGGAGCAGTTTGCGCAGGCGCTGCAGTTCAACGGCGACTTTGCCGAGGCGGCCGTATGGGCGGGCCGGACTGCCCTCGAGATGGGCGACCCGCTAACCGCGCTTCCGTACTGGGAACGTGCGGTAGAGCTCAGGCCGGACGACGGCGGGTCCCGCTACTTCCTCAACCTGACGCGGCAGCAGCTCCAGTGGGGCGTGCAGGCGGGCACGGCGTTCAGCGAGGGCCTGGCGCTCTACAGTCAGGGCCGCCTCGACGAAGCTGCCCAGGCCTTCGCGCAGGCGGCCCAGGCGAACCCGGAGAACCTGGGGGCCTGGGAGTGGGCGGCCAGGACGCTGCAGGAGGCGGGCCGGCCGGGTGAGGCCGTCGATTACTGGGAGGGCCTCCTCGAGCGCGCCCCGGAGGACCAGAGTGCGCAGTTCAACCTCCAGCTTGCCCGCCAGCAGCAGGGTGCCGGCTCCCAGGCCGGTGCCGTCTTCGCCCAGGCCGTGCAGGCGTACCAGCTCGCCCAGCTCGACCGCGCCCAGGAGCTGTTCGAGGAGGCTGCGCGGCTGAACCCGCAGTTCGCACCCGTCTGGGGTTGGCTGGGCCAGCTCCACTTCGCCGACGGGGAGTACGACCAAGCCGCCCAGGCTTACGAGCGGGCGCTGCAGCTGGAGCCCCAGAACGACGACTACGCCTTCTTCGCCGAGGAGGCGCGCTTCCTCGCGGGGGAGGAGTGAGGCCGTGACCAGAACCGTCGTCCTGCGGGTGGCGGCGCTGGCGATCCTCCTGCTGCTGGTGCTCTTCAGCGTCCTCATCCTGCGCACTACCAGCAACCTTCCCGACGCGCTCGTCTACTTCGTCAACAGCCAGCCCACCTACTTCGAGCTGCAGCCGGCGTTGCGGCAAATCCCGGCCAGTGACGACGAGGAGCTGGTCGAACTGCTCTTCGAGGAGCTGCGCAGTGGACCAACTGAGGCAGAGCAGGACGCCGGCCTCGCCACCCTCATACCCGCCGGCACGCAACTGCTGAACGCCTCGGTCGACGACGGGATAGCCACTGTCGATCTGAGCGAGGAGTTCGAGCAGGGCGGGGGCAGCTCGCAAATGCAGGGGCGGCTCTTCCAGCTCTTCTACACCCTCACCCAGCCGAACGGCATCGACGGCGTGAGCCTCCTCATCCAGGGGCAACCGGTGCGCTCCTTCTCGGGTGAGGGCATCCTCGTGGAACAACCGTGGCTGCGCGAGGAGCAGCCCGTCGACCCCATCTGGTAGGAGGTCCGTACACCCGGACCTGCGGCAGCGGTTTCCTGGCGTCCAATTAGTGATAACTTTGGTCAACTATGAGTTGTTGCGTAAACACGTCACCAGAGAAGTCGCCGGACGCGATAGATCGCAGGTCGGTGGTCAAGGGGATAGGGGCCTCGGCCCTGGGCCTGATTCTGGGCGGCAGCGGCTTCAGCCTCGCTGCCCGGCCGGCACGCATTCGCCTGGCCTTCTGCAGCCAGCTCCTGTGCGTCGTCCCCTACGAGTTCACGCGCTCCCAAGGTTTCTTCGCCGACGAGGGGCTCGATGTGGAGCTCATCTACACGCGGGGTGGCGGCGCCGCCATGCAGGCTCTCGTCGGTGGTGCGGTGGAATACGCGGCGACATCGCTGGATGCGGCCCTACAGGCGTATGCGAACGGAGCTCAGGTGCGACGCTTCGCTACCACCGGACGGCTGCCCCTGTTCGCCCTGGCCGTGGGACCACGCACGGTTGGGGAGATTACCGGGGTAGAGGAACTGATTGGCAGGACGGTTGGGGTCTCGGCCCTTGGCAATGCCGATCACGTGCTGATGCTGTACCTGCTGGAACGGACCGGCATCGACCCGGACCGGGTCTCCTTCGCCACGCTGGGCGTAAACCTGTATGACGCCCTGCGGGTGGGCCACGTGGACGCCGGCTGGGTGCAGGAGCCTTCGCTCACCCTGATCCGGGAGGCCGGCGGGGACGTGCTCTTCAATGCGATGGATATCGGTCAGGCCACCGAGTTCCTGGGCGGCGCCTACGAGTTCATGGGGGTATCGGTCCGGGCCGGGGAGCTGGCGGAGCGGCAGGTACAGATGGTTGCGATAGCCCGGGCGCTCCAGAATGGCCTGAGGGCGATGAAGCAGACCGACCCGGAGGAGATAATCGCCGGCTTGCCGCGGGAGCTGACCGCCGGCAGCGACCTGAGCCAGCTGGCCGGCATCCTGGCAGAGACCGTGGACTCGCTCTACCCCGATGAGGTCCGTATCGACCTCACGGCCGCGCAAAGGGTCGTTCAGTCGCAGATAGTGGCCGGCCTCGTCGATCCTGGGATCGATCTCCAAACGCTGATGGCCACCGAAGTGTTGCAGGATCTGGATGGCTAAGCCGCTGCTGCGCGTAAGCGACCTGACCCTCAGCTACGGTGCTCCACAACCGGTACTTTCCGGGGTGGATCTGCAGGTCGGGACGGGCGAGTTCGCCAGCCTGGTCGGACCGTCAGGCTCGGGCAAGAGCTCCGTGCTGAGGGCGGTCATGAAGTTGCAGGAGTATCAGTCCGGGGAGGTGGCCCTAGCCGTCCCGGTTCAGGACGTGGGCATCCTCTTCCAGGATGACGCTCTCCTTCCCTGGCGCACGGTGCTGCAGAACGTGGCCCTGGGCCTGCGCATCCGTGGCGGCGGCAAAGGCTCCTCGCAGGAGCGGGCTCAGACCTGGCTTGAGCGCATGGGCCTTGCCGGTCTGGGCGACCGGTACCCGCGGGAACTTTCGGGCGGGCAAAGGAAACGCGTCGCCCTCGCCCAGGTGCTCGCGTTGCAACCCCGTTTCCTGCTCATGGACGAGCCGTTCGCCTCGCTGGACGCCATTGTCCGGCGCCGGATCACGGGTGAACTGCTCGAGTGGGTGGAGAGGGAGCGGCTTACAGTGCTGATGGTCACGCACGATCTGGAGGAGGCGATAAGCCTTTCGGACACGGTGCACCTGTTGTCTCGTGGCCCGTTTGCGCGGATCAGCGCGTCGCATGAGGTGCCGATTCCGCGGCCGCGCGACCTGGTGGGCGTGAGGACCCACCCGGCCTTCAATACGCTGCTGGGCAAGCTGTGGCAGGGCCTGGAGCAGGAGGTCGAGGGGACCGGCGAGGTGTACGCATGACTTCGCGAGGCGCGCGTCCGGCCACGGCAGCCCGTAACGGCATCAACATTGCGGTGCGCCGGACGGTTGCGGTGATCGTACTGCTGCTCACCTGGGAGGGCCTGTCGCGGCTGAACGTGCTCGACCCCTTCTACATGCCTCCGCCCAGCCGGGTTCTTACCGTCCTGGCCCAGCTGTTCGCCGACGGCAGCATCTGGCGCCACCTCGAGGCCACCTTCCTTGCGGCCCTCGCCGGCCTGGCGCTGGGCCTCGCCGTGGGGGCCCTCATCGGTTTCCTCGCTGCGCTCGTCCCGCTCCTTGCAGAACTGCTCGAGCCGCTGATGATCCTGCTCAACGCGATTCCGCGCGTCGTTCTGGCGCCGCTTTTCGTCATCTGGCTGGGAATCGGGCTGGCCTCGAAGATCGCGCTGGCTTTCGTCCTCGTCGCGGTGCTGACGTTCTTCGCCGTCTACAACGGCATCCGTGAGGTTGACGCCCGCCTGGTCGAGCGCGTGCGCACGCTGGGCGGCGGCACCTGGACGCTGCTGAGGCAGGTCTACCTGCCCTCGGTTACCTCATGGGTGCTCAGCAATCTGCGGGTAGCTGTCGGCTTCGCCTTCACCGGCGCGGTAGTCGGTGAGTTCGTCGGGGCCAGCCGCGGACTGGGTTACCTGCTGTCGTTCGCGCAGAGCCAGTTCAATGCCGCGCTTACGATAGGCCTGATCCTTCTGATCATGGTCTTCGTCCTGCTGCTCTTCGCACTTGCCGGCGCCGTTGAGCGTCGGTTGCTCGCCTGGAGATACAGATAGGAAGCGGCCGTGGGGGCGATTGCTTACCCCACGGCCAGTGATCCTTGCGGCGAAAGTTGCCCAGGAATGATTTCCAGAAGTGGTGCGCCCGGCAGGATTCGAACCTGCGGCCTTTCGCTCCGGAGGCGAACGCTCTATCCGGCTGAGCTACGGGCGCGTGACCACTCACCTCGGCCTTGCCGAAATGGTGCGGGGAAGAGTATAGCACGGCCTGCCGCGGTTGTTACTCCTCCGCTGACTCTGGGTACCTGGCTCTCTAATAAGTACCGGGCCACCAGCCACAAATATTGGTGAACGGGCTTCGCGCCGCAGCTAAGAGTTCTAATGGTGCCCGTGTGATACATTGCCCCGGTTAGCGCGCCGCTGGAAGTCAGGTGGGTAGACTATTTTATTTAATGGTGCTCAGAGCAGCCTGACGGGCGAACACACGCCTGAGGCTTGACTGCTCCCGTACTTCCAGGTGAAGCGAAAGAAACTCGCCCCCAAGTCCCGGTCTTTGATGGCCTCCCTGGTGGCGACGAGGAGGAACACGAAGGCATGAAGTTGAGCAGAAGGACGAACACGATAATCCTGTGGGCCGTCTCCATAGGGTTGCTCGTCGGTATGGTGATCACGTTCACCCCCACCCTTGGGCTTATGGGCAGCAACCAGGCTCAGGGCGCCACCGTTCTGCGGGTGAATGGCGAGCCGGTAACCGAGTTCCAGGTTTCCCAGGCAAGACAGAACCCCCTGTTCAGCGCCCCCGTCCAGGGTGAGGTGCGGGAGGACATCAACCTCCTGCTCGTGGACCAGCTGGTGCGCGAGGAAGTCCTGAGGCAGGAGGCATCCCGCGTACGCGTGAGCAACGCCGAGGTTCGCCAGGAGGTCAACGACTTCCGCGAGTCCTCCGGGGTCGCGGGCCGCAGGAACGATCAGGCCTACCTGCAGCTCATCGGTCAGAACGGTTTCACCGATGAGGCCTTCCGTGACTACATCCGCCAGCAGCTGCGCCTCCAGAAGTATGAGCAGGACCTCATCGAAGGGGTTGAGGTGAGCGAGGAGGAAGTCGAGACCTTCTACCTTGCCAACCGCGACGCCTACCAGAGCGAGGAGCAGATCCGCGCGCGCGTCATCGTAGTGGACGACCAGGAGCTGGCATCCGATCTCTACGGGCGGGCGCAGCAGGGTGAGGAGTTCGCGGAACTGGCCAGCGAGTACTCGCTGCAGCGCGCCGACCGCGCCGGTGCCCTTGGCGCCCCGGCGGGCGAGACGGAGCCGCAGCCGGTGGGCCGGCTTGCCTTGCCTGATCAGGTCGCCGCGGCCGCATTTGCGCTGCAGGGCAGCGGCATGACCGAGCCCATCCCGACCCTGAACCAGTACTACATCGTGCAGGTCGAGGAGTACATCCCGAGCGAGAACCTGCCGTTCGACGAGGTAGCGGACCGGGTGCGGGAGGACGCGCTGAACGCGAAACTGGCGGGCGTCGTGAGCCGGCACATCGATGAGCTGGTCGAGCAGGCCACCGTCGAGATCGTTGACACCGAACTGGCCGCGCAGGATTACCAGGTCGCGCAGGTGGGCGATGAAGCGATCATGGCTTCGGATCTCGCTCGTGTCGTCTACGCGAGCCCGCAAATCCAGCAGAACCTCACGCCCGAGTTCGCGACCCTCATCACCGGCTTCTTCAAGCCCACGCTGCTGGAGTCGCTCATCGACCGGAAGCTCGCCTACCTGGGCGCAAGCGACCTGGGCGGCACCTTCTTCGGCACCGAGGCGCAGGTGGCCCAGCAGGCCCTCTCGTTCGTCTCGCGTGACGTCGAGGTGAGCGACGAGGAGATCGTCGACTACTACGAGGCGAACCAGCAGCGCTTCACGCTTCAGGCAGAGGCCAGCGTTCTCCGCTACGACTTCGCAGACCTGGAAGAGGCCCAGGAGTTCCGCGAGGCCGTACTGTCCGGCGAGGAGATCGACGAGGCCGCCGGTGAGGCGAACGTCGAGGCGCAGAATCTGGGCACCGTCTACGAGGGCCAGCTCCAGGATTCGCTGGACCGGGCACTCTTCGGGACCGACGGCTTCGAGGAGATCGGTAACAGCGGCCGCGAGATCTCCGACGTGCTTGCCGTCCAGACCGAGGTCGAGGAACCGGTTGCGCAGGAGGAAGATCAGGCCGCGAACGGCGAAGGCGAAGAGGCTGCCGAGGGTGAAGAGGCCGCCCAGGCTGCCGGGGATGACGGGCAGGCGCAGCCGCAAACGACCGAGTCGTACGTCGTGCTCATCGCCCAGCGTGTTCCCGAACGCGTCCAGGAGCTGAGTGAGGTGGAGCATGAGGTGGAGCGCTCCGTCCTCGACCAGCAGCGGGCCGCCGTGCAGGAGGAGTGGCTCGCGCAGCTTCGCGAGGAGTACCCGGTACGGAACCTCGTGGCCGAGGAGCAGGCGCGCCGCGAGCAGGAAGCCACCGAGCTTCTGGAGACCGAGGGTGAAGCCCAGGAGGAAGCGGCCGCTGCCGACGAGGCTGCCGAAACCGAAGAGGCTGCCGACTGATAATATTGGGCGCCATGCCCACCGCACTGCTCAGCGTTTCAGACAAGACGAACCTGACCGGCCTCGCGCAAGCCCTGCGCGAGGCCGGTTTCGATCTGGTATCCACCGGGGGTACCTTTGCGCACCTGCAGGCGGCGGGAATCGAGGTCGCCGCCGTCGAGGACCTCACCGGCATGCCGGAGATCCTGGATGGCCGCGTAAAGACCCTGCACCCGGCCGTCCACGCGGGGATCCTCGCCCGCGACCTTCCGGACCACCAGGAGCAGCTGCGGCAACACGGCTTCAAGGCGATAGATGTGGTGGTAGCGAACCTCTACCCGTTCCGGACGACGATCGCCGACCCGCAGCACCGCCGCGAGGATGCGCTCGAACAGATCGACATTGGCGGCCCGACGCTTATCCGGGCGGCAGCGAAGAACCACGAGCGGGTGTGGGTTGTGGTGGATCCGGCGGATTACTCTGCCCTGATTGCAGCCCTCAGGGAGGGTGATGCCGGGCTCAGGGCAAAGCTCGCGGCGAAGGCGTTCCGGCACGTGGCGAACTACGACGCCGCAATCGCCGGCTACCTTGAGGGGGATGCGGGCGGCGGGCTGCCCGGCTCCATGGGTGTACAGCTGGAGCTCGCCCAGGAGCTGCGCTACGGCGAGAACCCGCACCTGCGGGCGGGGCGCTACCGGCGGTTTGGCGAGCGGGGCATGTGGGATGACGCCAGGCAGCACAAGGGCAGCCAGCTCAGCTACCTGAACATCGTCGACGGAGAGGCGGCCTGGCGGCTCGTCCATGAGTTCGGGGTGCCCGCCTGCGTCATCGTGAAGCACGCCAATGCCTGCGGTGTCGCGGTTGCCGGCAGTGCGGACGAGGCGTACGAGCGGGCGTTCCTGGCCGATCCGCAGAGCGCCTTTGGCGGGGTCGTGGCCTTCAACCGGGAGGTCACTGCGAGCGTGGCAGAGTCGCTGATGGCCAACCCGAAGATCGACCTGCTGCTCGCCCCGGCCTTCACGGGCGAGGCGCTGGAGGTGCTGGGGCGGCGCCGGAAGGCGATGCGGGTGGTGCAGCTCCCTGGCCCTGGATCAGACCGTTACGGCCTCCGCGAGATCGAAGGTGGCTTCCTCCTGCAGGAGGTGCGGCCGCTGGAGGAGGGGCGGGAGGCGTGGCGAACGGTCACTGAGCGCGAACCCACCGCTGAGCAGCTGCAGGACGCCTGGTTCGCCTGGGTCGTCTGTGCGCACACGATGTCGAACGCGATCGTGCTGGCCCGCGACGGCGTGACCGCAGGTATCGGGGCCGGTCAGCAGAGCCGGGTCGATGCGGCACGGATCGCCCGGGAGAAGGCAGCCGGTCGGGCGGCCGGTGGCGCGGCCGCGAGCGACGCATTCTTCCCCTTCCGGGACGGCCTGGAGGCCGTCGTGGAGGCGGGCGTAGCGGTGGTCGTGCAGCCGGGAGGCTCCGTGCGTGACGGGGAGCTGATCGCCGCCGCGAATGAGCTGGGCATTGCGATGATCTTTACGGGGCAGCGCCAGTTCCGGCATTGAGGCCGTGTTGCACGGGTGCCTGTTGGGGCCCGCTAATGCATTGCCCGGAATGCACGTGAAATGTGATTTATCCCTCTTTGGGAATGGGTGGGTGATCTAGACTCTGGTGTACCAGCACTGGTACCCTATCGAGGCAGCGGCCCATATCTTGTACTAGGATTTCTCCTAAGCCGCAGGCTGCTAACGACTTTTCTGGTTGCCCTGGGGGCAACCTCCTTTAACTGCCCATCCTATGACGGATGGACCATGGAGGGATGAACGTGGGGAAGCAAGCGCCGTCACCTGACTTTTCGCTCCGCGCCGAGTTCGACGATCACGCAGTCGCGATCGCGAGGAGGCAGTACTTCCAGCCGGGCGATGATGACCTCGCCGGGATGTTCGAACGGGTCGCCAACTGGGTGGCCAGCCCGGAGGGGGAAGAGGACCGCGAGGTCAACCGGCTCAAGTTCTTCGACCTCATGGCCTCGAAGCGCTTTTGCCCCGGCGGCCGCGTTCTGGCCGGCGCTGCAACCAGCCACGGCAACGTCCTCAACTGCTTCGTGCAGGACGGCAAGCCGGAGGCAGAGGGAACCACTGCCGGCGTCCTCCACCTCGCCACCAAGCTCGCCCTGGTAACCAAGGTGGGTGGCGGTAACGGTCTGAACCTCGACCCTCTGCCGCCCAGGGCCACCTTCGACGGCGAGGTCGGCACGCTCTACCTCACCATCCGGCGCTCCCACGACGATTACGAGAAGGTGCGCGATGGCACCTTCATGGACCTCGTCCACGGCCAGTACGTGACGCGCGGCTACCGCTTCCTCAAGTTCGTCGAGTACGACGCCACGCCCGCCGGTGCGAGCGTGCTACAGGTCGAGGACTCCGTCGAAGGGATCTGGCGCCAGGCAGGCCGCGCCGTCGAGCTGCTCCTCGACGGTCAGGACGTCCTCATCGACCTGAGCGACCTGCGTGCTGAAGGCACGGTGGTCAAGGGCTCGGGCGGCACCTCCAGCGGCCCCTCCTCGTTCGCCGTGGAGATCTACGACAACTTCGGTGTCTGGGCGAGCATGGGCGGGGCAGAGTATGCCGGGCCCGTCGCGACGCTCCGCTACATCTATGCGCCTACCCTGCGCGCGATCCGGCAGGGTGGCTGCCTGCACCCCGACACCCTCGTCAATACCAGCCGCGGCACCCTGCGCCTTTCCGAGCTTGTCGACAGTCACCAGATGGGCTGGCAGGATCACCACCTGAAGGTGGCGACAGACGAAGGCTGGAAGGACAGCCCACGCGGATTCAATAACGGCAATGCACCGACCCTGCGGGTAACCCTTGGCAACGGCCAGACCCTGCGTGGAACCCCCAACCACCGGGTCAAGGTCATGCGGGAGAACGGGAACCGGGAGTGGGTGAAGCTCGAGGACCTGCAGGCAGGCGACCACGTGATCCAGGTGCTCGATCAGCACACCGGGGCGCCGGTCCTGCTCAGGCCGGTTGACAGCCCGCACCACAACGCTAAGCCCATCGAGATGCCGGAGATCCTCGGAGAGAAGCTGGCATTCTTCCTCGGCTACCTGTGGGGCGACGGCTTCATCAGTGGCAACCGGGTCGGTTTCTCTGTCTCCCACGGTTCACCGATGATGGAGGAGGCCCCCAGGCTCTTCCGTGAACTGTTCGGCCTGGAAGTCTCCATTGAGCAGAAGCCGGACGACGGAAGCGTCGTCTTCGTCACCAGATCGGCCCAGCTGGTCGCCTGGCTCGACGCCAACGGACTGGGCAAGGCCAAGGCGCGTACCCTGCAACTCCCGAAGGCCATCCGCATGGCGCCCCGCCCGGTCGTCGGTTCATTCCTGAAGGGCCTGTTCGAGGCCGATGGCAGCATTACTCATGGCATGCCTACTCTTTCCACCGCCTCCGCCGGATTGGCTGAGGATGTCGCCACGATGCTCGCCGGGCTTGGCATACCGACGAAGCGCCGTACCACCGACGGAAGCCTGAACAGGTACTCCAGGCACGCGATCCACTCCATCAGGGTTGTCAGTGCCAAGGGCCTGGAACGCTTCCTCGAGCGGGTTGGCGTCATGGCCGGCTCACGTCTGGAAGCCGCCGGGAGCCATGTCCCCGACGAGGCGCGCGAGAAGTCGTGGATTCTGCCGCATACGGAAGCGGTACTGGGCCCCGTCTTCGCCGAGCTGCCTGCAGGCGTCAAGGGTAGCCCGTCGCCGTTTACCTCTGCCCGAAAGAACCTGTCACGCTACATCCGGGGCGACCGGAACCTCACTGCCACTGCCTACGACCGGCTGCGCTTGCAACCGGAACTTGCCCAGCGCCTGCCCGAGTTCGGATACGACGAGTATTACGTCCCCGTCCACAATGTGACCCAGGCGGGCAGGTCCCTGACCCTCGACATTTCCGTCGACGAGAACAAGACCTACCTGGCTGGCGGGTTCGTGACCCACAACACCCGCCGCGGCGCCGGGATGGCGACGATGTCGATCACCCACCCTGACATCCAGGACTTCATCACCGCCAAGGACCTGGACAGGGAACAGGCAGAGGGCGACATCAGCACCTTCAACATCTCCGTCCTCGTCACCGACCACTTCATGGAAGAGGCACGCAAGCTGGGCAAGCGCACCATCCTCGACGATATCGCCGAGCACGCCTGGCAAACGGGCGAACCTGGCGTGATCTTCGTCGACCGGATCAACGAGTTCAACCCCATGCGCGAGGCGCTCGGGGACATCATGGCTACCAATCCGTGTGTTCCTGCTGATACCTGGGTCATGACCCGTTACGGCGCGCGGCAGGTGCATGAACTGGTAGGGGAAGAATTTTGCGCCACCGTCGACGGTAAGTGTTACCAGGTCACCTCGAACGGCTTTTTCTCCACTGGTGTCAAACCCGTGCTGCGGGTGCGCACCAAGCGCGGTTACGAGCTGCGCCTTACCGGAAACCACCAGCTCAAGAGGGTAGACAAGGAATCGCGCTACCAGCAGGAGACCAGCTGGGTTGCTGCTGAGGAGCTCCAGCCCGGGGACAGGATTTCCCTTCAAAACCACAGGGAAGCTCAAGGATGGAGCGGCAAGGGTTCTGAGAACAGCGGCTGGTTACTGGGTCTTCTTGTTGGGGACGGCACGTTCCAGACCGACAAGTCTAAGCCCATGGCCTGCCTCGATATCTGGGGCGACGAGAGAGAGGAACTCTCCCGCAGGGCGCAGGAGCTTATCCGCAAGGAAACTCACCCGCTGGAGAAGCTCTGGGTGGGCACCGACACCGGCGATCGCATCCGGCTAAGCTCTGCCGGGCTGGCGAAACTCGCGCAGGAGTTCGGGATCGTCCCTGGCTCAAAGACGGTGACCGATGAGGTCGAGAAAGCCAGCCGGGAGTTTTACAGGGGCTTCCTGCGCGGGCTGTTCGATGCTGACGGTTCCGTTCAAGGAACTCAGGAGAAGGGCGTGTCTGTTCGCCTCGCGCAGTCCGATCTGGAACTCCTCAGGCGTGTACAGCGGATGCTTGCCCGACTTGGCATCATGAGTACCCTTTACGAAGGGCGGCGTGAAGCAGGCACCAGTGTCTTGCCGGATGGCAAGGGCGGGACGAAGGCCTACCCGATCAGGGCGCAGCACGAACTAGTCATCAGCAACGACAACCTGCAGCAGTTCTCTGAAGTGATTGGCTTCGGAATCGAGGAGAAGGCACACCGGCTCGAAGACCAATTGCAGCAGTACCGGCGTACGTTCAACCGGGAACGCTTCTCCGACGTAATAGTGGAGATTGTCCCGGACGGTGAAGAAGAAGTCTTCGATGTCACCGTCGACGTGGTGCACGCCTTCGACGCCAACGGCATTACTGCACATAACTGCGGCGAAATCCCGCTTTTTCCCGGCGAACCCTGCGACCTGGGCGCAATCAACCTTGCGGCCTACGTAAGCAATCCCAATGTCGGTCTGAGCGGCTTCGACTGGGATTCCTTCCGAACCGACGTCCGTACCGCCATCCGCTTCCTCGACAACGTCCTCGACGTCAACAAGTTCGCCCTTGAGGACAACCGCAAGATGAGCCACTACCTGCGGCGCCTGGGCCTGGGCATCATGGGCCTCGCCGACGCGCTCATCCTGATGGGCTTCCGCTACGACAGCGAGGAGGGCCGTGCCGCGGTGGAGGAGATGATCACCGGGCTCAGGGAGGAAGCGACCGCTGCCAGTGAAGAGCTCGCCGCCGAGCGTGGTGCCTTCCCCGGCTTCGCAGAGAGCAGCCTCGAGCGCGAGCGCCGCAACATCGCCCTGCTGACGGTCGCACCCACCGGCACGACCTCGATGCTCATGGGCGTCTCCTCCGGCGTCGAGCCGATCTTCGCGCCCTTCATCTACCGCAAGATAGGCGACTCGTACGCCGCGCTAATCGCGCCGCTCTTCAAGGAGCTGCTCGAGCAGCACCAGCCCCACCCCGACTTCAACCGTGGCGGCGAGTGGGACTGGGACAAAGTCGTCGAAGAGGTCCAGGCCAACCACGGCAGCGTGCAGGGGCTGGAGTTCATCCCCCAGGAGATCCGCGACGTCCTCGTGTGCGCCCACGACATCGCCCCCGAAGACCACGTGCGGATGCAGGGTGTGGTCCAGCGCGCCTTCGACGGCGGCAACCAGCTGGTCGCCAACAGCATCTCCAAGACCATCAACCTTCCCAACCAGGCGAGCGTCCAGGACGTCTTCGACGCCTACAGCCTGGCGTTCGATATCGGCTGCAAGGGGATCACCGTCTACCGCGACGGGTCCAGGCAGTTCCAGGTTCTCTCCACCAGCAAGAAGAAGGAGGACGAGGTGAAGGAACAGAAGAGCGCAGCAACGGCCGTCGCCCGGCCCGAGCCGGCAGCGGGCAGCGGCACTGCGGCATCGACACCCGTCGCGGTCCAGGCGCCGCCGGTAGCCACCAGCAGCAAGCCCCGTGAGGCCAGCTCCTACACCCCCGCCGCGGCACTGCCGGGAGAGAAACTCCTCGACCGCCCCGGCCGCCTGAGCGGGTTCACGGACAAGATCAAGCTCACCATGCCCAGCGGAGGCCAGCGCGGCTTCTACGTGACGGTAAACAAGCAGAACGGCCTGCCCGCCGAAGTGTTCATCAACAGCGGCAAGGCCGGTGACGAAGCGAACGCCGACTCCGAGGCGCTGGGTCGCATGGTCTCGCTCGCCCTCCAGTACGGAGTTCCGGCAGAGGCAATCGTCCACACCCTCCGCGGCATCAACGGCGGCATGTACGGCTCCTACCAGGGACGCATGGTCGCTTCGAAGGCCGATCTCATCGCAGTTGCCCTCGAAACGGCCGGCGTAGAGAACCCGGCCAACAAGGGAGCGGCCTGCCCCGATTGCGGAGCGCCGCTCCAGTTCGAGGAAGGCTGCATGAACTGCCCCGGGTGCGGCTTCTCCAAGTGCGGCTAAGCACCACCAGAAGCTGAGGAGTACCTCAAAAAAGGGGAGCCCGTCTCGGACAGGCTCCCTTTTCCTATGGCGGGACGGGCATTCCCTCTACCAACTGAAACTCTGAGCCGGCCGGAGGCGGTCTGCGCGCCGCAGGGCGTGCCTGTACAATGTCAGGGGTGAGCCCACTCCTCACCAGCTACGTCCATCTCGCCACTGCCATCGTCTTTGAGGTAGTCGGCACCACCTTCCTGCAACGGTCGGAGCAGTTCACGCGCCTGGGCCCAACGGTAGTGATGGGCATGTGTTACCTGGCCTCCTTTTACTTCCTCTCGCTCGCCTTGCGTACCCTTCCGATCGGAATCGCCTACGCAATCTGGAGCGCAGTTGGCATCGTCCTGATCTCCCTCGTCGGTTTCCTCCTGTTCAGGCAGTCGCTCGACCTGCCCGCAATTCTCGGCATAGCTTTCATCGTGATCGGCGTCGTGATCATCAACGTCTTCTCGAGGAGCGTTACGCATTGAGCGGTGTTCAGAATGATGCCTTTGAGCCCAACGCCTCGACCGGTCCACGTACCGCTTGCCAATGCCAGGAACAGTTGATAAACTACTTTTCGCTCGTCAGGCCAAGGGCCGGGGCGCGTATTCGGCGGTAGCTCAGTGGCAGAGCGATCGGCTGTTAACCGATTGGTCGTAGGTTCGAATCCTACCCGCCGAGCCAAACAAAAACCCCGTCACTGACGGGGTTTTCTCATTTTCAATCGAGACAGAACGTTTACTCCTGCTTCCGCACCAGCCCCAGCGGGTTGGAAACGGCGTGCCTGGCCGCCTCCCAGGCGTGCTTAAGCTCCTGCTCCTCGGGCTCCAGGTTCGCCTCGTTCGCCTGGGCGTAATGGGCGACCTCCTGGGCCTTCGCGTTGAGGACCCGGTTCAGGACCGCGTGCAGGGACGCCCTTACCGAGAGCCCCTCGCGGAGCATGTCCTGGAGTTCCAGCACGCGGTTTACCAGGTCCTCGTGGCTCATTGCTTCGAGTTCGGCGCGGGTGCGCTGCATAAGGGGTCCTCCTGCCCGCCAACTCTACCGCACATGCGGCCGGCCTGGCCGCCCGACTAGCTTGCGGGACGGCGCCTGAAACGGGGCAAAGCAACAACGATGCTGCTCGCGTACTTCACGAGCACGTCCGTGAAGATGACACGGAAGATCCAGTTGGCCGTAGCGAACGGCTCACCCAGGAAGGCGAGAACGGTGAAGATCGTGCTGTCGAGCGGCGCGCTGACCGCGTTCGACGATGCGACGCGGACGAGCCAGGGGCGGTGCAGCAGCCGCTGGTAGATCTCGGTATCCACAGTCTCCGAGACGATGATCGCCAGGAACGCGACACCCACGTAGCGCAGTGGCGTGTCGAGGGAGAGCGCCGCCAGGACGTTGGCAACGGCTGCCACCAGGATCATCGTGTACACGTTGCGCCGGCCATACTTGTGCACGCGGTCGCGCTGCGTGAAGGTGATGCCGAAGAAAAAGGTCCCCACATTGACGAGGAAGAGGCCGCCCACGGGAATGAAGGCGTCCAGCGTGTAGTTGGCGAGGACGGTGGCGCTGGTGTAGACGGTCATCTCTGCCAGCATATGGCCGCGGGGCACCAGGAGGAACAGCACGGCCAGGAGAAGGGCGGTGGCGGGGGCGAGGAGGTATTGTGCCGGCCAGCCGGCGACGGCGTGCAGCAGGAGCGCAGCAGCGGCGGCTACGGCCACGAGGGCAGCCTGACGGCCCACGCTGTAGGCAGAGAGCAGCATCCTCAGCAAACCCGCCGCCAGCCCCGCAAGGAACGGGATGGCGCTGGTGGGCAGGTAGGGGAGCGGGTCCTGACCGAAGCCGGAGAGCAGGAGGAGGGTGGGGCAGCCGATGAGGATCAGCAGGACGATGCCCACGAAGAGCAGGTGGTCCCGTAACTGTCTCGGATAAGCCAGCGCTTGCACAGGAGGTCTCCTAAGGTCGCAGACCCAGCGGTATGTCACCTCCCGCCAAGATTTGAACAGAAAAAGGTGAGGGCCCTGCGGCGAGGGCCCTCTGCGTGGTCGGGGCGAGAGGATTTGAACCTCCGACCCCATCGTCCCGAACGATGTGCGCTACCAGGCTGCGCTACGCCCCGACGCAACTTGACAATTTACCCCTGCGGGGGCGCCCGGTCAAGTTTGGCAACTACTCGCCGGGCAGCTCCTCGATCACCTGGAGGACGATCTCACTCGGGAAACCCCGTCGGGCAAGGAAGGAGAACGCCCGCGCGCGGTTGCGGCGCCCATCCTCCCCGCTGAAGCGCCAGCGGTTCTTCTCCAGCAGCCGCCGGGCACTCGCCAGCTGCCGCTCCTCCGACAACGGTTGGAGCGCCTTTGCGGCCAGCTCCTCGCCAATGCCCTTCTGGAACAGCGACTGCCGGATCGCAAACTCCCCCTTGTTGCGGCTCTGCTCGCGCACCAGCATCTCGGCGTAAAGGTGGTCATCGACCAGCCGGTACTCGCGCAGCTTGCCCAGCACCTCGGCTACCTGCTCCTCGCTTGCCCCCCGCCCGACGAGCTTGCGGGACACCTGCGCCTCGCTGTACGCCCGCCGCGAAAGCAGGTTCAGGGCGTAGTTCCAGAGCTTGTCAGTGGCCTCGTCCACCTACCTGAGGATATCAGCGGGCTGGAGGCTGGCAGCCCGGCGGGCCGGCAAAAGCCCGGCGACGACCGAGGTGAGGAGGGAAACGCCGCACACCCAGAGCACATCGAAGGGCTGCACCTGAACCGGCAGCTGCGTGATGAAGTAGAGGTCACCAGGCAGAGGATACGGCTGGTAACGAAAGTAGAGACTCACGAGGAGGCCCAGGCCGGCACCCAGGAGGGTACCGGTGCCCCCAAGCAGTACGCCCTCGGTCGTGAAGATCGCCAGGATCTGGTTGCGTGAGGCACCGAGGGCGCGCAGGATGGCGATCTCCTCGGTTTTCTCTGCCACAGTCAGTACCAGGATGTTGGCGATCCCCATTGCCGCGACGATGACTATCAGGAACACGACCACGCTGATGACGGCCTTCTGCAGCTGCAACTGCTCCAGCAGGCTGCTGAAGAGCTGCTCCCACGAGGTGGACAGGAGCCCGAATTCGGCTGCCAGCTCCAGTCCCACCCGGGCGGCCTCCTGCGGCTCCTCCACGCGCACGTGAAAGCCGCTTATCTGGTCCGGCGCCCGCAGGAAGCCCTGCAGCGACTCCAGCGGCAGGTAGGCCGTGACCGAGTCGATGAGCTCGTTCCCCACGAAGAAGGTGTCCAGGACCGTGAAGGAGGCGCTGCGGCCGTCGATGTCCCGGACGAACACCTCGTCGCCTGGGTAGACGCCCAGCTGGCGTATCGCCAGTGACTCCCCCAGGATTATTCCCGCCTGCTCCTCCTGTGCGAACGCGGCCTGCCGCAGCGCCGGCAGGCTCAGCACTCGCTGTTCGAGTTCCACGTCGATGCCCAGCAGCTGTGTGAAGCCACTGCGCCCGCTGATCCCCAGGCTGGTGTTCGCGCGCCTCGCGATCAGCGCCTGGCTTGACAGGTAGGGTGCTGCCGCCACGACCTGCGGGTGCTCCTCGATGCGCTCCCGCAGTTCACCAGCCGCCTCGAACGGCCTGGCGTCGTACGCCTGCAGCGTCACGTGCGGGGTTGCCTGCAGGGTCGATTCGATCAGCTCATCTATGAAGCCGTTAGTCAGCGCGAGGGCGATGATGAGCACG
>Ga0209487_1001603_pt1 | contig 18925 bp, 22 predicted proteins | sample Poulit2012_FD_187524 | JGI IMG/M metagenome (GOLD analysis project Ga0209487, IMG submission 187524) | Agricultural soil microbial communities from Georgia to study Nitrogen management - Poultry litter 2012 (SPAdes) (version 2) | ecosystem: Environmental > Terrestrial > Soil > Agricultural land...
ATAACGTCTTTCTACTTATATATATTGTAAGTTATAAATATGGGACTCTCAAGAATTCATGAAATAGTGTGCCTTTTTGGACAAATGAATCATTTTTAGCTAACATTAATAGATAACAAAGGAATGTAAACAACATTGGGGGTATTTGATGCGGAAAGTATTAAGCTATTTAAAGCCTTATAAATTAGCAGTTACGATTGCTTATGCATTAACTTTAATTGAACTTATTATCGAATTATTACTTCCATTTTTCTTAGGGAAAATGATTAATGAAGGGATTGTGAATGAAGATTTAAACAACGTCATTATGTGGGGGAGCATAATGATTGGTTTAGCTTTATTTTCTTTTATTTGCGGAATTTTCAACTCTTTCTACGCTTCCCACGCAAGTACAACTTTTGCTTATGATATTCGAAAAGATTTATTCGATAAAATTCAAACCTTTTCTTTTGCGAATTTAAATAAGTATCCTACTTCAGCATTAGTAACACGTTTTACAAATGACGTGCGACAAGTTCAAAACACTGTCTTTATGGGATTAAGAATTATGCTTCGTGCTCCGCTAATGGTTATCGGTGGAGTGATTATGGCATTTATTGTTAACGTAAAAATTTCTCTTATCTTCTTAGTTACTGTCCCACTTCTCGTTACATTTATTTTTTGGGTACTTCGAAAAGCAAGTGCCATGTTTAGAGGCGTGCAAGTGCGTGTTGATCGAGTCAACCGAACGATGCAGGAAAATTTATCCGGAATGCGTCTCATAAAGGCATTCTATCGTCACGATTATGAGAAAGAACAGTTTACCGAAGCAAACGAAGAATTAAAGGTATCGATGAGAAGAACCTTCCGCTTTGTCGAAGCATCTATGCCAATTTTACTTTTCGTTATGAATTTAAGTTTAATTTTCATCATTTGGTTCGGAAATGTTCAATCGATTGCTGGAAATGTTAAGGTTGGAGATGTTGTTGCGATTGTCAACTATGGACTAAGAACAGCAATGGCTATTTCGATGTTTACCTTTATTACGATGGCATTTTCTAGAATGAAAGCTTCTGCCGAACGTATTAGTGAAGTACTCGATCTTGAAGTTGATTTAACAGATCACGAAGATGCGAAAGGCGAAACAGCTGTCACAGAAGGTCAAATTGATTTTAAAGATGTCAACTTTACGTATCCGTATACGAGAACAAAAATCTTAAAAGATTTCTCCTTCTCTTTACATGCAGGAGAAACACTAGCATTAATTGGCGCAACCGGAGCTGGAAAAACAACCCTTTTCCAACTCATTCCTCGTCTGTATGATGTAGATGATGGAAAAGTGATTATCGATGGTGAACCAATTACAAAGTATAAATTAAAAGATTTACGTAACAGTATTGGATATGTTCCACAAAGTCCGCTATTATTTACCGGTTCTGTTGCGGAAAATATTGCTTGGGGGAAAGAAGATGCCTCCATGGAAGAAATTGAGCAAGCAGCAAAAGATGCCCAAATTCATGATCTTATCATGAATTTACCGAAAAAATATGATACGAATATTAGCCAACGTGGAGTTAACTTATCTGGTGGTCAACAACAAAGAATATCTATTGCACGTGCTTTAATTCGTAACCCGAAAATTTTGATGTTCGATGATAGTACGAGTGCGTTAGATTTAGCGACAGAATCAAGGTTGTTAGATGCCCTTGATAAATACGATAGTAGTAAGTTAATTATTACCCAAAAAATCGCAACAGCTATTCGTGCAGATCGGATTTTATTAATGGATCACGGTGAGTTACTCGCTCTAGGTACGCATAAAGAATTATTAGAAACATCGGATCTATATAAAGAGATCGTGAAGTCGCAATTTGGAGAGGAGTTTCCATATGCAACATAGAGAGATTGTTAAACCCTTTGTTTATGAAAAAATATCTCTTGAGGAAGTTCGTGAAGAAGAACGTGCGAAACGTCGTTCTGCGAGTGATTCCTGGGGAACAATAAAACGTGTTTGGGGCTATTTGGCAGAAAAGAAATTATTCTTAGGCCTCGTTCTTTTCATGGTTTTAATTAGCTCTGCAATGAGTTTATTAGGACCGTATTTAGTTGGATTTTCGATTGATGAATTTATCGAGCAAAAACGAGTCGATGGCTTATTATCGTTACTTATCATTTTAGGAATCGTTTATTTATTCCATTCACTATCTGTCTTTTTACAAAACTTTTGGATGGTTGGAATTGCACAAGATACAGTTTATCGAATCCGAAGAGATTTATTTAGTCAATTTCATAAATTACCGATTTCTTATTTTGATAAACATCAACACGGCGAATTGATGAGTCGTGTAACAAATGATATTGATAACATTAACAACACCTTAAATCAATCCGTCACCCAAGTATTTGCTAGTGTCTTAACATTAATCGGAACGGTTTCTGTCATGCTCATACTTAGTCCTTTACTAACAGCCATTACGATGTCGATTATTCCGATTATGTTTCTTGCAATGCGTTGGATTACACGGAGAACTCGGCCACTGTTTAAAATTCAACAACGAAATTTAGGAGAAGTTAATGGATATGTCGAAGAAATTGTTTCTGGTCAACATATCGTAAAGGCTTTCTCTCAAGAGAATCGAGTTATTGAAGAATTTAAAGAGAAAAATAATAAATTGCAGCTATCTAATTTTTGGTCTTTGCTTTTTGCTGGATATATTCCAAAAGTGATGAACATGTTAAACTACTTAAGCTTTGGGCTTATTGCTTTGTTTGGTGGAATTTTAGTCGTTAACGGACATATTTCTGTTGGTGTTATCGTTATTTTCACTGAATACGCCAGGCAGTTTACAAGACCGTTAAACGAACTATCTAACCAGTTTAATATTTTACTTTCTGCGATTGCTGGAGCTGAGCGGGTCTTTAACGTTATAGATCACGTTGAAGAAGAAGCCGATGAGGGACACGCAAAAGAGATTGAATCAACGAAGGGACATTTTGTCTTTGATAACATCTCCTTTGCTTATGATGAGACACCAACCCTTCAAAACATTAGCTTTGAAGCAAAACCCGGTGAAACAATTGCCTTTGTAGGTCATACGGGTGCTGGTAAAACAACATTAATTAACTTAATATCCCGATTTTATAATTATACTGACGGGGAAATTTATTTAGATGGTACCCCACTAAAAGATATTAAGCGTGCAAGCTTACGTAGTCATATGGGCTTTGTCTTACAGGATTCCTATCTCTTTTATGGAACGATTCGTGAAAACATTCGTTACGGTCGGTTAGATGCAACCGATGAAGAAGTTATTGAAGCTGCGAAAAACGCAAACGCCCATGAATTTATTATGCGACTCCCTGACGGATATGATACACACCTTGATCAAGAAGGAAGTGGAATTAGTCAAGGACAAAAACAATTACTAACGATTGCTCGAGCATTGTTAGCCGATCCTACAATTTTAATTTTAGATGAAGCGACAAGTAATATTGATACAATTACTGAACTTAAAATTCAAGAAGCTTTAGAACGCCTCATGGAAGGACGAACAAGCTTTGTCATTGCTCATAGATTAAATACGATCCAAGAAGCTGATGAAATTATTATGCTTGAACATGGAAAGATTATTGAGCAAGGAAATCATGAAGAATTGCTTGCTCAAAAAGGCCACTACTATGAACTACACCAAGGCCAGTTGGAAGAAATCGTTAGTTAAGGAGAATGGATATGACACGTCGCCGGTTAGGAACGATGGAAGAATATGTTATAAAAAGTTTTTATTTACAAGAAGAAATGCCGTTAAAAATGTTTAAACCAGAACATTTTTCTCTCGATCAAATGTACAATATTTGTATTGCGCATGATGGAGATCATTATTTTCAATTAGGACGTCTAGCTACGTTAAGTGATGAAATGCATAAAGAAAATAAAATAGAACAAACTGTTTTTGTCGGCATTCATTTTAAAACGCGAAAAGAACGCCGAATGAAATATCATCCCGACGGAGTATTAAATGAAGCGTATACAAACTTTCTCGTTTATGAAGTTGTTCCTTTTATCGATCAAATCATTCCATCTGTGCGTACAGGACAGGCTCGAACACTTATGGGTGATTCTCTAGCTGGAACCCTTGCATTAATGACTGCCGAACGCTTTCCAAATACCTTTGGTCGGGTCATCATGCAATCACCCTATGTAAATAAAACGGTTATTGGGCGATTGGAACATTCAACGTCATTAAGCCAACTCGATATTTATCATACGATCGGTACAGCAGAAACGGCAGTTGAAGGATCCGATGGAAAGATTATCGAATTCGTCCAACCAAACCGAAAAATAAATGACATTATTTCCAAACAATGTCATAATTACTATTATGAAGAAATTGATGGTGGCGATCATACGTGGAGATATTGGCAAGATGATTTGCGTAAAAGCTTACTGAAAATGTTCGCCAAAGGAACGCTAAGAAATAGGTGATGAACAATGGTCATAAAAATCGTGGAAACAAAAGAAGAGAAAGAAGATGCATTACACATACGAAAAATCGTGTTTGTCGAAGAACAACATGTACCTGAAGAACTTGAAATCGATGAGTTTGAAGGTGAAGCCATACACTTCGTCGGCTATCTTGGAGACCAGCCAATTGCGGCAAGTAGGCTACGTTGGGTGGATGGAAAAGGAAAACTCGAGAGAATTTGTGTCTTAAAAGAGCATCGCGGAAAGTCTTTCGGGAAACGACTTATTTTAAAAATGGAAAAGACTGTCCGTGAAGAAGGGTTCGAAAAAACAACGTTAAATGCGCAAGTCCAAGCGATTCCCTTTTACGAACAACTTGGTTATGAGGTCGTTTCTGATGAATTTATGGATGCAAACATTCCCCACGTTACGATGGAAAAAACATTATGACATGTGAAACTCAGATAAAGTTTATCAGCTTTATCTGAGTTTTTTTATTGTTTATTTTTAAACTGGACAATAGTATGGATTTTTTTGTTTTTATGTATTTTTAAGATACATTGCCTGCACATAAATAGCTAATAATACTTCTTCCGGAATTTTTGTATCCATTACTTGTATCTCATGCTGCTCCCCTCGCCTATTTGTGATAACGCCTTTTTACAATGTAAAGAAATTTCGTTTCGCTTCCATGATTCTTACATCTTTTGCATCTTTTATAACATATTTTAAATCTAAATACTCATTCACTACAGTGTATTGTTCTTCTTCAGTCTCAAAAATTAAATCTAAATAATTTTTTATTCCCTTTTCTTTAAGAAGTCGTTTTGTTCGAAGGATTCCAAAAAACTCTCCATTCACAAATACTTCATAATAATAGATCCGCCATTCTTCAATTAATTTTGCTGGCTTTAAAACAACCTCATTTTCCTCAGTTTCAACTATTACACCAGCAACATTAAAAAAATCAAACAGAGTTATAAATTTCTGCCATCAATTATTAAAATATAGTTAAAAAAAAGCTTTTCTCCGCCCATGAATAGGAATCGGCATTCGATCGACTAGTTTTATAACCGGTAACTGATAATAGTAATCAACCCCAGATGTGAGTTGAATGCCCTCGTTAGCTTGTTCTTGTGCTAGACGAGTGTATCTATTCTGCAAATATTTTCTCAAAAATAATCCGGCAAACAAAAGAATAAAACAGGCGATCCATAAAAACCAAAGGGTTGACAACGGATTACCAAACCTTGTCTCATCGTAATTAATAAAATGAATCGTTTCATATGTATTGATAAATCCAAAAATAATGACAACTAATAAAGCAAATCCCATAAAGACACCCCTACTTCCGAAAATAAACCATTTGACTAGTAGTTACTAAAAGCTCACGATTGCTTGATCAAACTTCTCCGACTGGATCAAAATAGCCGTTAAAATATTTATTTACACGGACATGTTCTAAGACATGATCTTTGCCCTGAACATTTAATTTTTTCCATCGGCATGAAAATGAATCGATAATGAAACTGTCCCAATCATAGACATTTCACCTTCCCATTAATTTGCATACTATCATAAGAAAATTCTGAAAACAACTCGTGAAATATAATTTGTTCACACTTTTCTTGCATGAATGATCCCTCTTCTTTTCGGTTAAGCTAAAAAACGTTAAAGGAGGTTTCAGAAATGAGTAATTTGTTGCCAATGCTTTATGAAACTATTTTTGGTTTCGTTACTTTATTTGCTTTAACAAAAGTGCTAGGGAAAACACAAATTTCCCAACTGACTGCCTTCGATTTTATCGCCGCCCTTGTATTAGGAGAGCTCGTAGGAAATGCTTTATTTGATGAAAAAGCCGGGGTGTTAGAAATTGGCTACATTATTTTGTTATGGGGAATTCTGCTCTATACAGTTGAAATGTTAACCCAAAAGTTTAGCCGGACAAGATACTTTCTTGAAGGTAAGCCAGCTATGATTATCCATAAAGGTAAAATTATTTATGAGGAAATGCGCAAAAACAAAATCGATGTCAGTGAACTACAACATTTACTAAGGATGAAAGATGTTTTCTCTATTCAAGAAGTTGAATACGCAATTTTAGAATCAAATGGCGATTTATCTGTGATGAAAAAAGGACCTTTCCAAACGCCTAATAAAAAAGACTTAAATGTATTACCAGAAGAACCAGAAATAGCAACGACTTTAATTAGTGATGGGGTCATTTACGATGATAATCTAGCAGAAATTGATCAGGATGAACTTTGGCTCATGGAAGAGATTAAAAAACAAGGTTACTCATCCCTAAAAGAAGTTTTTTATGCGGAATATTTATCTAATAAAAAATTATTCGTTCTCCCTTATACAAAAATTAAACAAAAGGATTACGAAAGAAAGCTCAACCTATAAATAAAGCCTAACCCGTTACAGATGAATGCCCACACAGTTATGGCGAATGCACATAATCTATTAACGACTACAATAGGTCAAAGAAAAACAGAAAGGGGTATTTATTTATGGGTTGTGGCAAAACAGACCATTCTACAAACTGTGTATGTACGATTTTACGAGAAATTTCTAAAGCGCAACGTAATGTCGTTGAGACGGAATGTGACACAAGTTGTGAAAAGTCGATTCACGATTTACTCGGCGAAACAGAAGTTCGAAATGAGCTCGATACTATTCCATTAATTTTATACTGTAAAGATAGCTGTAAACCATTTAAGGCATTTGGTGCTCATTCTAATCGGATCGGAAACATCGTATCTAGCTTTTACTTCCGTGTGAAAAAGGTTCGAAAAGATTGCTGTGCAACAATTGAATTATTACGTGATCCATCTGATGTTGTTTCGACTTCCGATCATAAGAAAAAAGCAAAAAATCCTAAGGATCCAACCGACCAGAAGACTAAAAACTTACGCAGAACCGGTATTTGCATGACCGTCGACTTAAAATGCTTCTGTCACGTAACATGTTTACCAGCCATATCTGCATTAACGTAAACAAAAAAGCCACTTGAAAAATCAAGTGGCTTTTTTTAAAAACTAATTATTTTTATTTCTTTAATATTTGCTAAAGGTAATACTTTTTCCTGCTTCATTTTTGCATCAAAGAAATATACTTGTTTCCCTTCTCTCTTTTCAATCTTTCCACGATAAATTTCATCTCCAGCAGAAATAGAACATCTTAAATCGGGAATATATTCCATCGTTTGCAAAATATCATCAACTTTTGTTTCAATACTTGATTCTACGATGGTATGCTTTGGAGCCTTTTCCTTTTTATCCTCATTTATATTTTCCGTCACAAAATAATTCGCTTGCATATTCACCAATTTCGATTTAATATCCGGTTGTTTTATATAAAATAACGGCTCTTTAGCATAAACATCTTCTTCCATATGCTCCCCTCCCTTAAAAACTATGTTATTGTATGATATATAGGCGAATATGTGAAAATATCATCTAGACGTACTTTTATAAAAATCGATAAAAAACTTACAGAAATACTGTTTTTCATGTACACTATATAGAGTAATTATTTTATTTTGCAAAGAAAGGTATTCGCCTATGAGAACAAATGAAAGATTTCAAATTGACTACTCGCTTATTTCTATCGTTATTATCCTAGCAATATTTAGTATTGCTACTTTATATACAATAACTCCTTTTTTACCAGCTAAATATGAAAACTTAAACTTTCCGATTTTACAATTACAGTGGTATATTATCGGAAGTATCTTAGCCGTACTTATTATGTTAGTCGACTATGATCGATTTCGAAAAATCACATGGATTTTATATGGTTTAGGCATGATCCCACTTTTAATGATTTTCTTTAAAAGTGCTTTACCATCGGATTTAATCGTTGAATTTAATGACGTAGCAAGAGCTGTAAATGTGCCCCTTATCGGAGCGTTGCAACCGGCCGAGTTCTTTAAAATTATCTTAACTATGACTCTCGCCCACATCATTTACGGTCATAATGAAAAATATACTAATCGAACGGTTAAGTCTGATATCGGTTTACTCATTAAAATTGCACTCGCTTCAATCGTGCCAATGGGTCTTATTGCTGTGCAGCCTGATTTAGGAAGTACACTCGTTTTAGCCTTTATTGTCATATGTTTAGTACTTGTTTCAGGTATTCAATGGCGTATATTATTTAGTGTTATTTTTGCTAGTTTACTTGGTATTGGAATTGTTATTTTATTATGGATTTTATCTCCAGGAAAAATTGGTGAGTTTCTCGAAGAATCTGTTTTTGTTCACGTAAAAAGTCGGTATTACGGATGGATTTATCCAGAACAATACTTTGATTCCGCCTATCAACTTATTTTATCAAAACGTGCGATCGGATCGGGACAATTAACTGGAAAAGGGATTAGAAATATTGAAGTGACAGATGTTCCTGAACAACATACCGATATGATTTTTACTGCAATCGCAGAACAAACCGGTTTCATCGGTGTAAGTATATTAATTATCGTTTTTTTCTTGTTAATTTATCGGCTTATCAATATTGCTTTAAGAAGTAATGATCATTACGGAAGCTTTTTAGTCACAGGTCTTATCGGAATGTTTACGTACCAAATTTTCCAAAATATAGGAATGTCCATCCAGTTACTACCAATCACTGGAATCCCACTTCCTTTTATAAGCTATGGAGGAAGCTCGATTTTAACTTATATGATAGCTATTGGAATCGCCTTAAATGTCTATTCCCGAACAAAAACATACATGTTTGATTAAAGGAATCTATAAAAAAGCGGCTGTTCTTTTGATGGACAGCCGTTATTTTTTAAGCAATTTTTTCATATCTTCCGGTAAGGGACATTGAAATTGTAACTCTTTCCCAGAAATTGGATGATTAAATTGTAGTTTTTCACAGTGTAATGCTTGACGGGAAATATTAGCCCTTGAGCTACCATATAGCTCATCACCAATTATTGGATGACCAATCGTTGAAAAATGAACCCGAATTTGATGGGTCCTGCCCGTCTCTAAAACAACCTGGACTAAAGAAAATTCCTCTTCCTCCTTAAGCACCTGATAATGAGTAATCGCATCTCTACCATCAGAAGTTACTTCTCGCTTCATAAACGAACCGGGCTTTCTCCCAATGGGCATGTCAATGGTGTCCTTCTTTTTTGCTAATTTCCCGTAGACAATTGCTTGATAAGATCGATGGATAGCTCCTTTCATCTGCTCTTGTGCTAAAAGAGAATGGCTATATCGATGCTTCGCAACTAACATAAGTCCCGAAGTATCTCTATCTAATCTCGTCACAATATGAACGGTATAAGGTAATTTATTTTTATCGTAATATGCAATAAGACCGTTTGCGATCGTACCACCTGGCTCATGTGGATTCGGCATGACAACGATACCCGGTTGTTTATCAAGAACTAAAATATGCTCATCTTCATAAACGATAGAAAGGGGAATATCTTCTGGTTGCATATAAAAACCACGCTCTTCCGGTGGGAATTTTACGGTTAAAACGTCATTTGCTTTTAATCGATAACGAACATCTACTTCTCGGCCATTAATTAAAATTTTTCCCCCTTCAAATTTAAGGGCTTTTAAAATATTTCCCGAAATGTTAAGTACTTTATGCATATAATTTCGTAAAATCATTTTTTCATACTGTTGTTCAACTGTCCATTCCATCATCTTTATCACCTAATTATGTATCACCATCAGAAACGAAGGAATCCCGTACACGCCTCCAAAAAGGAAACGGACGAAATCTAGCAAACCGAACTTTTTCCTGTGCTACTCGGCATTGGATCGAGCGAACTTCGCTGTAAGTAGCGGTAGAATGATCGATCGCGATTAAAAAGCTATTATCTACCTTTGGTCGTAACACACACGTATGATGTTTAGGCAACACTAAGGGAGAGCCAATTGTTCGGAATACTCGATTGTTAATCGAAGCCATTTCCGTTAATTGGATCGCTTCAAGGGACGGGTGAATAATTGCTCCACCCAACGCTTTATTGTAGGCAGTACTCCCAGAGGGTGTTGAAATACATAACCCGTCTCCACGAAACGTTTCAAAATGTTCACCACGAATTTCAACATCGAATACTACTGAGCCCTCTGCTGTTTTAATCATCGCTTCGTTTAGGGCAAGGATCCGATTCTCTTCTCCACCAGATTCTAATCGGATAACAACCTCAAGTAGTGGATATTCAACAACTTGAAAGGGAGTTTTTGCAATTTCAATTATTAATTTTTCTAACTCATCCGGTAACCAATCTGCATAAAAACCTAAATGTCCTGTATGTATACCAATAAAAGCAGTTTCCTTCAATCGATGGACATACCGATGAAAGGCTTCAAGAAATGTTCCATCTCCACCAATAGAAATGACTAAATCTGGCTCCTCTTCATTGTACGTTAATTGAAAATTTGTTAAATATTGCATTGTCGTATCTTTAATCTTTTCCGATCGTTCGTCCCCTTTAGTTACTATCGCAAATTTCATCTTTGTCAGCTCCTAACATCGAGGATTTATGTACGAACATGTACTTACCTCTTATCTTAACATAAGCATTATAAAATTTGCATAATTGACTGTTTTTAGCGATAATCAATAACAAACCAAATAAGGGAGCCTCATAATGAAGCAAGAAATCGAAATTGAATACAAAAACTTATTGACAAAATCGGAATATAAGCGGCTTTTACGATTATATCCTTTTCAAAAAGCTATTAAGCAACATAACTATTATTTTGAGACCGCTCAACTTCAGTTACAAAAACAAAAAAGTGCTTTAAGAATTCGTAAAAAAAATAATGAATATGTCCTAACATTAAAACAGCCGCACTATGGACAACTGCTCGAAACCCATGTAGAAATAACGGAAGATGAAACCGAGCAATGTTTAATTGGAAACTTTATTGAACATAAGCAATTTAATGAACAACTTGCAAAGTTAGGTGTTGACGCTCAACAATTAAATTATATTGGGAAACTCGTCACTTATCGACGAATTTACGAGGAAAATGAAACTATTTATGTATTAGATCGTAGTTTATATAATGGTTATGAAGATTTTGAATTTGAACTTGAAGTGAACGATGAACATAAAGGGAAAAAACATTTTTTATCCATCCTAAAAAAGGCCGAAATCAAACAAGTTCACACACCTAATAAAATTGAGCGCTTTTTTAAGACTTTACCAAAACAAATATAGCGGAGCGCTTACATCATTGATATTATAACCTTTGCCGAATTTTTCATTTTATTTGCTCATTGATGGAATGACCTGCTACAATATATAAAACTATTAAGGAGTAAACATAAATGGGAATACCTGGGACAATTTATGAGGCAATAGGTGGGCAAGAAGCTGTTGACCAACTCGTGGAAGCCCATTACAAATATATTGGAAAACATCCGGATTTAATTCCAATTTTTCCAGAAGATTTAACCGAATCAGCAAGAAAACAACGATTGTTTTTAACACAATTTTTCGGAGGCCCTCAATTATACATCGAAGAACGGGGTCATCCAATGTTACGACGAAGACATTTGCCCTTTGAAATAACTCCAAAACGTCGAGACGCTTGGCTCGAATGTTTTGACAAAGCTTTGGATGAAGCGAATATAGAAGAACCTTATCGTACTGCAATCTTTGAAAGAATTTCGATGACTGCACACCATATGGTGAATGCACCGAATTCTTAGAAAGGAGAACGATATGAGTTGCAATTACATGAATGTTAATAGTTTGACATATGCAGATTCATCAAGTTCTACTGAGAGAAAAATAGAATCAACAACAAAACAAGTGGAAGTTTACGCATTTTTAGATCCACTCAGTGAACGCTCTTGGAGTCTAGAACCTTACTTTAAAAAATTTTATCTTGAGTATGGTGATTACATAATACTTCGCCCAGTCATTAGTTGCCAACTTAGTGTTTTAACTGAAAAACATCTAAAGAAATTAAAAGAAGTTTGGAGAAATGCCAATCAGGAAAAACACTTTCTTATGAGAGACAATTCTCCAGACAATTCTGTCGTTCTTTTCCCATGGGTTGCTTTAGCGATTAAAGCAGCTGAACTTCAAGGAAAAAATAGTGGACGGAAATTTTTACGTAGTATCCAAGAAAAATACTTTTTAGAAAAGAAAAATATTTTATGTGAATCCGTATTAGTCGACTGTGCAAAGGCAGCAAACTTAGACATTGGAGAATTTAAAAATGATTTATTCTCTACGTATGCCAAAAATGCTTATCAATGTGATATGAAAGTCATGAAGGAAATGGAAGTTGACACAAGCCCGACTCTTGTTTTATTTAACCCTACATCAAATGAACAAGGAATTAAAGTGCCTGGTGTACACACTTATAAAACCTATGTACACATTTTAAAAGAAATGCTCGGCGATCAATTCAAGGAGCGTAAAAAAGTCGATTTAATTAATTTCATTCGACTCTTCCGTATAACAACGAGTAAAGAAGTATCAATTGTCTATGACTGGTCTATCACAACGGCTGTTCAAAAGCTCAAAGAATTGCAAATTCAACAAGTTGTTAAGCAAGTTACAAATGATGATGGGACAACATATTGGGAATATATCAAATAAACCACATGTACATAAAACATGTGGTTTTTTCGTCTAATTTTTTCAGATAAAGCATAAGCTATGGTAATAAACGTACTTCTCATTGTTTTGAAATAGAAAGGAGTGGTACGTCCATTATGATGCCCTATATTTTTTTAATCATTACCGTTATTATGATATTTTTAAATTTCTTAGCTTTTATGCAAGTGTTGTCCTTACTAATTACATTACCGTTACTATTTATAAGTATATACATGACACTCTATTCATTTATGCGTAAACGAGTATACCGACCAATGCGATAAAAAATGCACCCCTTAGAGTCCAATAAGTCTATCTCTAGGGGGTGTACACCTTTACTTACATATTCTCAGTCAATTACTTATTTTTTGAAAGTAAATCTTCCATTTCAGTTAACTTTTCTTCAAATACATCTAGAGCATCTAACACAGGTTGTTGTTTTGTCATATCGACTCCTGCTTTTTTAAGAACTTCTAACGGATAATCACTACTTCCTGCCTTTAAGAAATCAATATAACGGTCAACTGCTAGTTTACCCTCTGTTAAAATTTGCTGAGCTAGTGATGTTGCAGCTGCATAACCTGTCGCATACTGATAAACATAGTAATTGTAATAGAAATGAGGAATTCTTGCCCACTCTAAACCGATCTCTTCATCAGACACGACGTTTTCTCCGAAATATTTCTTGTTTAAATCATAATAAACTTCTGTTAAAGAATCCGCCGTTAATGGTTTTCCTTCTTGATCAAGCATATGGATATCATGTTCAAACTCTGCAAACATCGTTTGACGGAAAACTGTTCCTCTAAATCCTTCAAGGAAGTTGTTTAAAATGTATAACTTTTGTTTTTCATCATCTAAATGATTTAACATATATTCATTTAATAACGCCTCATTAGCCGTTGAAGCAACTTCTGCGACAAATATGGAATAATTTCCGTAACGATATGGTTGATGTTTTCTCGTGTAGTAACTGTGTACAGAATGTCCAAGTTCATGGGCTAATGTAAACATGTCACTAACAGTATCTTGCCAATTTAATAAAATATACGGGTTCGTTCCATAGGTCCCTGATGAATAAGCCCCGCTTCGCTTCCCTTTGTTTTCCGGCACATCAATCCAGCGATTATCATAAGCTTCTTGCACGATGCTGACATACTCATCACCTAAAGGCGCTAGACCGTCAATTACATATTGTTTTGCCTCTTCATACGTTACTTTCATATCCGTATCTTGAACGAGCGGTGTGTACATATCATACATATGCACCTCATCTAATTCAAGCACTTCTTTTCGCAATTCTGCATAACGGTGTAAAAGAGGTAATTTTTTGTGAATAGCATCAATTAAGTTATCATACACTTTTTCCGGGATATTGTTTGCACTTAATGCTGCATGTCTTGCGGAATCATAGTTACGCACTTGGGCATAAAAATTATCTTTTTTAATATTTCCACTTAATGTTGCAGCAAAGGTGTTTTTATATTTTCCGTACGTATCAAACATTGCTTTGAAAGCATCTTTTCTTACTCTTCGATCAGAGGACTCCATGAAAGTAATATATCTTCCATGGGTAATGTCTACCTCTTCTCCATCTTCATTTTTAATAGATGGGAATTTTAAGTCTGCATTGTTTAACATACTGAAGGTGTCAGAAGGTGTGTTTAAAGCTTCTGATGCTTGAGCGAGTAATACTTCTTCTTTTTCAGATAATACATGTGGACGTCTACGATTAATTTCATTTAATGTATGCTCATAAAGTTTTAAATCGTCATTTTCTTTAATATACCTTTCAATCGTCTCTTCATCCATACTTAAAATTTCTGGTGTAATATAGCTCATTTCACTCGTAGCTAATGTTAAAACATTTCTAGCTTTCGCCTGCATACCTTGATAAAAGGAATTCGTTGTATCTTGGTCATATCTCATCCGAGCATAAACGAATAACTTACCTAATCTTTCAGATATCTTATCCTGTAAATGAAGAAGCTCATATAAATTTCCACTTGATTCTGCTATTTTGCCACGAAACTTACCGATCTGTGGTATATCCTTTTGCAGTTGTTCATACTCCTTTTCCCACAGCTCATCAGTTTCAAAAATATCTTCTAATTTCCACGTTTGTTCCTCAGGTACTTCTTCTCTACTTAACAGTTCTTTAGTCGTTTCTGACAATTAAAAGTCCCCCTTCATGGATATTTTCCTATTGATTTATGTTTTCTCAATGTAAGTAATGTATTCATTAATAGTTTATCATTATTTATAGCTTCTTCAATATTTTTGTTATTTTCAATGGATTTTAATTTTACAAATTTGTTTGACGATAGTCTTTTTATAACTTGTACTTTCTCTAACAAACGAAGGTATTGTACGATGGGATGCTCTTGATAACTATATAAAGGGAAGTCTTGTTTAGCATACAAATGATTTCGAAGAAGGGAAAAACACTTTTGAAGCATAAAAGTTTCACCATTACGTAAAGGTTGAATAATTTCTAAAAGTAGTCGACTTTGCCAATCCCAAGGAGAGGATTTCATAAGCAATTCATTTTGAACAGGTAAATAGACGAGAGATGGAAGGGTTTCTCGATGAGCTTTGCGAAGATATAACCATTGCAACCAACGCCTTTCTCGACCGAAACTTGTTTGATTCGAGGTCAAACGAAATTTCCGTTTCTCTTGTTCCCATAATTGATAAAGTGTTTCTTTTTGAAGAGGTTTATAACGAAAGAACTTTAGGAAAGAGGCTTGTGTAAGAGGTACAAATTGAAGTGTACCTATAGCTGAATGATTACTTGTAAAATACAAATCTTGAAAAAAAGCAAATTGCTTCGTGTGCGGACAGAAAAAATAAAGGGAAGATTTACATTGATAAGAGAATTTATGAACAAACTGTTTTAATGGAGCTGTAATTTTCAATTTGGAAGTGGATAATCGATTAAATTGATTTTCACCTAATATCCAAAGGGGGACTATATTTGCCCGCATATAACCATTAATCCGAGCATTTATTTCCTTTTTTTGGATTGATGAACGTTGATATTCAAGAGCGATTTTTTTGTCCCCTACAGTTAATAATAGGTCAGGAAATTGTTCGATTTTCCGTAAATATTTTTCTAATACGACTGGAATTTGTTTTTGTTGTAGCCAGTGGTATAGTAGAAGCTTTCCTTGTTCATGTTCTGGTCCTTCACCAAAGGATGATGGACAAGTCCCAGTATGGTAATGAGCAAAATGGGGAATTACCTTTTCGCCAGCTTTTATAAAAACTTTTTCCTGGCAAACTGGACAATAAAACTCATATTCTCTACGAAAATATTCAATTTTGGTTCGGGAAAACTTTGCTATTGTTAATAACGAGCCATCTCTTAACATTGCTTGAAGCATTTCCTCTCATTCATCACCTCTTATATATATTACTAATTTTTTACTTATCACTTTCTATCATTGAAAACATCCAGTCTAACCATGCTTTTACTGTAGAACTTCTTCGTTTAGCTGTGTCTAATGAATTCACTGTTGGAACGTATTTTAAAATTAATTCAACTACATATTTTCGATCGAAATGTTTATTTTTCTCAAGATAACGTTCAAAGGCTAATGCAAAGATTTTTTTCGATAATATCTTTTCCATAATGATTGTATTTCTTTCGTTCGTATTTCCTAATGATTTAATATAGTTACCTTCCTCGTTAAGAACAAATTTTGCTTGTTGATCTTTTTTAGCTAAGCCTAAATAAATAAGCGCATTGGCATAATAGTCACTTTGTCTTTCATTAAATTCGTATTCTTTAGCAAGGTCTTCTTTAGATTTCGGCTCCTCTAAATAATCGAGCATATCTAAAATTCTCAAAAAGTTATTTGCTTGTGGAAATTTAAGTTCTTCAGTTTCTTTAATCATGGGGCTGTTTTTAGCAAGGACAATAACATCCTCTAATTCGATATCTAACGAACGATTTAAGATAAAGCTATACTGAGAAACTTTTTTTATACTCGTATATTCTTCACTATTTTCAAATTGATAAATATAAAAGTTAAATATATCATCAGCATAAGTGAAAAATATAGGTATAACTTTTTTATCAATTGCTAAATTTTTATAATAACGATACGGATAATATAGTTGTCGAATTAAAAAATCCTTTGGTAATTTATTTTTCGCTTCAATGAGAGCAATTGCGTCTTTTGTTTCATAACTTCCATCAATTTCAATTTGACTATTTTGAACATGTACATGAAAGAAATCATTCACTCTTTTTGGTCCTTTCGTCCGTATGCGAAAGTCAATATCACCAGAACCTAGTCTTCCGGAGATTGTTAAATAGCTAGGCCCATCTTTAGCCGTATCATTACCGATAATATAATCGATCATCCCACTTGCATAAGCTACATTTAATGCGACTGCCTCGCTAGTAATATTATCGACATCAACAGATTGAATGTAATTAGGTAATTTCATTGGAATTGGTTTCATATCCTTTACTTGTAAATTTTGATAGGCTTTAAATCTTCCAATAATATAAGTTCCCCTACTATCTGGTAAAATTGCGAGGCTATTTTCTTTAAAAATTTTTGGCAAATTGTCCGAGTTATCAAACTTTGTCATAAGGCGGGCTTCACGAAACTCATTAATTTGTGATGAAGAAATATGAAAAACGTTATTTTTCTCAATTTCCTTTAAAATGTCGTATTTTTCAAATAGTTTTTTCCAAGCCATATCATTTTTAGTTTGAGCCATGTTCATCACCATTCAACAATAATTCTAGTAATTCATCACAATGACTTCATCAACTTTTCCTCTACCACTTGCCTTTGAATTAACATTTCTAGTTGCACCGACGATTTGAGTAGTATCTGCGTACTCTTTGTACAAGTCATGGATAAATTCTGAGCTCGAATTTGATAACATAACATAGCATCCTAATTCATGTAATCGATCAAATGTTTCTTTAAGTCTCACTTGCTCATCATAACCAAAACCATCTAACGTATAGCCGACAAAATTTTGACTATCTGCATCTATTGGTGCATAAGGTGGATCAAAGTAAATAAAATCACCAGGCTCTGCATATTCGACTGCCTTTTCAAAATCACCACATAAAATCTTTGCTTCTGATTGATTTAAATATGCAGAAACATTTTGTAATACATCTTCATTTACGATATTTGGATTTTCATATCTACCAAAAGGAACATTAAACTGATTCTTCGAGTTCACACGGTATAACCCGTTATACCCTGTTTTATTTAAATAAATAAATCTAGCTGCACGTTCTACATCTGTTCGTGATTGATAGGAATCCTCCCGATCCCAACTTCTTACTTCGTAGTAATATTCTTTACTATTATTTTCTTCATGAACTTTTAAATGTTCGATTAAATCTGCTAACTTATCACGGACCATTTTATATGTATTAATGAGTTCTTCATTAAAATCATTAATAACTGGCTTGTCTAATTGAAAGTCTAAAAATACTGAACCTCCACCAACAAACGGCTCAATATAACGGTTAAAGGTTTTCGGGCGATATTCATTTATGTAATGTAATAATTGTCGTTTTCCACCAGCCCATTTAACAAAAGGCCTTACAAGTTGTTTATCTAAAGACATTCGTTTTCCTCCTAAAATAATTGCACATCAATTGACAATAGCTTTTTTAGTTCGATAAAAATATATCATACAATGAATACAATTTTTTGCTAGTTAAAAAATCTTACACTAAATGAACACATGCAAAAATAAAATGTTTTCTTAGAGTATGTACATTATATTATATATAAAGAATATCACAACTCGAAGCATTGTACTTCTTTGTAGCATTTGTCATTTTTCGTTCGTTTTTTCAAACGTTTCTTTTATTTTCTAACAGAAACACATAAAAAAAT
>Ga0209487_1001604_pt1 | contig 18923 bp, 14 predicted proteins | sample Poulit2012_FD_187524 | JGI IMG/M metagenome (GOLD analysis project Ga0209487, IMG submission 187524) | Agricultural soil microbial communities from Georgia to study Nitrogen management - Poultry litter 2012 (SPAdes) (version 2) | ecosystem: Environmental > Terrestrial > Soil > Agricultural land...
CGGGGGCGACCATTCCGGCACGCGCCCCGGCTTCGATCGACATATTGCAGATCGTCATGCGTGCCTCCATGGACAGCTGACGGATCGCCTGGCCGCGGTATTCGAGCACGTAGCCCTGACCGCCTCCGGTGCCGATCTTCGCGATGATGGCGAGGATGATGTCCTTCGCGCTCGATCCTTCCGGCAGGTCCCCGTCGACGGTGATCGACATCGTCTTGAACGGTTTGATGCTCAGGGTCTGAGTGGCGAGCACGTGTTCGACCTCTGAGGTGCCGATGCCGAAGGCGAGCGCGCCGAAGGCCCCGTGGGTGGAGGTGTGCGAGTCGCCGCAGACGACGGTCGTGCCCGGCTGGGTCAGGCCCAGCTGGGGTCCCACGACGTGGACGATGCCCTGATCGGCGTCGCCGAGGCTGTGCAGCCGGATGCCGAATTCCTTCGCGTTCTTGCGCAGGGTCTCGATCTGCGTGGCCGAGGTGGGTTCGGCGATCGGCTTGTCGATGTCCCAGGTCGGGGTGTTGTGGTCCTCGGTGGCGATCGTGAGGTCGGGGCGGCGCACGGGGCGCTCGGCGAGTCGGAGTCCGTCGAACGCCTGCGGGCTCGTGACCTCGTGGACGAGGTGGAGGTCGATGTAGATGAGGTCCGGCGCACCGTCTTCACCTCGTGAGACGACGTGATCGGCCCAGACCTTCTCGGCCAATGTGCGTGGCATGGTTCCTCCCGCCGGTACGGGGATTTCCCGTACCCGATGTAGACCTGACGCCCCGAGGTCGGCGCGTCTGTGAACTTCAGATTGAGGCACTGGAGTGAGTGCGTAGTGTGAATCTACTCGCCTGTATCGCATTTCGAACTTGCATCTCGCACACTGAGACACGCACAATGGTGTCTATGACAAGCAATGGTAGCGGCGTCGGGGTCATCGACAAGGCCGCAATGGTTCTCTCCGCACTTGAGGCCGGACCCGCCTCTCTCGCCGAACTGGTGACGCTGACCGGACTGGCACGCCCCACTGCCCATCGCCTGGCCGTGGCCCTCGAATTCCATCGCATCGTCGGCCGCGACCTCCAGGGACGCTTCGTCCTGGGGCCGCGCCTGGCCGAGCTGTCCTCGGCCGCCGGCGAAGACCGCCTGCTGGCTGCCGCCGGCCCGGTCCTCGGGCAGCTGCGCGACCAGACGGGCGAATCGGCCCAGCTCTTCCGTCGCCAGGGCGATCTGCGCCTGTGCGTGGCCGCGGCCGAGCGGCCCGTGGGCCTGCGCGACTCCGTGCCGATCGGCGCGACCCTGTCCATGCGCGCCGGATCCGCCGCTCAGGTGCTCTTGGCCTGGGAGGAGCCCGACCGCCTGCACACCGGTCTGCGCGGGGCCCGTTTCTCAGCGACCATGCTCTCAGGCGTCCGTCGCCGAGGCTGGGCCCAGTCGATCGCCGAGCGCGAGCGCGGCGTCGCCTCGGTCTCGGCCCCTGTGCGGGGGCCGAGCAACCGCGTGGTCGCAGCCGTGTCGATCTCCGGACCGGTCGATCGGCTCACCCGCCAGCCCGGGCGCCTGCACGCGAAGTCCGTCATCGACGCCGCCAGGACACTGACCGAAGCACTCGTGCGCGGCTGACCGGGCGGCATGCGCGGCTGACCGGGCGGCATGCGCGGCTGACCGGGTGAGCTGGCTGTCATCCTGTCATCATCGCGTGCGCGGGCCCTCGCCGCACCTGCTCGCGGCCGCCCGTGCGCGTCATCCTCGCGGCCGCACTACGCATCATCGCTTCTGTAGCATGGCCCTATGATCGCCGCCCAGAGACGCAATATCATCGTCGAAACGATCGAACGAGACGGCGCCGTGTCCATCACCGCCTTGTCCGAGAGGCTCAAGACCTCGGCCGTGACGATTCGCCGCGACCTCGACCAGCTGGCCGATGAGGGTCGGCTCGTCCGCACCCACGGCGGCGCCGTGCTGGCCTCGAGCGCACGGGAGTCCAGCTATGCGGAGAAGCTCGAGCAGGCTCTGGCCGAGAAGACCGCGATCGCCCGCGCCGCGGCGAAACGAGTGCGCAATGGCGACGTCGTCGCCCTCGGTCCGGGGACGACGACCGAACTGCTGGCCAAGGAGCTCGTCACCCGTTCGGGACTGCGCGTGGTGACGAACTCGCTCCTCGTCGCCGAGGCCATGGTCTCGGCGCCCGAGAACGAGGTCATCGTCGTCGGCGGCACCCTCAGACACTCCATCCGGGCATTCGTCGGCGGCGGCACCGTCGCCCAACTTCTCGGCCTGCGCGCCGACACCGCTTTCCTCTCCGGCAACGGACTGGCCGCGGACTTCGGCCTGTCGACACCGGCCTTCCCCGTCGCCGACACGGACCGGGCCATGGCCACAGGCGCCGGCCGGGTCATCGCCCTGGTCGACCATACGAAGATCGGACGCCGTTCGTCCGTGCTCACAGTCCCGACCGACGACATCCAGCACCTGATCACGGATTCGAAGAGCGAGAAGAAGCAGCTGGACGCCCTGCGTGAAGCCGGGGTCGAGGTCGACGCGGTCTGAAGCCTCGACCACACCTTCTGTCCGAATTCTGTCCGACACGCGCCCGCTGAGCGACACACATGCCCTGTCCGATACGCGCGCCCTGTCCCGCGCGCCGTGCCCCGCGTGCCGTTTCCGACACACGCCTCGTTCCTGAGCGGAACTAGTCTGTCAGCTGAGTTCCATATGGCTTTCTGCTGAAAGGCTCTTGCCCCTTTCCTGAGCGTGTCATGGCGAAACGATCAAAACTTTTCATGAACGATCACTAGCGATCAGCCACTCAGTGATCTAAAGTGTCGGACTGAGGTGGTTCACACCACAACGAACCATTCACCGAAGCTGTTGGAGGAACTGTGGAAGACATCCGCCTGGACGCCCAGTGGATCGATTATCTGCTGATCGCGATCTACTTCATCTTCGTCCTGGGAATCGGCTGGTTCGCCAAACGACGCGTGTCCTCGAGTATTGAGTTCCTCCTCTCCGGACGGAGCCTTCCTGCTTGGGTGACGGCTCTGGCCTTCGTCTCGGCCAACCTCGGCGCCGTGGAGATCATGGGCATGTCGGCGACCGGCGCCCAGTACGGCATGCCGACGATGCACTACTTCTGGATCGGCGCGGTCCCGGCGATGCTCTTCCTCGGCGTCGTCATGATGCCCTTCTACTACGGTTCGAAGGTCCGATCGGTCCCGGAGTTCATGCGCAGACGCTTCGGCACCGGTGCCCACCTGGTCAACGCGCTGTCGTTCGCCATCGCGCAGATCCTCATCGCCGGCGTCAACCTCTTCCTGCTCGGCACGATCGTCAACCGTCTGCTGGGCTGGCCGCTGTGGATCGCCCTCGTCGTGGCCGCCGCCATCGTCCTGTCCTACATCACCCTCGGCGGACTCACCGCGGCGATCTACAACGAGGTGCTGCAGTTCTTCGTCATCGTCGCAGCGCTTCTGCCGCTGACGCTCATCGGCCTCCACCGCGTCGGCGGCTGGGAAGGCCTCGTGGACAAGGTCAGCAACGACGGGATGCTCGGCGCCGAGCAGCTGAGCAGCTGGCCGGGTGAGCAGCTCTCCGGCTTCGATAACCCCGTGCTCTCGGTCATCGGAATCGTCTTCGGTCTCGGCTTCGTGCTCTCCTTCGGCTACTGGACGACGAACTTCGTCGAGGTCCAGCGAGCCATGGCCTCGAAGAGCATCAACGCCGCGCGGCTGACACCGATCCTCGGTGCCTTCCCGAAGATGCTCATCCCCTTCATCGTCGTCGTCCCGGGCATGATCGCAGCGGTGCTCGTGACCAAGATGACCGAGTTCAAACAGATCGAGTCCACCATCGGTGAGACCAGCGCACAGGCTCAGACGGGTGTGACGTACAACGATGCGCTCCTGCTGCTCATGCGCGAGGTGCTGCCCAACGGTCTGCTCGGCGTCGCGATCGCCGGCCTGCTCGCGGCCTTCATGGCCGGAATGGCCGCCAACATCTCCGCCTTCAACACGGTCTTCAGCTACGACCTGTGGCAGCAGTACGTGGTCAAGGACCGCGAGGACGGCTACTACCTCAAGGTCGGTCGCTACGCCACGGTCGGCGCCTGTGTCGTCGCGATCTTCACCGCGCTCATCGCCGGCAACTTCTCCAACCTGATGGACTACCTGCAGACGCTGTTCGGCTTCTTCAACGCACCGCTGTTCGCCACGTTCATCCTCGGCATGTTCTGGAAGCGCATGAGCGCGACCGCCGGTTGGGTCGGCCTGGTCGGCGGCACGCTCTCGGCCGTCGTCGTCTTCGTCCTCGCCGAGACCGGCGTGCTCGACCTGCCCGGCCAGGGTGCGGCGTTCCTCGCCGCCAGCACGGCCTTCGTCGTCGACATCGTCCTCTCGGTCATCGTCACCTACCGCACTGCGCCGAAGCCCGCCCATGCGCTGCGCGGACTCGTCTACTCGGAGACTCCGAAGGCCGACTTCGAGGACCTCGGTGAGCCGAAGCCGCCGGTCTGGAAGCGGCCGGTGCCGATCGCCGGTGTCGCACTGTTACTGGTCATCATCCTCAACGTGACCTTCGGGTGAAGGAGCTAGTGAGAACAATGAACGAAACGAACGAGCAGCCCCAGACGGCAGGCGCCTTCGACATCCGCAATTTCATCGGCGTGCTGCTGGCGATCTTCGGGATCATCCTCGTGTTCGCCGGCCTCGTCGGCTTCACCCCCGACGAGGCGCGACGGACCGGCGGAATCGATGCGAACCTCTGGACCGGGATCGGTCTCATCGTCGCAGCGATCGTCTTCATCGGCTGGGCCAAGGTGCGCCCGCTGCGCATCGACGATACGCCGAGCGTCGAACCCGAAGGCCCCGGGGAGACCGGCGGCACCGGCAGCTGAGCCGGCTCTCTCACACCCGAGCGGCTCCTGCCCGAGCGAGCTTCGGGGCATGAACGTCCTGATGCGGCCGCGGCACCTGAGGTGTCGCGGCTGCATTCGCGCGGTGACGGCCCGTATCCGTGCCGTGGTCGCCGCATTCGTGCCGCGGCGACCGCGTTCGTGCCGTGGTCGCCGCGGTCAGTCGATTCTGCTCGCGCCCGTCCCGGCGCTGACGGCGAAGACGTCGGGTTTGCGGTAGCCACGGGCCGCGAAGGCCGCGATGACGGCGTCGCCGACACGATCGGCATCGGCTGCGTCGATGAGCGCGATCGCCGATCCCCCGAATCCGCCGCCGATCATCCGTGCCCCGATCGCCCCGGCCTCCATCGCCGCTTCGACGGCGGTGTCGAGTTCGGGACACGAGACCTCATAGTCCTCGGCGAGCGAAGCATGCGAGGCCAGGAGGAGCTCACCGATCCCCCGGATCCTGTGGCCCGCCTGACCGCCGGAGCCTTCCAGATGGTCGACGGTGGTCCGGACGCGAGCGTTCTCGTTGAACACGTGCCGTACCCGTTTCCGCTGCTCATCGGTGAGCGGACCGAGGTCGACTGCCTCGTCGAGCTCACGCAGACTCTCGACGCCGAAGATCCCGGCGGCTTCCTCACAGCTGCGCCGCCGGTCACCGTAGCCGCTTTCGCTGTGGGAGTGGGACACCCGGGTGTCGATGACCAGCAGTCGCAGTCCCTCGGCGTCGAGGTCGAAGGGGATCTGCCGAGTCCTGAGGTCGCGGCAGTCGAGGAAGAGCGCATGACCGGCCTCGGTCATGATGGAGGCGGCCTGGTCGACGATTCCGGTCGGCGCTCCGACGAAGTCGTTCTCTGCCCGTTGTGTCAGCAGCACCTTCTCCCGGTCGTTCAGGCCGAGATCGAAGACCTCGTCGAGAGCGATGAGAACAGCCACTTCGAGAGCATGCGAGGACGACAGCCCGGCTCCGACGGGCACGGTCGATTCGACGTAGAGGTCGACGCCGCCGACCATCGTGCCCGTCGTCTTGGCGATCTCATCGACGACTCCTGCCGGATGGCTGAGCCACCCCCGCATCTGCCCGGGCACGAGCTCGGCGGCCGTGAACTGGCCGGACAGCCGCTCGCCGGAGTCGTCGCGGTGATCGGAGACGATCCGGATGCTCTGCGGACTCCGAGGCGGGGCCGCGGTCGCGGGCCGATCCTGCTCTTCGTCGACGCGTCGATCCTGCGGGCGTCGGCCGATGGCCACGTGGACGGCCCTGTCGATGGCGATCGGCAGGACGAGCCCGTTGTTGTAGTCCGTGTGCTCGCCGATGAGGTTGACGCGCCCGGGGGCGCGGAAGCAGGCCTGCGGCGAATAGCCGAAGGTCGTTGCGAATTCCTCGGCCAGCCTCGCCGCCGTCGGTGCGGATGCCGCGTTCATCGGCTCTCCTGCCCGGGTCTCGCCCATTCATGGTCGGGTGTCGGCCGCCCATGTTCAGAGGTCGGTCGGACCGAGCCGGGCGCGGGACTGACTGCGCGCAGTCTCGCCGCGGTCTCTTCCGCCGAGACGTCACCGACGAAGGCGCCCATGGCCGCTTCGGATCCTGCGAGGAACTTGAGCTTGTTCTCGGCTCGTCTGGGGCTGGTGATCTCAAGGTGCATCCACTCGGCCGAACGGTCGGGGCAGTTGACCGGTGCCTGGTGCCAGGCGGCGATATAGGGAGTGGGGCTCGGGTAGAGGCCGTCGATGCGCTGCAGGACCTCGGGGTAGATCCGAGCCAGGTCGTCGCGTTCGGCTTCGTCGAGTTCGTTGAGCCCGGTCACCTGGCGATGGGGGACGATGTGGACCTCGATCGGCCAGCGTGCGGCGAAGGGCACGAAGGCGGAGAAGTGCTCGGATTCGACGACCATCCGCTCCCCCGCCTCGCGTTCGAAGGCAAGGACGTCTGCCATCAGCGGCCTGCCGGTGACGCGCCGATGCCGCTGCGCGCGAGCCGTCGTGATCGCGGTGTGCGGGGTGACATACGGATAAGCATAGATCTGTCCGTGCGGATGGTTCATCGTCACGCCGATCTCCTCACCGCGGTTCTCGAACACGAAGACCTGTTCGATGCCCGGCAGCGCCGACAGTTCGGCACTGCGGTGGGCCCAGGCGTCGATGACGGTGCGGGCACGCGCCGAGCCGAGTTCGGCGAAGGATCCCTCGTGCTCGGAGGAGAAGACGACGACTTCGCACCGACCGAATCCGGGGGCCGTCAGCGCGGACGCCCCACCTTCGCCCGGTGCCTCCTCGGGGGCAGCGGCAGGGACGTCTCCGAGGCCGGGCCCGAGCGAGGGGAACCGGTTCTCGAAGACGACGACGTCGAAGTCTGCGGCCGGAATCTCGGTGGGTCGCCCGTCCGCGGACGGGCACAGCGGACATTCGGCTGCGGCGGGCAGGTGGGTCCGCGTCTGACGGTGCGTGGCCACAGCCACCCATTCCCCGGTGAGCACGTCGAAGCGAAGTGTCCCGCTGTCGGGCCGGGGTTCGACGGGGCGGGGATCGTCGACGACCGCCGGGGCCGGCGAGTCCGGATCCTGGAAGAACAGAACCTCACGGCCATCGGACAACGACGTCCGGTGTTGTGGCGATGTCATCAGACCTCCCAAAAGTGATCATTTTCGATCATAATGCTAACATCTGGCGGCCCCCGCGCGGGCGATCGGCGTAGAATATCGGAAACCGCTTCCCCACTGCCACCGACTTCGGAAAGACCCATGGCCGCCAGCATCGAACTCGCCTGCGAAGGGGCCTCTGCGCTCATCAGCCCCACCGGCGCGAGCCTGCGGAGCCTCACCGTCGACGATCGCCCGGTCGTGGTCTCGGTCGGCGCCTTCGACGGCGCGGTGCTGGCCCCCTGGCCCAATCGGATCGCCGAGGGGCGTTTCGTCTTCGACGGCAGCGTCCATCGGCTGCCGATCACCGAGCCCGAACGTGCCACGGCCCTGCACGGGCTCGTCGCCGACTCCGACTGGACGGTGCTCGAGAAGAGCGAGTCCTCGGTGAGGCTCGAATTCGCTCTGGAGCCGACACCCGGGTACCCGTTCTCGTTCGCACTCGAGGTGGAGTACCGCCTTCACGACGATGGCCTGCAGATCAGCGCCGAAGCCCGCAACAGGGGATCGAGACGAGCGCCGTTCGGCTTCGGCTTCCACCCGTGGCTGGCCCCGGGTGCTGGCGCTGCTCCGGCCGGGACCGTCGACGATGCCCAACTGGTCATCCCCGCCGAGACCTGGGTCGACACCGATGAGCGACTCATCCCGACCGAATTCCGCCCGTTCGACGACGGCACGGTGATCCCCGCCGACCACGTCGTCGATGGCTCCGCCTGCATCGTCTGCAAGGACTTCCGGGGGCTGCGCACGATCGGCGGCATGGTCCTCGATGACGCCTACTCCACGCCCAGGCGCGGAGACGACGGTTGGTCGCGAGCGCGGCTGAGGGGCTCCGATGACCGCGAGATCGTCATCGGCATGGGGCCGGGATTCCGAACCTGGCAGGTATGCACCGGCGACGATCTCGAGTCGGATCGGGCCCGACAGGCGATCGCGATCGAGCCGATGACCTGCCCGCCGAACGCCTTCGCCTCCGGGACCGAGGGAGACGATTTCGACGTCGTCGAGCCCGGCGGAAGACTTGCCGTCGAGTGGAGCGTCTCTCTGCTGCCGGACAGCGCAGGCTGAGCCGTCGCTTCGAGTCTGCTTCCAAGATGACAGCCGACCTTCCTCGCCAAAGGGTGCCCTGATAAGTTGCGGATACAGGCAGATTGCCAGTGACTGCATTCCAATCGCGAGAGGACGATCATGTCGACACCGCAGAACCCGAACGAGCCGGACAACGGTCACACCCAGGATCAGAACGACAACCACGACCCGAGCCGCGGCGAACACGGCCAGGATCAGCCGACAGCGCAGGAACAGGCAGCGCGGGAGCAGGCTGCGCGAGAGCAGGCCGCACACGAACAGGCGGCGCAGGAGCAGTCAGCGCAGGCCGGCTACCAACAGGGCACCTATGACCCGAACGCCTATTCCTCCTACCAGCCGGGTGCCGACCAGTCCGCCTCGCATCAGCAGGCCGCTGATCAGTCCGGCTACAGCCAGGGTCAAACAGCGCAGAACGTCGGCTACGGCCAGCCCGGGGGCTACTCCCAGCCCGACGGCTACAGCCAGCCCGGTGCCTACTCGCAGCCGGCGGGAGCCTACTCTCAGCCCGGTGCCTATTCTCAGCCCGGCGCGGGCTACCCGCAGGGCTACGCGCAGCCCGGATACGGTCAGCCCCAGACGGGCGAGAAGGGCTTCTTCAAATCGCTGTTCGACTTCCGCTTCGACAACTTCATCGCGGTCAAGTGGTCGGGCTTCATCTACATCATCGCGATCGTCGTCGCTGTGCTGTCCTACCTCGGTACGATCATCGCCGGCATCAGCACGGGCATTGCGGCCGGTTCCGCCGCGAGCTACTTCACCGACGGACCGAGCTTCAGCGTGCTGCCGCTGATCCTGTCGATCCTATTCGGTTGGATCATCCCGGCGCTGTGGGTCATCGCGGTCCGCCTCGTGCTCGAGCTCATCGTGTCCAACATCAAGACCGCCCAGCACACGAAGAGGATCGCGGACTCCGTCTCCCGCTGAGGCCCTTGACGCCGAGAGCTCGGTCTGCGACAGAAAGCTCGAGATGCATCCCGAGCTGTCTGTCGCAGATGGGGCTGTCGGCGGACCTGCCGCGCAGACAGCCTGTGAATTAGAGCGAGCCCCACATCGACATCGCGATGCAGGGCCCCACCGTACCCCCGAGCAGATTCGAACTGCCGTTACCGCCTTGAGAGGGCGGCGTCCTAGGCCACTAGACGACGGGGGCTTAGGAACAACTCACCTGGAGTCACCTCCGGATGCTGTCCGCTGGGCTACCAGGACTCGAACCTAGACTAAATGAACCAGAATCACTCGTGCTGCCAATTACACCATAGCCCAATGTTTTTCAAGGTCATCCCCGTGGAGATTTCCCTGAGCAACGAGATATAACTCTACACAAGCACCCCGCCCGACGACAAATCCCAGAGGCTCATTTTCGATGTGACCTTCTTAACATCATGGGCCGGGGCCGACAACGCCTCTGACCAGCAGGGCAGACGCCCGCGCGCCCAGCGCAGGCTGCCGGCGCCGTCGACCGACCGACCACGCCACCGCTCAACCGCGTGCGAGGCCGATGAGGCGGTCGAGGACCCGGTAGCCGTCGGCGCGCAGTCCGTTGTGCTCGTACTCGTTCGTCACCCACGGCTTCACCCCGGACAGGTGCTCGACAGTGGCCAGCGAATGCTCCACCGGCACATAGGCGTCGTCGAAGTAGACCGCGGCCGCCCCACGAACATCAGCGGCCTCGAGTGCCGCGACATCGTAGAGCCGCGGCCACTGCTGCGCGGCCACGAGCTCGGCCACCTCGGCGAAGGGAGTCAGCTCGGGGTCCTCATGCACCGATTCGGGCCCGGCATGCTCTCCGGCCAGCAGCGTGAAGTCCTCGCGGACCTCAACGGGCATCGCCCTCCGGGCCGCCCAGTTCGTCACCGCGCCATCGGCCCAGCAGGACTCGTGGATGATCGCGTAGAGGGGATTGCGTCCCGAGAACGGCAGCGCCGCTGCCAGGTCGTGCCGGAACGCCGCCGAGGCGGGGTCCAGGTCGAGCAGATAGTGCAGCTTCTCCGGCCCGTCGGAGGTCCCGAGGAAGTGCCCGAGCAGGCGCACGCGCTCGGCCGTGGCCCGCGCTCCTCCGGGCAGGGCGAGGCCCTCACCTGTGCCGGCGAGTTCGGCCAGGCGGCGCATCTTCTCCCGGTCGCCGGGGAATGCGCGGTAGTGCGCCTCGGATTTGCCGATCATCCCCTGCCAGGTGCGCGCGTAGACGGTGGCAGGGTCGACTCCGATCGCCGGCAGTCCCCCGGTGAAGTAGACCTCTCTGAGTGAGGACGCATGCTCGCTGACATAGCGCAGCGCGGTGAAACCGCCGAAGGACTGCCCCAGCAGCGACCAGGTGTCCGCGCCGAGGTGGCCGCGCAGGATCTCCGCGTCCTCGACGATCGAATCGGCCCGGAAGCAGGCGAGCGCCTCGGCGATGGCGGAGGCGTCCTCACCGACGGATTCGAGACCGGTGATGGCACCGGCCGTCGAGCCGATCGGGTTCGACCGACCGGTCCCGCGCTGATCGAGCATGACGACTTGGAAGTCCGCGAGCGCACGCGCGAGCCAGGTGTCGGCGCCCACCGGAGTGACCGGGCGCGGGGCCTCGACACCCGGCCCGCCCTGCAGGAAGACGAGGTAGGGCTTGTCGCTGTTCGCCTCGGTGGAGATGATGCGAGCGAACACGCTGAGTGTATCCGGCACGCTCACCTGCGCACGCCCGAAGTGGTCGAAGGCCGCCGCGAAGGTCACATCCCGGAAGTGCAGTCCCCCGCGGGTCCAGTTCGTCTCCTCCATGCCGCTCACAGCTGTGCGGCCAGGGCCCTGAGCCGGTTCAGCGAGGAGTCCTTGCCGAGGATCTCCATCGACTCGAACAGCGGCGGGGAGACCTTGCGGCCGGACACGGCCACGCGCAGCGGCCCGTAGGCCAGACGCGGTTTGATCTCCATATCGGTCACGAGCTTCGCCGACAGCACCTCTTCGAGCTTGGCCGTCGTCCACTCCTCGAGTCCTTCGAGGACCTCGAGTGAGGCGGCGAGCACCTCGGGGGCCGAGTCCTTGAGCGTCTTCAGCCCGTCCTCGGCCATGACCAGGTCCTCATCGGAGGTGAACAGGAAGGCCAGCAGGTCGGGGGCCTCACCGAGCAGCTTCATCCGGGTCTGGACCAGCGGTGCCGCCTGGTCGAGGACGGACAGCTGAGCGTCCGTCGGTTCGGCCGGCAGCACCTCGGCGGCCTGGAGGTAGGGCACCAGGCGGTCACGGAAGTCGTCGAGTTCGAGCAGGCGGATGTGGTCGGCGTTGATGGCGGTGGCCTTCTTCACATCGAAGCGGGCCGGGTTGGGCAGGACATCGCGGATGTCGAAGGCCTCGGTGAACTCCTCGACGCTGAAGACGTCGCGGTCGGGTGCGATCGACCAGCCCAGCAGCGCGAGGTAGTTGATCAGCCCTTCGGGGATGAAGCCGTTGTCGCGGTGGAGGAACAGGTTCGACTCGGGATCGCGCTTCGACAGCTTCTTGTTCCCGGCCCCCATGACGTAGGGCAGGTGACCGAACTCGGGGGTCGCCTCGGCGACGCCGATGGCCTTGAGGTGCTCGTAGAGGGCGATCTGGCGCGGGGTCGAGGACAGGATGTCCTCACCGCGCAGCACATGGGTGATGCCCATGAGCGCATCGTCGACGGGGTTGACCAGGGTGTACAGCGGCTGGCCATTCGCACGGACGACGACGTAGTCGGGCACGCTGCCGGCCTTGAACGTGATCTCTCCGCGGACGAGGTCGGTGAAGGTGATGTCCTCATCGGGCATGCGCACCCGCCAGACGGGTTCGCGGCCCTCGGCGCGGAAGGCGGCCTTCTGCTCCTCGCTCAGATCGCGGTCGTAGCCGTCGTAGCCGAGCTTCGGATCGCGGCCGGCGGCCCGGTGGCGGGCCTCGACCTCTTCGTTCGTCGAATAGGACTCGTAGATGTGGCCGCCGGCCTTGAGCTTGTCGATGACCTCGGCGTAGATCTCACTGCGCTGGGACTGACGGTAGGGTCCGTTGTCCCCGCCGACCTCGATGCCCTCGTCCCAGTCCAAGCCCAGCCATTTCAGGGCCTCGACGACCTGGCCGAAGCTCTCCTCGGAGTCCCGTGCGGCGTCGGTGTCCTCGATCCGGAAGACGAACTTCCCACCGGTGTGCTTGGCGTAGGCCCAGTTGAACAGGGCCGTGCGGACCATCCCGACGTGCGGGGTGCCGGTGGGTGATGGGCAGAAACGAACTTTGACGCTCACGATTGTCCTTCTGTGGTGTGTGCTGTGTGAGTCTGTGGTGCGCGGTGGCGCGGGGCGTGCTCCGACGATGCGGGTCGTACTCCGCCGAGGCGGTTGAAGCTCCGCCGAGGCGGGTCCGGGCTCAGGCGTCCATGACCGGGTTCGTCAGAACCCCGAGTCCGTCGATGGCGATGTCGACGCGGTTGCCGGCCACGATCTGTCCGACTCCGGCCGGGGTGCCGGTGAGGATGACGTCTCCGGGCAGCAGGGTGATCGTCTCGGACAGGTGCTCGATGAGAGTCGGGATGTCGAAGATGAAGTCGGCGGTGGTCCCGTCCTGCTTCTGCTCCCCGTCGACCCAGGACCGGATGCCGACATCGTCGACGTCGAGTTCGGTTTCGATCCACGGGCCCAGCGGACAGGAGGTGTCGAAGCCCTTCGCCCGCGACCACTGATTGTCCGACTGCTGGATGTCGCGCAGGGTGACATCGTTGCCCGCGGTGTATCCGAGGACGTGGTCCATGGCGTTCTCCGCTCTGATTCCCTTGGCCACGCGACCGATGATCACGGCGAGCTCGGCCTCATAGGAGACGTATTCGCTGACGGCCGGCAGTCGGATGGGATCGCCGGGGCCGATGACCGAGGTGTTCGGTTTGAAGAAGGTCAGGGGGCTCACCGGCACCTCGTTGCCGAGTTCGGCGGCATGATCGGCGAAGTTGCGGCCGACACCGATGACCTTCGAACGCGGCAGGATCGGGCTGACCAGACGCACATCATCGAACTTGAGCCTCTCCCCCGTCGACTGGGCCGGTGAGAAGAACGGGTCCGAATCGAGGACGGCGAGCTCGAGTCCCGAGGTGTCCCAGGTTCCGTCGGTGATCGGCGGCACCTCACCCTCGACGACTCCGTATTTGGGTTCATCCTGATGCACAAATCTGGCGATACGCATATGCCCAGTCTAGTCAGTGCCGGACCCGTTGCGCGCGCAGGCCGATGCGGCGGACTGAGACACTGGTGTCATGCCATCTTCGCCGACCCCGCACCTGTTCGACCTGACCCGCATCGGCGCCGGACTGCCCGCGGCCGGGCTCATCGACCGCCTCACCGCCGCCGAGGTGGGCGACTTCCCGAGACTGGTCGTCCAGGCCCCTCCCGGCACCGGCAAGACCACACTCGTTCCGCCGCTCATCGCCGAGCACCTCGCCGTCTCCGGTGACCATGACGGTCGCATCATCGTCACCCAGCCGCGGCGGATGGCCGCCCGCGCCGCGGCCAGGCGGTTGGCGCAGCTGACGGGGACCCGCCTCGGCGAGGTGGTGGGTTTCACGGTCCGGGGGCAGGCGCGGACCTCGGCGCGCACCCGCATCGAATTCGTCACCACGGGTGTGCTCCTGGCCCGGCTGCTGAGGGATCCGGGCCTGGCAGGCGTCCGCGCGGTCGTCCTCGATGAGGTCCATGAGCGGCAGTTGGACACGGATCTCGCCTTCGCCATGTGCCGGGAGCTCATCGATCTGCGCAGCGATCTGTCGCTGGTGGTGATGTCGGCGACCCTCGATGCGCGGCTGTGGGCGGAACGCCTCGGCGATGGGAGTCCGGCGCCGTGCCTGTCGGTGTCCGCCGATGCCCATGACCTCGCTGTCCGGTGGGTCCCGGCGAAGGAACGGCCGCTCGACGCTCGGGGTGTGACCTGGGACTTCCTCGACCATCTGGCCGCGACGACGGTGCGGGCGCTGGACGAGTGCGACGACGGGGACGTGCTCGTCTTCGCTCCCGGTGCCCGTGAGGTCGAGGAGACGGCCGCCCGGATCCGACGCCGCCTGGGCACGGACTCGACGGCCGGCACCGTCCCCGGGGTCGATGTGCACACGCTGACCGGCAGGACTCCGGCGAAAGAACAGGATGCGATCCTGCGGGAGGACGAGTCTCGGTCTGCGCGTCGGGTGATCGTGTCGACCTCGGTCGCCGAATCGGCCCTGACCGTACCCGGGGTCCGCATCGTCGTCGACTCCGGGCTCTCCCGCGGGCCGCGCCTGGACACCCGTCGGCGCATGTCGGGACTGGTCACGATGCGCGAGTCGAAGGCCTCGGGGACGCAGCGGTCCGGCCGTGCCGCCCGGCAGGGGCCCGGAACCGCCTACCGGTGCCTGTCCCAGGCCGATTGGGCCGGCCTGCCCGAACACACCCCGGCCGAGGTCACGACCTCCGACCTGACCTCGGCGGTGCTGGCGCTGGCCGTGTGGGGCGGCGATGAGAGCCTGCTGCCTGAGCCCCTGCCGGCCGGTCACAGACGGCAGGCGATCGACAACCTCGTCGCCCTCGGTGCCGTCGAGGACGCGGATGCGGGATCCGGAGACTCCGCCATCGCGGATCTGACGGTGACCGACACCGGACGGGCGATCGCCGCGATCCCCGCCTCCGTCTGGTCGGCACGCGGTCTCCTCGACGGGGCGAGCCTGCTGTCGCCGACCGCTGCTGCCGAGGCCGTCGCCGTCATCGAGTCCGATCAGCGGGCGCCCGGTGCCGACCTCACGGCCTTGGCCCGCCAGCTGCGCCGCAGCAAGGACGCACGGTTCGCCCAGGACCGGAAGCGATTCGCCGCCCTGGCCGCCGAGCACGCGCCGGGGGCCGAGGCCTCGGACTCCGCCGATGCCGCATCCGCCGATGACCTCGGACTCGTCACGGCCCTGTCCTTCCCGCTGCAGATCGCGCGGCTGCGCAGCGCCTCGGACTCCGAGTACCTGCTGGCCTCGGGCACCGCGGCCGGCCTGCCGCGCGACTCCTCCCTGCAGGGCAGTGCCTGGCTGGCCATCGCCGAGGTAGGTCTGGCCGGTTCGCGAGCGATCATTCGGTCGGCGGCCCCCATCGACCAGGACACCGCCGAACTCGCCGGGGCAGGACTGCTGCACACGGAGGATACGGCGGAGTTCTCCGACGGCAGGGTCCGCGCGGTCCGCCGGAGCCGCCTCGGCGGGATCGAGCTCACGGCCACCCCCATTCAGGCCGGTCCGGACCTCGCACGCCGAGCGATCGCCGATTCGGTGCGTGAGCGCGGCGCCCGGGAGGTGCTGCGTCCGTCGGAGTCGTTCGAGTCGCTGCGGGCACGGCTGGGTCTGCTGCGGCAGGTCTTCGGCGCCCCGTGGCCCGAGGTCAGCTGGCCGCATCTGGCTGAGACGCTGCCTGCCTGGTGTCCGGAGGCCCTCGATCGGATCGCGAAGGGATCCGATCCGGGCCGGGTGGATCTGCTCGCGTCCCTGCGCACACTGCTGCCCTGGCCCGAGGCGGCCCGCCTCGACGAACTGGCACCGACCCGCATCGAGGTGCCCAGCGGTTCGCGCATCCGGCTCGACTACCCGGATCCCGATCGAATCGCCGACGGGCAGGACGCGGCCGGAGCCGACACACCTGCCGGCCCGGTGCTCGCGGTCAAACTGCAGGAGTGCTTCGGGTGGCGGGACCTCCCACGCATCTGCGAGTCCCGTGTGTCCATCACCGCGCACCTGCTCTCCCCCGCCGGGAGGCCGCTGGCGGTCACCGGCGATCTCGCCTCGTTCTGGGCCAATGCCTACGGGCAGGTCCGGGCCGAGAACCGCGGACGCTACCCGAAGCACCCCTGGCCCGAGGACCCGCTGAGCGCACCGGCGATGAAGGGCACGAAACGCTCCGGACGCTGAACCGGACTGCCGATATGCACGCCGTGGCCGGGTCTGGGACAATGGTGCGGTGACTTCCGCACCCGCCCCGACCGAGCGCACCGAGGTGGTCTCGGGCCGCCTCGGCGACGGTGTCGTGTCGGCAGACCGGTGGCGGGTGGTCCGCGATGCTCACGTCGACCGGATCGCCGCGCGCACGGATGAGCACATCGCGCGTCGGATGCGGCAGGAGAGGCACCCGGTCGAGGATTTCCTCTTCACCTATTATCCGTTCAAGCCCGGGCAGCTGAAGAAGTGGCATCCCGGTCCGGGGGTGCGCCTCGAGCTGGCCGATGAGCAGGACCGTCGGTACTTCGACCGTCGCTGGTACCGCATCGATGCGGACGGGACCACCGCCGAGGTGGACCTCGAGTCCTGGCGGGCCGACCGTGGGGACGGGGCGAAGTTCATCGCCTCCCTGCTCGCGTCGACGCTGCATCGGGAGGCGAACTTCGGCTGCTTCGGCATCCACGAATGGGCGATGGTCTACCGCCTCAGCGAGGACGAGCGCCGGCACCAGCAGGTGCCGCTGCGGCTCAGCCCGGCCGAGACCGATGCCGTGGTCGAAGGCCACCGGATCCAGTGTTCGCACCATGACGCCTTCCGCTTCTTCACCGAACCCGCCCGGCCGTTGAACACCCTGCAGCCGAGCCGGTCCGGCATGCTCGACAATGAGCAGCCCGGCTGCCTGCACGCGGGCATGGATCTGTACAAGTGGGCGATGAAGATCTCCCCGATCGCCGATTCCGCCCTCGTCGTCGACTGCTTCGACCTGGCGGCCGATATTCGCACGCTCGACATGGAAGCCTCCCCCTATGACCTGCGCGGATGGGGCTATGGTGTCGTGGCCGTCGAGACCGCGGCGGGCAAGGCCGAATACATGCGCCGGCAGAAGGAGTTCTCCGCCCGGGCGCAGTCGCTCCGCCAGCGGCTGCTCGACGCCTTGGCATCCGCGGGCATCCACCCGCGCTGAAGCTCGCATTCCGGGTCCGGCGTCCGGCCGTCCCGGTGCTCGGGCGGATGGCCGGATGGCCGGGCCCGGACGGGACTTCACAGCGTGGACGTGCTCGGTAGAGATCGGCCGCGCGATCTACGATCGGCGGTATGCGCGCCATCGTCTTCGAAGAGTTCTCCGTCCGCCCCGAGCTGCGGGACATCGCGGCCCCGACCGCTCCCGAGGCCGGAGTCGTCATCGACGTCGAGGCCACGGGCGTGTGCCGCAGCGACCACCACGCCTGGGCCGGTCACGACGGGTCGATCCGCCTGCCGCATGTTCCCGGGCATGAGCTGGTCGGCCGAATCGCCTCGGCGGGGGCCGGGGTCGAGCAGTTCCGCATCGGTCAGCGGGTGACCGTGCCCTTCGTCTGCGGCTGCGGACGCTGCCGCTGGTGCCGGGCCGGCAACGCGCAGGTCTGCCCCGATCAGACTCAGCCGGGCTTCACCCATTTCGGTTCGTGGGCCGATCAGGTCGTCATCCACCAGGCCGATGCGAACCTCGTGGCCGTGCCCGAGGACCTGCCCGCCGCTGCCGTGGTCGGACTCGGATGCCGGTTCGCCACGGCCTTCCACGGACTGCATATGCGCGCGCGGCTGAGCGCCGGTGAGACAGTCGCCGTGTTCGGCTGCGGCGGTGTGGGACAGTCGGCGATCATGATCGCCCGCGCCCTGGGCGCCGAAGTCGTCGCCGTCGACGTCAGCCCCGCCGCTCTCGACTCCGCTCGCCGCCTCGGCGCCGGTCGCACCGTCGACGCTCGCGGTCTGGGTCCCGACGAGCTCAGCGCCGAGGTGGCCGCCCAGGCTGATCGCCCGGACGGGGTGGCCGTGACCGTCGACGCCCTGGGCCGTGAGGACACGATCAGAGCGGCCATCGGCACGCTGGCGCCCTTGGGCAGGCATGTGCAGATCGGTCTGCTGCCGAGTGAGCCGGTCGTCGATCTGCCGCGCGTGATCGCGCTCGAGCTCAGTGTGCTCGGCTCTCACGGCATGGCCGCCGCCGACTACCCGCAGCTCGTCGATCTCGTCGTCCGGGGGCACCTGCGCCCACAGGAACTCGTCACCGCCGTCATCGGCCTCGACGACGCGCCCGAAGCGATGGAGGCCATGGGCCGCCCCGCGGGATCAGCGGGGATGACGATCATCGACCTCAATCGGTGAGAGCGCTCGTCGACTTGAGCCCGTGAGAACGCTTATCGACCCCCGTCGGTGAGGCTGTGTCGCCGGGCCTGCGCGAACTGTCGGGCCTGTGTGAGCGGCCGACCCGGGCGCTGCTCAGCCCTCGCCCAAGGACCGGCGCATCGTGGCGGCCAGGGAATCGATCAGGGTCTGGTCGCCTCGCACTCCGGGCTCGAACGGCAGGCTCAGCCGGTCCTTGGCCGGGTCGCGGTAGCGCGGGATGACGTGCATGTGGAAGTGGAAGACCGACTGC
>Ga0209487_1001605_pt1 | contig 18904 bp, 17 predicted proteins | sample Poulit2012_FD_187524 | JGI IMG/M metagenome (GOLD analysis project Ga0209487, IMG submission 187524) | Agricultural soil microbial communities from Georgia to study Nitrogen management - Poultry litter 2012 (SPAdes) (version 2) | ecosystem: Environmental > Terrestrial > Soil > Agricultural land...
GGAAATCCAATGCACCATCCCCGACGACGTCGATATCCGCTTGAGTAAATTCGCGAGCACGCCCTTCCTGGGGACGTTCACCTCGCCATACTTTTTGAATCTGATAGCGACGGAAGGGGAACGCCAAGTGCCCCGCGTTTTCTGTGACGTAGCGCGCAAACGGCACTGTGAGGTCAAAATGCAGGGCAAGCCGGGAGGTGTCATCTGGGTCTGGAGCGTCGGTTTCGTGAATCCGCGAAACCGTATAGACCTCTTTGTCGATCTCGCCTTTGCGAAGGAGGGTCCCGAGCGTTTCAACAGCTCGTGTCTCGATGTTTGCGAAACCATGGAGCTCGAAGACTTCTGCGAGGGTGTTGAGCACATGGAGTTCTACGAGACGCTCTTGTGGGAGCCATTCGTGAAATCCAGATAGTGAAGTCTTACGGGACATAACAGTGTTTACTCCAGAATTTTTTGAGGTGTGTTGCAATGCGCACCGTGGTGCCTGCTATTTAAAGTACTCTGCCATTGTATGCGTTTCACGTAAGCTATCAGTGACCATCTCATGACAGTCATCCGATGGCTGACGGGATCTCCACCTACGGAAGAAAGTTTTAGCGGTGACAACTAGTCAACAACCCGACGCACCAAAACCAGCGGCTCCAAAACCAGGCGTGGTAACACCTGCCGAAGTAACTCCGGTGGCACCAGTGGCGCCCACTCCGGCCTACACCTCTGATCTGCAGGAAGCCAAGCAGTTTGCTGAGGTTTCTGACGATGGTGTCGTAACCCTTCTGGACGGCGACGAAAAGGTCGAGGTCGGGCAGGTCCCTGAGGCGTCCAAGGAAGACGCACTGTCATATTATGTGCGTAAATATGACGATGTGATGACACAATTGCAGCTGTTAAAGCAACGTCTTGAAACAGATGCCTCGAACCGGGAACTGGAAAAAACACTCGACCAGATTGATGAGACCATCGCAGCACGCCAAATGATCGGCGATATGGCTAGGGTTCGACAATTTGCAAAAGAGCTTCGCAATGATTTGGTGGAGCGCCACGCCAAACAGCAGGCGGAACGCGAAAAAGCGTTGGCTGAACAGCAGGCGCAGCGCGAAAAGATCGTAGAGCGCGCAGAAGAAGTAGCCGGTCAAGATCCAGCCAGGACGCAGTGGAAACAGTCCACCGCAAAAATGCGGGCGTTGTTTGATGAATGGCGTACTGTTCAGAAGTCTGGTCCGCGCCTGCCGCGGGCGACCGAGGATGCTCTTTGGAAGCGCTTCCGCTCTGCTCGGAACACGTTTGAAAAGAATCGGCGCGCGTTTTTCTCTCAGTTAGACGCTCGCAATGCGGAAGCCAAAAAGATTAAAGAAGACTTGATTGCCCGGGCTGAAGCACTTCAGAATTCCACGGATTGGGGCCCGACGACGCTGAAGTATCGGGACCTGATGAATGAGTGGAAGAAATCTCCACGCGCCTCCCGTAAGGACGATGATGCTCTTTGGGCACGTTTCCGGGCAGCCCAGGATGTCTTCTTTAACGCTCGGGATGCTGCCAATGCAGAACTTGACCGTGAGTATGAAGCCAACCTTGAGGTCAAAGAGCAGATTCTGAAGGAAGCTCAACAACATCTACCGTTCAAGGATCTGGAAACGGCTCGAGCGGTTATGCAAGATATTCGGGTTCGCTGGGATGAAGCTGGCCGTGTGCCGCGCAAGGACATCAGCCGAATGGAAAGCGAAATGTCCAAGCTAGAGCGGGCGCTAAGCGACCTCGAAGAAGAGCACTGGCGCAGAACTGATCCTGAAACCAAGGCACGGACAAACTCCGCGCTGGCGCAGTTGCAAGAAAGCATCGCGCAACTTGAAGCCGATCTTGCTGCCGCCCAGCAAGCCGGTGATGAGCAGAAGATTGCTGCAACTCAAGAAGCGCTAGATGCTCGACGCGAGTGGCTTGAGGTTGTCCAAGCTGCCGGTGAATAAGCAGTTCCCGTCGTTCATATAGGTTATCCACAGCTCCGGTCGACACACCGTTGGCCGGAGCTGTTCTTTGTCATGATGGAACACATGGTTAGTTCGCATCACGATTTACGTTTCTCTGTCGTCAACCAATACAACCTCTACGTTCCAGGTAACCCCTATACGGCTTCTGAATTATCTGCCATGGCCTATCACGGAGTCTTGCGTCCGCAATTTGGCCCCTATTATGTGGACGTGGATCTACCCGATACACCATCTCAGCGAGCAAAAAGTGTTCGTATGGTGGCAGATCAACTCATCGACGGGAGCTGGACGGCCACCCTCTTGACTGCGGCCTGGATCTATCTGGGAGGCCAGGCTCCAGAAATGTTCGAAGCAGCGACGGCTACACCTCATCGGGGAGCTACACGAGCCACGGTAATGCCGACTGCGTTCCGTCACACGGATTATCTGCAGCGTTCAGAAATCGATGAAGAAGACCTGCGGGTGGTCGGCGGGGTGGTCGTAACGAGTCCTGAACTCACAATTGAAGACCTCCTGAGAATTGGCGGAAGCAAGCGGCATCAACAACAAGCTCACCAACTTTGTGCGTTGGTCGATGTAGCAACGTTGCATCAACGATTCGACTCAGAGGTACCAGGCATGGCCAAAGCCCGTGAGTTGTTAGAGAAGCTAACGCATTCGGCTAGCTCTGCTGCATAATGCACGGAAACGCTACGGAGCTAGTTCGACCCGGTATTCTTCTTCCGATCCGAGCGCCGATAGACGTCATAGACTCCGTCAACTTGACGTACTGCATTCATGAGATGCTCAAGATGATCGGTGTCGCCCATTTCAAACACAAAACTCGTTTCCGCTACCCGGTCCCGTCGCGTTTTGACATTAGCACTGAGAATATTGACGTGGTGGTCAGCTAGAACAGCTGTCAGATCGGACAACAGCTGTTTTCGGTCCAACGCTAAGACCAGAATGTCGACGTTGAAGGTAGCATCTGAGCTGGGTGCCCACTCCACCTCTAGGAGTCGATCCTGTTCTGTTGTGTTGACGATATTGGGGCAGTCTTTGCGATGCACCGATATCCCCGAGCCACGGGTGACGAAACCAATAATGCTATCCGGTGGAACAGGGGCACAGCACCGGGCAAGTTTCGCCATGACGTCTCCCGCCCCAGGAACAACAATGCCAGAATCAGTATGCCGCGACGGGTGTGGAATAGTCGGGATTGAAACTGTATCGGGTTCTGGCTCAGTCTTGTCTTCTTCCGGAGCTAGGATCTGCTCGATACGCTTCAATACGTTTTGCAGCGAAACTGAACCTTCACCGATGGCGGCGTAAAGCCCCTGTATATCTTCGTAGTTCAGTTGTTCCACGACATTATTAAGCGTATCGGTGCTCAACATTTGTTGCAGCGGCAAGGTGTGTTTCCGAGCCTCTTTGGTCAGCAGCTCTTTACCGCGCTCGATAACTTCATCACGGCGCTCTTTGGAAAACCAGTGCCGGATCCGGTTGCGGGCTCGACCAGAACGTACGAAACCTAACCAGTCTTGTGATGGTCCTGCATTTTCATCTTTGTCAGTGAAAATCTCTACAGAATCACCGTGGTTCAGCACCGTATTCAACGGCACGAGTCGATCATTCACCCGAGCACCGACGGTACGGTGTCCAACCTGGGTGTGCACACTGTAGGCAAAATCAACGGGTGTAGAACCTGAGGGGAGCGCTTTGATCTCTCCCTTAGGAGTGAAGACATATACCTCAGACGAACCGATCTCGGTCCGTAAAGAATCTAAGAAGTCATTAGGGTCTGAAGCATCCTGTTGCCAGTCCAAGACGGTCTTCAACCAGCCTGGTGTTTGTGCGTCTGCAGCACCACCCCGCTTATATATCCAATGTGCCGCAACACCATATTCGGCACGATGGTGCATTTCGTGGGTACGAATTTGAATCTCTACGCGTTTTCCGCCGGGCCCGATGACGGTTGTATGCAAGGACTGATACATGTTGAATTTCGGCATGGCGATATAGTCTTTGAACCGCCCGGGGATCGGAGACCACCGCGCGTGCAGTGCTCCTAACACTGCATAGCAATCACGAACCGAATCCACGAGTACACGGATGCCTAGGAGGTCATAGATTTCGTTAAATTCTTTGTCTTGCTCCTGCATCTTTTGGTAGATCGAATAGTAATGCTTCGATCTACCAGTTACAGTTGCTCGAATTTTGACCGAACGTAGCTCCTTTTCAACCTGTTCGGTCAGGTTGGCTACAATCTTCTGACGTTGTGGAGTGCGCTCTCCGACTAACCGAACAATCTCGGCATAGACCTTGGGCCAAAGTGCAGCAAACGATAAATCTTCTAATTCCCACTTGATGGTGTTCAGACCCAGCCGGTGTGCTAGGGCTGCATAGATCTCAAGGGTCTCTTTCGCCTTCCGAGCAGAGGACTCTGGCGCTACGTAACGCCACGTTCTGGCATTATGCAGCCGGTCTGCCAATTTGATCATCAAGACGCGCACGTCTTTGGCCATGGCAATAATCATCTTGCGCACGGTTTCCGCTTCGGCGGCCGAGCCGAATTCTACGCGGTCTAATTTCGTGACACCATCAACGAGTAAGGCGACATCAGGGCCAAAATCTTTAGTGAGTTGCTCCAGCGTGTAATCGGTGTCTTCCACGGTGTCATGCAGTAGAGCCGCAATGAGGGTCTCACCGGTCAAACCGAGTTCGGCCAAAATAGTCGCAACGGCTACAGGATGCGTGATATATGGGTCACCGGATTTTCGGAATTGATCGCGGTGATGATAATTGGCGACATTAAAAGCGCGAATGATGGGTGTGATGTCACCTTTGGGATGGCGCACCTTCAGAGTGCGAATCAGTGGCTCAAGCAGAGGTGAATACCCTCGACCGGTGAGGCGAGCGAAGCGGCCGAAACCACGCGCAGGTGTAGCGTCAGAGCCCTTCTGCCTGCGGTGATGTGAAGCCGGTTGCGTTGAAGCCACAACCCCTCCCCTCTTTGACACATTCAACTGTAACGGATAAGTGTACTCACTTATAGAACGCACTCATGAGTTCTCAGCTACCTCCGAACATCCGTTTAACGGCTGCTGTCCTGTAGCTTGACATTAACGCTACAGGACAGCAGGTCCTACAACATAGTTAACTTCGCAAACGCATTAACTTGAAGTTGCAGTGGGCGTAGTTTCTTCGACAGTCTCATCACCAGTAGGTCGACGACGAAGAATCCTTGCGTCGCGGTCTTGGATTGCTGGTTCGTTCCTACGGAATAATGCATATAGCGGCGCCTGGATGAATAGCGTCGCTAAAGTCCCGACGATGATCCCTACAAAGATCGATAGCGAAATATCTCGTAGGGTACCGGCTCCGAGCAGACCCGCACCGATAAACAGAATTGAACCGACTGGCAGAATCCCCACAATCGAGGTCGTGATTGACCGCACCAGAGTTTGATTGACTGCCAGATTTACTAATTCATCAAAAGTACGCCTTCGGTCCTCCTCCAAGCGTTGCGTGTTTTCTCGGATTTTATCGAAGACCACCACGGTGTCATACAGTGAATACGACAAAATCAATAAGAATCCAATAATGGCAGGTGGGGTGACCTCGAAGCCCACCGCCCCATAAATCCCGACGGTGAGCGCGACAACATAGAGTAAGCCAACGATGGCGGCGGCCGACATTTTCCACGTCCGGAAATAAAATGCCAGATATAGTGCCACGAGCACGAGGAAGACGATCAGGCCAATGAACATTTGCTGCGAAACCGCTGCACCCCACGTCGGGCCTACGAAGTTGGACGTGACTTGTTCCGCAGAAACGTTATAGCCGTCCTCGAGATTACTGGCGACCTGTAGGGTTTGCTCATCGGTGAGCTCTGTTGTCTGGACCCGGACAGTACCCGGCGCGATATTTGTCGCGGTGGCTTCTGCTTCTGGGATGACATCTGTAACGGCCTCTTCCCCGATGGCCGGATCGGTGTTTTCTACGGCGGAGACCGTAAACTCGGATCCGCCGCGGAACTCGATGCCTAGGTTGAAACCTCCGCGTAGTGCTGTGATGCCTCCCGCGACAACCAGCAGCATCAATGCGATAAGGAACCAAGTCTTCCATTTTTGAACGAATGGATATGACTTCTTGCCCGCATAGAGCTCATTGCCCCACGTTGCTAAGCGACTCATGAGTCCTCCTGTACAGGCTCGTAATCCGAGGATTTCGATGTTTGGGCGGCTTCTGCGCGCTCAGCGGCACGACGTTCTGCAATGGTTTGCCGTCGTTGGGCTTCTTTACTCGAACGCCGGTTCCTCTTTGTGCGATGACCAGCGACTTCACTTTCTGGTCGGAACTCGCGGACACGTCCAGCTCCCTGGTACAAAGGTTTTCGTCCCAGCAATGAAGGGTCCATTCCCGACATCGGATGTCCACTTGCAAAGAATTTCGTCTGAGCCAGCAACTGCATGACGGGATGAGTGAATAAGAATACGACGATCAAGTCCGCAATCGAAGTCAGGCCGAGCGTGAAGGCGAAACCACGCACATTCCCCACCGCTACGAAGAACAAGACAACCGAAGCCAAAATGTTGACGAACTTTGAAACCGTAATGGTTCGTTTCGCACGATCCCACCCGTAATTCACAGCCGATTCGAAAGGCCTGCCGTTACGCATCTCGTCCTTGATACGTTCGAAGTAGACAATAAAGGAGTCCGCTGTGAGACCAATGGAAACAATAATGCCAGCGATGCCCGCTAAAGACAGCCGATAGTTATCGGACCACCCCAGCAGAACAATTGCCAGGTAGGTCAAGACTCCCATAATGACAATGGAAGTGAGCGTCACCAGGCCGAGAGCACGGTACTGGAAGAACTGATAGATCGCAACCAAGGCCAGTCCGATAAGTCCTGCGATCAGCCCCCAAAATAGCTGATCTTGGCCCAGGGTCGCTGAAATCTGCTGTTCTGACTCGACCTCAAACGAAATCGGCAGTGCACCATACTCGAGTTGTTCTGCAAGTTGCGCGGCGCTTTGTTCATCGAAGTTCCCCGAGATCTGGGCTCGACCATCAGTAATGACCGCCTGCGAGGCAGGCGCCGATACGATCTGACCATCTAAAAGAATAGCGAACTGATTCTGCGGGGAGCTCATGCCTGTCAAACGCTGAGTAACTTCACGAAATGCCTCGGCGCCCTCGTCTTCGAAGGTGATGTTTACTACCCACTGGTTCGCAGCCACACCGGTAGGGGTGGAAGCCATCCCGTGCTCAGCTGAATCGATTTGATCACCTGAAATCTCGACTGGGCCCAAGATGTATTTGGTGCCCATTTCGAAATCACAGGCCACGACCGCTTCATCCGCAGGAAGATTGTCTCGTACCTGACCAGCATCCGGGGCCGTGCAGTCGTAGCTTTGGAACTCATCATAAAGCTCCGGCGTTATCCAGTTGGGGTCTGACCCATGCTCTGGCTCAGCCTCAGGTTCGGGGATTTCTGAGACATCTACTCGCTCTTCTTCTGGGGTAGCTGTGAATGAACCCGCAGTAATGACCGAGCGGAATTCCATATTTGCTGAGGCCTGAATCAGTTCCCGGGTTTGTTCATCCGGGCTACCGGGCATTGAGACGACGACATTATTGTCACCTTGCGTATTGATCTCGGCCTCTGAGACGCCTGTACCGTCGACGCGCTGTCGAATAATCTCGACAGCCTGGTTCATCTGTTCTGAAGTAACTGCTTCACCGGTCGAGGTTTCTGGGGACAGTACCATCTGGGTACCTCCCTCGAGATCCAGCGCTAGTAACGGGGTACCGTCGGTATTATTCGTCGCAATGCCGATACCCAAGATGGCACCCAGGCCGACAAGAATTACGGCTAACCATGTCAAGGATCGTCGGGCACGAGATTGCGGGGTCTTAGACGCCATAGATATTAAGGACTTTCAATGTTCTGTTTCGTTAGCCAGGAATGTACTGTGGGTTACTTATCGCGTTCGTCACGCGGATCTTTGTATTCCGACCCATATTCAGTGTCCTTGGAATCTGGTGCAGCCTGCTCCGGATAATCCGGGATGTCATCGACAGTGATATCTGATTCAGGCAGTTCCTCAACGTCAGTTTCTTCGACAACCTGACCAATCGCCTGCAAGTGCACGGTGGCATACTGACCTGGGGAAAGCTCCATCACAGCCTTGTTATCGTGATGGTCCACTTCAGTAATAGTGCCGTAGAGCCCAAAGGTCGTCATGACCTGCATGCCCGGCTGTAATGAGGCGCGCTGCTCCTGTTGGGTTTTCATTGCTTTGCGGCTACGACGGATCATCATGAAGAACAGCAGAGCAAGCACTGCCAACATGAGAAGCATAAACATGCCTGAACCGCCTTCCTGACCGCCTTCGGCCTGGGCAAGCACGGTGGCTAATTCAGCGTTATAAGTCATTCGTGATCTACCAACTATCTGCTTTGTATTTGTGCACAGGAATGCACTCACGGTCAATCGCCGCGTTTGCGGTAATTAACACACAATGTCTGAGCCTATCCTAATGGCCCGGTCCAAATATCGTGAATTGCCGGATGAAAGCCGGGCGAGCTCGGCAGTACCTCAGTCACGGTCATCAAAATACAAGATGCCGTCCAGATTCTCTTGATGGCCATAGGCATCTCGGGCTTCATTCTGCTGCGAAGTCTTGGCTAGTGCAGTCGAATCATCCGGAATGAGAGACCATAGCCCCTGTGCTGATGCATCTTCGGGCGGCACTAAGCCCAAATGCTCCCAGGCCGCTGGCATCGCGATCCGCCCGCGGGGTGTTCTGCCGAGGAAGCCCTCACGTACTAAGTACGGTTCGGCTACTGTTTCGACGGTTTCGATTTCTTCGCCTACAGCGATGGCTAGAGTCGACAGTCCTACGGGTCCCCCGTGGAATTTTGTGCAAAGCGCGTCAAGGACGGAACGGTCCAACCGATCTAGTCCTTTTGAATCAACTTCATACATATCTAACGCTGCAGCTGCTGCTTGAGCATCTACGTCGTCTAGTTGATTGACCAACGCCCAGTCGCGAACGCGCCGAAGCAGTCGATTTGCGATGCGAGGGGTGCCCCGGGAACGCGAAGCAATCTCGGTGAACGCTTCAGTGGTGAGCTTCATATCGAGCATGACCGCTGACCTACGGAGCACCATTTCGAGTTCTTGCGTTGAATAGAAATCGAGATGCCCCGTAAACCCAAAGCGATCGCGTAGCGGTCCAGGCAAAAGTCCTGCGCGGGTTGTCGCACCGACGATGGTGAAGTGTGGGAGTTCTAAAGGTATCGACGTCGCGCCGGCACCTTTTCCTACGACGATATCGACGCGGAAATCCTCCATGGCCATGTACAACATTTCTTCGGCCGGACGAGACATTCGGTGAATCTCGTCGAGAAACAGTACTTCACCTTCGGTTAGTGACGACAAGATGGCTGCTAGATCCCCGGAATGTTGAATCGCGGGGCCAGAGGAAATTCGTAGTGGCGCATTCATTTCCTCTGCCACGATCATCGACAGGGTCGTTTTCCCCAACCCCGGCGGACCCGAAAGAAGAATATGATCTGCGGTCGCACCGCGCAGTTTGGCTGCTTCCAGCACCAATGACAGTTGGTCTCGGACTCGATGCTGACCCACAAACTCCGAGAGGTTTCTTGGGCGTAATGCGGCTTCAACTTCGCGTTCTTCGTTCATGGAAGTGCCGGTGACAATGCGATCATCACCGTGATTAGAAGGGGATCCGGCTGTAGTCATAGGTTAGTAACGCTGCCTTGTCTGGCCTTCACCGAGATTTTGCAAGGTTGCTCGGAGTGCGGCCGATACGTCTGAGGATTGGGCCAGTTCTGGATCATTTTCAACAGCAAGTCGAATACCCTTGAGCGCATCCTTCTCATTCCATCCCAGCCCGATCAGTGCTTGTTGAACCTGCTCTTTCCAAACTGGTTCGGCTCCACGGGAGTTGCGTGCTTCAGGCGATTCCGGTTCCTCACGTGGTACCAACTTTCCGGACAGTTCTAGAATAATACGTCGAGCAGATTTCGGTCCGATTCCGGGAACTTTTGTGAATGCTTTATCGTCCTGTTGATCGATATGTTGACGCACTTCATCAGGGTGAAAGACCGACAGCACCCCCAGCGCAATTCGAGGGCCAATACCCGAAACCGTCATCATTGTTTCGAAGATCTCTCGCTCGTCTGCAGTACCAAACCCGTAGAGCACGGGATTATCGTCACGAATCAGCAAGAGGGTTTGAACACTGACTTCCTGGCCTAGCCGCAGTGCAGATAACGTCGTAGGGCTTGCCGAAAACACATAACCAACTCCGCCTACGACTATGACGGCACTTTCGGTACCAATGTGTTGGATTTCGCCGGTGAGCGACGAGATCATGTGTTCTCCCTCTGATGGCAAAGACCATCGTTTGATGTGGAGCATGCCAGGCTAGTCCTGACACGCTCTACGCGTTGTATCATTCTGTTCCGCGCTCTGCGGCGAGCCACATTTTTTGAGCAGGGGTGAGGTTCGCAGGGGCAGTCGGAAACTTCGATGGTTTGGCTGGGCTGGTGAGTTTGCCCGTATCGAGGCCTCGACCAAATAAACCGCCCCGCCACGCATGTGCGATAGCAATGGCGATCGCGTCAGCCGCGTCAGCCGGCTTAGGCGGTGTGTCAATGCCAAGAATGCGGGTCACCATGGCAGTGACTTGTTTTTTATCTGCTCTTCCCGAACCGGTCACTGCGGCCTTAACTTCTGAGGGGGTAAGCAGTGCCGTCGGAATGTTTTGACGAGCGGCCGCTGCAATAGCTACACCGGAGGCCTGAGCTGTGCCCATGACCGTAGGGGTGTTGTTCTGCGCGAACATGCGCTCAATAGCCAGGTGATCTGGCTGGTACTTGGTCAACCATTCATCCATCGCCTGATCGATGACGGCTAAGCGCTGGCCGATGGGCTCGGTTCCTGGAGTGCCTACCACGGTGACGTCAACGAGTGTGGCTTTGCGATTCGCTGCGATATCGACAACAGCGATGCCGCAACGTGTCAGTCCTGGATCCACAGCGCACACACGAAGCCCTTTGGATGCTGGTCGACCTCTACGATTGGTCACTTAGGTGTCCTGGGCTGCTAACTCGTCGAGGACTTCTGCGCTAATTTCAACATTAGAATACACGTTTTGCACGTCGTCGAGCTCTTCAATGGCGTCCCACAGTTGAATAAACTTTTGCGCCGCTTTCGCGTCGAGTTCCACTTTCATTTCGGCAAAGAATTCAACATCGTCTGATTCATAATGAATCTCCGCCTCATCCAGGGCTCGAGATATCTCCTGTACCGCAGACGGTTCTGAAATGATTTCGAAAGCGGTACCGGAGCGAATAATTTCCTCCGCACCGGCATCGATCACGGCCATCATAATGTCGTCTTCTTCGTGGCCTTCTGCCGGCACCCGCACGACACCGCGGCGTTCAAACATAAACGAAACAGAACCTGGATCAGCCATAAATCCACCATTGCGCGTGACGGTGGCACGAACTTCAGAAGCGGCGCGGTTGCGATTATCCGTCAAGCATTCCACAAGTAATGCTGATCCTTCAGGGCCGCGCACTTCATACATAATCTCGTCGTAATCAATGACTTCGCCGGTCAGCCCTGCGCCACGTTTAATGGCACGCTCGATATTGTCGTTGGGTACCGATTGCTTTTTGGCTTTCGTGACCGCAACGTCTAAGGCGGGGTTGCCATCAATATCAGCCCCTCCGGCACGAGCCGCTACTTCAATGGCCTTGATGTGGGTGGCATACATTTTGGCGCGCTTAGCATCTAACGCAGCTTTTTTATGTCGCGTTGTATGCCATTTTGAGTGACCTGCCACGGTATAGAACTCCTCTCCCGTTGAATGCAACGGGCGTTAGGGGTTAACTGATTGCCCCCATTATAGGCACTAGTGCGCTATTCAGCAGTTTTTGGGCCTGCGAGGCTTAATCGACGCTCAGCAGAAGTACTCAGCAAGAGATGTAACCAGGTCAGTACCGCAGACTCGAACCGGTCAGGATCTACGTTCCATTCCCGGGTATGACGAGCATCCCGAAAGCGGATCAAACTCACCAACTGTGGGTTTTTCCTTGCAAGCTGTGCTGACGGTCCAATCGGGACGAAATCATCATCCTCCGAGTGCAAGATGAGCACAGGATGTTTGAGATCGTGTGAGCGTGTGACCCAATCGAGGGAGCTCAAATCAACGGGTGTCGCTAAGCCGGTGATGGTTCTCCCCCAGGGCGATTCGATAAGCCAGCGTCCAAGCTTTCCTGCCGGATGTGGGAGTCGGTTGATTCTCGCTTGGTGCCGTAATACGTCGAGCCAATCAATCACTGGGCCGATCAGGACCAGGCCTCGAACATAGCGGGCCAACGCTGAGCGGTGCACAGTCTGCAGACTGACAGCTCCTCCCATGGAATAGCCTGCTAAAACAACCGACTTCGCGCCATTATTGAGAGCATAAAGAATTGCTGCTTCAACATCAGGCCATTCTGTGGCACCGAGGCCATAGCGTTTATCAGGGGCATCTGGCGCTTCCCCATCGTTTCGGTACGAGATAAGCAATCCGGGCATCCCCATGCGTTGGGCTATGCCCATCATGCGCAGCCCTTCGTTTCGTTTTGAACCACGCCCATGTACGGTAATCATCCACGTTTCATGAAGTGGTGTCTGGCGTGTGGGCGGAATAAACCAAGCCGGAGCTAGACCATCGTCAACTGGAATAAGTACGTCCTGGTAGGTGTAGCCAGCTTGTGCAGGACTAGGCCAAACAAATCCGGCCCAGCGGCCTCGACCAGCGGCGGCCAGATCTCCGTGATACACCTCTTCCACCACCCGGGTGACCGTTTGATTTTTGAGGTTGAAGGAAACGATTTCGCCTATCCGAGCAATGCCTTCTCCAGAATGAAAGACCAAAGCATAACGTCCGCGCACCGTGGTTTGGTTGGTGATGCCCAATTCGACAAGATCCTGTCCTCTCGGACCCGCCCCAGGACGATATGCAACGACTCGGACATCTTCAGCTGGAGACGGTTCGGGAGTGACGACTGTACGGGCAAAGATGGAAGCTAGGGTGGGAATTGCAGCTAATGCTGTGCCGGCAATAGCTCCGGTTACCGCTCCAATGGCGGACCAGCGAATAGTACGTTTCGCCCCTCGATTTTGGGTGCGACGAAATGGTACGCGAACAAAGTTACTCAGGTTGTCATCACCCATGCCTACATTCTTACTTGAATACTCGAATTTCGCTAGCGTGTCGTCGAGTTTTACCTCATTGCGTATGGAGCTGTTTTGCAGTCAGGTAAATGTCTAGATCCTGACCGTGCTGGGCGATAGATTAGCAACATGACACACCACGCTCATCAATCCGATGCCGCAAGCCAACCACTTTCTCGCGAACAAGCTCAGGCGCTGTCAGAGCAACAGTGGCGCGAACGCCTCAGTCCTGAAGCATATCAAGTGCTGCGCCAAGCCGGTACGGAACGGCCATATACCGGCGAGTATTGGGATAGCGACGAGATCGGGACCTACTCCTGCCGCGCATGTGGCACAGAGCTGTTCTCTTCTTCGACGAAATTCGACGCCCGCTGCGGTTGGCCGTCGTTCTACGCTCCCACCGATAACGAGCGCATCACTTATGTCGAGGATCATTCTCTTGGCATGACGCGTGTGGAGGTGCGCTGCAGTAACTGTGATTCCCATCTCGGGCATGTCTTTGCCGGCGAAGGTTTCGATACCCCCACGGATCTTCGGTATTGTATAAATTCCTTGAGTTTAGATTTGACAAAACGCGAAGATTAATTTCTGGGTCTGGAATTTTCGGCGAGTCGTCACGAAATCCTTCAACTCCGGGTTTAACCTGGAGGTGTGAATCCCCACCAAGCTCATGCGCAAGCTTTGCACTCAGCGCCGCAGACGTTCCGGGTCGCATTGGACCAACTGCGGCAAGCCGACACGCGCGATGAAGTTGAGCTCGCTGAGGTGCCAGCGCCCGCCAAGCTAGCCCCTTACGCCGTTGCGATGTCTGCTGATGTCAACGGCAGAGATGGCGACGCCCTGGCTGTTGGGCGTTTTATTCTGTTGTATGACCCGCAGTATTCGCAGGTTTGGGATGGAAATTTTCGTATTGTTACATACATTCGGACCAGCCTCGAGTCAGACGTCGGTGAAGATCCACTGGTTTCCGAGGTAGCTTGGACTTGGATGGTTGAGGCCCTAGACGAGGCGTCCGCGACGTATCGACAGCCCGGGGGGACGGCAAGTCGGGTGCTCTCACAGAGCTTCGGAATGTTAGATCAGCAGGTGGAGACGATAGACTTAGAATTGCGTGCGTCGTGGACGCCCGCCGGTGATCATCTCAACAGACACCTGACCGCCTGGAGCGATATGGTGTGCACGTTCGCCGGACTACCGCCAAGTAGCGACGGTGTGATACCACTCAACCCAATACGAAGGAAGTAACGATTTCTAGCGCCCATCTCACCGCAGATGATTCAGAAGAATCACCTGCTGCAATGTCTGCATCTCAGTCTCCAGAGCAGGGTCCTGAACCGGTTCTCATAGAGGCTCCTGCAGGTGGGATCCCGCCAGTTATCGATACTGAAGCACAACTACACCACGCTGCCGAAAAGCTGCGGGCCGGCTCTGGGCCAGTTGCCGTTGATACAGAACGCGCTAGTGGGTATCGCTATGGTCAACGTGCTTTCTTAATCCAGCTTAAACGCGAAGGTGACACCATATGGCTGATAGATCCCGAAGCGCTTGACGATCTGCAGCCGATCCAAGACGCCCTGTCGGGAGTAGAGTGGATTCTCCATGCTGCCATTCAAGACCTCCCCTCCTTGGGTCAGGCTGGGTTATGGCCCGATCGGCTATTTGATACTGAACTTGCCGGACGCTTGCTTGGGTATCACCGTGTAAGTTTGTCGGCGCTTTTGGAGTATAAGCTCAATATCACGCTGGCAAAAGAGCACTCTGCAGCTGACTGGTCAATCCGTCCGTTATCCGAAGACATGCGGAACTATGCTGCACTCGATGTGGAGTTTCTCCATGAATTGCGCGAGGCGATGACGGCAGAGTTGGCCAGCGAACACAAACTCGAAATCGCCTATGAAGAATTCGACTCACTTCTCACCCGGCCACGCAAACCGCCCCGTAAGGATCCCTGGCGTAAAACCTCCGGTATACACGAAATTACCGATCGTAAGACCCTCGCCATTGTTCGCTCACTATGGACGACCCGTGAGAAGCTTGCGAAATCGCGAGACCTGCCCCCGGGCAAGCTGCTAAATGATCGAACACTCATAGCTGTGGCCAAGGCCAAACCACGGACCGTGCCACAACTTATGCAGATCCCGCGCATGCGCCGTAAAGCAGCCGCTCGGGATGCGCGACGGTGGCTTCAGGCAATACAAGACGGCATGAAAGCCGCGCAGGATCCAGATAAAGTTCCACCGATGCGCGTTAGTTCTCAGGCCCCTCCGGCCATTAAAGCCTGGCGAGAAAAGGATCCGCTGGCTGCCCGACGGCTTCAAACCTGCCGCAAGCGACTAGCTCGTCTTGCGAATGAGCAAAGCATTCCACTAGAAAATCTTTTACTCCCCGAGACGCTGCGCGAACTCTGCTGGCGACCCCCAGAACCGATTACTCCGGATTCGATTGAACGTCGACTCCGGGACCTTGGAGCGCGACCCTGGCAAGTGCAGGCAACATCTGCGATCATCACCGTCGCACTTCTAGATCCAGATCCACTAGATACGTAGTTCTCAGAATGTCAACGCCTCTATGGCTCATCACGAACGGTACTAACACGCTATGAGTTGCTGTCAAAATAAGCCCTCCCGTCGGACGTTTCTTGCCGCAAGTGGTTTCACCACTGCAGCGATCACGCTGGCGGCCTGCACCTCAGAACCTGAACAAGACGAGTTCTCGGACGGCGAGATGACCCCCGCATTGGCGCTTGATGAATTGCCAGTCGGCGAGTCCGTCCAGATGGCGGTCGGGGCCAACCAGATCCTTATGTATCGGGAAAATGCAGAAACGGTACATGCCTATTCGGCCGTGTGCACGCATCAGGGTTGTATCGTTGGTGTAGGCGAAAACGAGCCCACGGCTCCATTTATTTGCCCGTGTCACGCTTCGAGCTTTGAAAAAGTTAGCGGCGCGGTGATCTCTGGGCCGGCATCGGCTCCCCTCACCCGTCATAAAACAACTATCACCGATGGCTGGGTACACGTCGAAGTAGAACCAGCAACATAGTTTGCTTCAGGTGCCGGGCGTGCGGTACTTCCCACGCCCCGGCCTTGGTCGTCCCATCGACTGTCGGTCAGCACCCTTGATCGTAGGATCCCAATCGGGTTCTGCAGCTTTCCTGCGCGGATAGTACCGCTTTATCCACCACCACCAGGCCAGCGAACCTATCCCTGGAAGAATCAGAATCGCGAACATCCACCACAACCGCTGCATCGGATGCACTGGGGCGCTGCTGAGATTCCAGAGCGACCACCCCATGAGCACCAGTAGGCCAATGGATGCTAGAGACAGAGAGATTTCCGCTACGGTGGTGATAATCTGCTGCTTTCTTTTGTGATGGGCGCGACGAGATCAGTACAAGGCGATATTAGCAGCCGGCGGGAAGATATCATCAAGCGCTGCAAGATCATTCGAGGTCAATTCGTGCTCGAGGGCAGCCGCATTTTGTTGGACTTGTTCCACGCGGGTAGCTCCTGCGATAACCGAGGCAATCGGAACCTGTGCTGCTAACCAACCAAAAGCCACCTCGACCTCAGTCATACCGCGTTCTGCGGCAAAAGCGGAATACCGGTCAAGCTGCTCCCAGTTTGCGTTACTGACCATATGTTGCCGGACATAGGATAGTCGAGCGCCCTTTGGTCCGCCCGCTGGATTGTACTTGCCAGTCAGTAAGCCATTATTCAGAGGAAAATACGGGAAGACGCCAAGCCCAAAGGCCCTTGCCGCTGGTAGCACTTCTAATTCGGCTCGGCGGTCCATGAGGTTGTAATGGTTCTGTGCTGAAATGAAACGTTCTGTGCCAATTTCTTTTGCCACATATTCAGCCTGAGCGATTTGCCATCCTGCTAAGTTTGAGTGCCCAATGTAGCGAACTTTGCCATCACGCACGAGTTGGTCCAAAGCGGCCAAAGTCTCCTCGATCGGTGTATGAGGATCTGGCGTGTGGTACTGCAAAAGATCGATGTAGTCGGTATTTAGCCGCCGCAACGACGATTCAACAGCGTTGAGGATGTAACGGCGTGAACCCCGTGCTCCGAAATCCGGTCCATTAGTGCCCCGCATGTCCATACCGAACTTAGTAGCAATAACGACTTCGTCGCGAACGGATTTCAGTGCCTGCCCTAGGTATTGCTCCGACAACCCGGGCTTTTTACCATAGGTATCGGCGGTATCGAAGAACGTGATGCCCGCATCTACTGCAGCGTGCACCACGCGAATGGCTGCGCTTGCTTCCTCGGTGGCTGAATGAGGTCGTCCCAGATTATTGCAACCAAACCCAATGGCGGAAACCACGAGACCAGAAGCTCCAACGCGACGAAACTCCACAACTAGTTCCTTTCTATTTTCATTCGGTCAGCGCGAAAATCAGTCTTCCGTAATGCTTCGTGAGCATATTTCTGCGCCTTGTGGAAATGCACCGTCAGAACGTCAAATGCAAAACTGGCCTTGGCTGATGCTACATCCCAGGCTTCGACTATACCGAGACCACGCCACGCGAGCAGCGCGGTGTATTCCATCGCAAATTTTTCGGCATTGGTTCGTTCAACCCGAGTGGGTGCTAAGCCCTTATATTGAATGAGCACCCTGCAACTTTCTTGATCTAAGTCGTTGATATCGACATAGTCGTCATGGGTGTTCTGCTCCGCAAAAGAGGCCAGCAACGCCTCCGCCTCGGAATGACTAGCCACATTTTCTACGGTAGTTGTTCCCGGCTCGCCGACTTTGCCGTGATGCAGGATAAACTCACCGGTGTCTTCTTCCCACCAGGCTTCGCGATAGCGGGTCGGGCGATTGGCGCCCTCGGGTGTATAGTACATCCGCAGTATGGTCACTGGGGTCCTTGATCTCTGGTCTTGAACTTGTCCGTCACGATACTACCCGTTGACCTTTGGGAGATCAGTGGTAGGAAGAACAATGGCCCGGCAGCCCTGATACGGGTTGCCGGGCCATCAATTCGTCAAGAATTATGACGTATCACCTACGGTGAGGCTTATTTATTTTTCTGTGCCATCTGGCGCAGGACGTACTGCAGAATACCACCGTTGCGGTAGTAGTCAGCTTCACCTGGGGTGTCGATACGAACTGTTGCGTCGAATTCGACCTTGGAACCATCTTCCTTGGTAGCCGTGACGTGAACAGTCTTAGGGGTGGTTCCGTTATTCATCTCGCTGATCCCGGAGATATCGAAGGTTTCGGTACCATCTAGGCCCAGAGAGTCAGCGGAGTCACCGGTTGGGAACTCAAGTGGTAGGACGCCCATACCGATCAGGTTTGAACGGTGGATACGTTCAAATGATTCGGTAATGACCGCTTTGACACCCAGGAGTGCTGTACCTTTTGCCGCCCAGTCACGTGAGGAACCGGAACCGTATTCCTTACCGCCGAGCACGACCAGGGGCGTGCCTTCTTTCTGGTAGTTCATCGCTGCGTCGTAGACGTAAGCCTGTGGGCCACCTTCTTGGGTGAAGTCGCGCGTGAAGCCACCTTCGACACCGTCCAGCATCTGGTTGCGGATGCGGATGTTAGCGAAGGTACCGCGGATCATGACTTCGTGGTTACCACGACGAGAGCCGTAGGAGTTGAAGTCTTTGCGCTGCACGCCGTGCTCAAGCAGGTACTTACCAGCTGGTGTATCTGAC
>Ga0209487_1001606_pt1 | contig 18904 bp, 21 predicted proteins | sample Poulit2012_FD_187524 | JGI IMG/M metagenome (GOLD analysis project Ga0209487, IMG submission 187524) | Agricultural soil microbial communities from Georgia to study Nitrogen management - Poultry litter 2012 (SPAdes) (version 2) | ecosystem: Environmental > Terrestrial > Soil > Agricultural land...
CATTTGAGTACCTCCGTATGCAAATGGTGTTAATTACTATTTTAAATTACTTTGCACTTCTTTTCGATAAAAATGGGTGAAAACCCTTAAAAGTCAAAGGAATGTTTGTTATTCAGTAGACCCTAAATAGTTCCTTAATTGTTTCTTCCTCAAGGTGAGGGGTTTCACATTTCTTATCATTATTAAACTTATGGTTACATTGCCAAATCATACGGCGGTATTTACTGTTGGAGTGCCAGACCTTAGAACCGTACCAACTTCCACATTCGCCACATTTAATCTTTCCTGCAAATATATGTGTTCCACTGTGCCGATTTTTACCTGCCTGTCTAGCCTCAAGTTCTCTTTGCACCATATCAAATATAGCAGGGTCAATAATGGCTTCGTGGTTATTTTCTACATAATATTGAGGAATTTCTCCCTCATTTACTTTCTTTCTCTTAGTTAGAAAGTCAGCAGTATAGCTTTTTTGTAGAAGGGCATCACCTTTATACTTTTCATTTGCCAATATGCTCTTAACTGTACCAGCACTCCAATTTTTCTTTTTAGCTGGAGTGAGGATGCCTTCTTTAGTTAATTGTTTTGCAATGCCATAAGGGGTCATGCCTTGAAGGAACATTCCATATATTCGTTTTATAATAACAGCTTCCTTTTCATTTAATACAAGATTTCCATCTTCTCCTTTATCGTACCCAAGGAAATGTCCAAAGGGGACTGTCACTTTGCCATCCGAGAATCGTTTCCTTTGTCCCCAGGTAACATTTTCTGAAATGCTGCGACTTTCTTCTTGGGCAAGGGAAGACATAATGGTAATTAATAATTCGCCTTTGGAATCCAGTGTCCAGATATTTTCTTTTTCAAAGTATATTTCAATTCCTTTTTCCTTAAGTTGTCTAACTGTTGTAAGGCTATCTACTGTGTTTCTAGCAAATCTGCTGACTGATTTTGTAACGATTAAGTCTATTTTGCCGTCAAGGGCATCAGCTACCATTCGTCTAAAACCTTCACGGCGTTTAGTGTTGGTAGCAGATATCCCATCATCAGTATAGATATCTACAAATTCCCAGTCATCTCGGCTTTTGATGTAATTCGTATAATAATCAACCTGTGCTTCATAACTAGTAGCTTGTTCCTCGCTATCTGTGGATACACGAGCATAGGCAGCAGTTCTTCGCTTTTTCATTTCATTAATAGGAGAGGAGGTAAATCTGCTAATGGTAGCAGGTATGGTTGTTACATTTCTACTTGTTTTTCTCATCCTTTAACCACCTACCTTTGTTTCCAATAGCATGTTTATTACCTATTTGGTACTCAGCCCAAGACTCACGCCTATCATCTGTCCAGCAATCAGTTCTTGCTGTTGATTGCCATTTTTGGGTTAAAATCTGCCCATCATAGAAATGAATGATTAGTTCATCTTGCCCTTTGACCACAACTTTTTCTACATCTTCAGTGAATGTTTCTTCATCAAATTCTTCTAAACTAAGAGCTATAGCGAGATATTTTCTAAGCATTTTTTCTGGTACATCTTTAGGATGGCAGTGAGCGATACCCTTTTCACTTTTTGTCCTGCAGGTCCAAATATAGTAGACCTCTTTAGTATTTTTTCTTTGCCTTTTTCCACTTCGCCTATAGCTCTTTCCACAAATGTCACATTTAATTTTGCTAGTGAAGCAAGTGGTCTTTATAGCCTTGTTAGCAAAGACTCCTAGTTCACGTCTTTTTGCAACCTCAGCTTGGACCTTATCAAATATTTCCTTTTCAATAATAACAGGATGAGTATTCTCAGCATAATACATGGGAAGTTCTCCACGGTTTATCTTTGTTTTCTTAGTGATATGGTCTTCAATATAAGTTTTTTGTAGCAGTGAATTTCCCGTATATTTTTCCTGTCTTAAGATGGCTCTTATGGAGGTGTTTGAAAAGTGCCCACCTGTATAAGATTTAATTCCCATCTCTTTAAGTTGCTTTTCTGTATGTTCAGCTGAGTAGCCCTTGAGGAAATTGTCATAAATAAGTCTTATAACTTCAGCTTCTTCTGGGACAATATTAAACTTTTCACCATCCCATCGGTATCCGTAGATACAGAAGGAATTTACTATTCCTTTTTGGAAGCCTTTACGAATACCCCATTTAACATTTTCACTAATAGAGCGACTTTCTTCTTGTGCAAACGAGCCTAGAAGGGTGAGCATAAGCTCTCCATCATCACTTAGTGAATTAATATTTTCACTTTCAAAGCGAACCTCAATTCCAAGCTCTTTTAGATATCTTACTGTTTCCAGTAAATCTATAGTGTTACGAGCAAACCTTGAAATTGATTTAGTTAGAATGATGTCTATTTTACCTTTTTCACAGTCCTCAATCATTCTTTGAAACTCAGTACGATTGTCTGTTGTTCCAGTAATACCTTCATCTGCATAAACACCTGCATATATCCATTCCTTGTTTTTTTGGATGAAGGAACTGTAATGACTTATCTGAGCAGACATAGAATGGAAGGTACGACCTTTTTCTTCTGAGACCCTAGCATAGGCAGCTACCTTTTTTCTTTTTGGTAGGATAGGTAGAGAAGGCTCTATCTTCCTAACTTTCTTCATTTAATCACTTCCTTTCCTTACTATACATCACTTACAAAGCCAGTTAAGTCAAGGTAATATAGCAATTAAAGGAGCTAATTTAGGTTGATATTTTTTAAGCATTTCATCTTTAAATTGGTCATATTCACAAACTGTGATTAGTCCTTTTTCAAGCATAGATTTGGCAATAGCCATAGTGATCCCATAATCTTTTTCTGTTTGAAACATTTCCTCACTCATGCATATCACCTCCAAAACGGTGGCTGATATAACAGGAATGGCAGCAATACTTTCTTTTAGAATTACCGTAGGCAGTGAAGGGCTTACCACAATTTGCACAGGAGAAAGAATAAATGGCTTTCTTATTTACCATCTCAGGGTGGGCATTCCACCACTTAACACGGCATATATCACTACAGAATTTCAAAGGTTTCTTACCTAGAACTTGTTTCAGTTCTTTCCCACAGTTTTTGCAAAAGGTAAGGTCAATCTTTTTATTCCCTTTTCCAACGTAACCGCCTAGATTGTTTCTTCTACAAAAAGACTTAATTGTATTTATTGAGATGCCAAGAGCATCAGCAATTTTTGAATAACTGAGTCCTAGTTGTCTAAATTCTATAATCTTTTCTTTTTGTAATTCATTCATGGATTTACCTCCCTCTGAGAGGCAAAAGAAAAACCCCTCACTATCTAAAGGACAGTGAAGGGGAAAATCCGTAGTAAAAATTAAATTATTCAGTTTTTATAAAGGCATCAGTAAAACCTGCAGCCTTAACCTTTTTTAACATAGCATCAGCATTAGCTTTAACAGCATATGCTCCTACTTGAACTCTATATAGTTTAGTAGGGGAGGATGATGGGGGAGATGCAGGTGTCTTTTTTGAATCATTTTTGCAACGTAATGTTGCTTTAACATCTGCCCTAAAAGTATCCATACTTTTACCGTGCTTTGGAAACCAATTTCTAGGGTCGCTGTGGTTACTGGCTATTCCTTTTTGATGTCCTTCATAGTGTCCAATGATATCTTTTTCAGTAAGATTATAGAGCTTGCAAAGATGCACACATAGTTCGACAGCTTCTTTATAAACCTTATTAAAGTAGGTAGCATCAGTATGATTATCTTCACAGATTTCAAAACCTATATGCGTATTGTTAGCATCACCACCTGCATGCCATCCCCTATGATCCCAAGGCAGGGTTTGATAAGTGGCGATAGACCCATCCTTAAGCTTGCCAATAAAGGCATGAACGCAGACTTGCCTGCCATCTGGTCTATCTTGATTCCAATGATTATTATATTGATTTTTACCAAGTAGTCCATCATCTGGACCGACATACCTTCTAAGGCTAGGATTGTTTGCACCAGTTGAGTGTACCATAATTCCCTTAGGCTTAATCTTTCTTCCAGCCTTATAACAAGCATTATTAGTAAAAATAAGCTTTCTTAAATTCATTAATTATTTCCCCCTTTATTGTGTAGCTGAGCTAAGACATCCTTTAATTTCTCTGGTATTGGAAGTCCAAGTCTTGATGCATTTTCAAGCATGGAAACCCCCTCATTAGAGCAGTAGAAAAAGATAATAGCAGTCCTAAGCACATTTCCGTCCCCGATAAGATTTGTATCGATGATATGGCCAATCCCAACTAATACAAAGATCAGCACCTTTTTAAATATCCCTCTGAATCCAACTTCGCTGGATAGAGTTTTATCTACAATGGCACACATAACCCCAGTGATATAATCCGCCACCATCAAAGCAACTAAAGCATATAAGAACCCATCAAAACCTCCGAGAAACCAACCTAAAAAGCCACCGAGGGCTGTGAGAGCAATTTGTACCCAGTTCCAAATTTCCTTCATACATAGGACCTCCTCAAATTTAATTTGTATATAAAAAAGGAGCATCTGCAAAACTTGCAAATACTCCTGAATAGATATTTATTGTTATATTTGTTTAGGGAGTGCCTCCCAAATCCTCATATCTTCTTGACCTAAAGACCAGATGGCAATTCCCCTAAGTTTCCATCTATAAGCCGCTTCATTTGACCAGTGAACAAGACTATCTACATCTTGATAATAGAGAATAGAAAAGCCATCAGCATCACCAAGGAAAAGTCTTGATAACCAAATATTGATATCCTTTGGAATAATCTTGACGGTATAATCATTTCCACAGCTAAGAGGTAAAAGTTCTGAATGGAAAAAGTCATAGTCCATAGAAATATCTTCACTTCTCGTTGCAGATTCTTCTATATCACTATTAACAGTAAAAACTTGAAACTCATTATCCCAAGTTACACCAGTTCTATTAAGTCTTCCATACTCAGTTTTACTCCCATCTGGAAATACCACATCAAATCTTTCATATGGCTCATAAGTCCATGAATCGCCCATTCTTAATAGTTCAGACAGAATTCGACCGTCAGAGCGAATACCAGCATAACCTCCTGTAAAACCACTAAGATTTGCAGTGAAACGAAGGATATTACTTGCTCCTGAATAAACTCTTACTCTATTAGCTCGTATTCTCATTTCGATGGTATACATCCTTGGGTTAGAGCGAAGTTCTGATGATGGAGTTTTAGATATTTCAGTATTATAACTAGCAAGTAGGGATGATCCTTTATACAGTTCGATTCGCTGGGTGTTATAATTTAAGCAGCAGAAAAGATCACCACAAAATATCCCTGCTCTACCACTAGTTTCTTCAGTAAAAGCTATTCTAGCTCTTAGGTGAATATCAGAGAAGTTAGTGTAATTCCATGCAAGTTGTCCATAACCGTCAAGCTGAGAATAAGGCCTATTTGAAGTATCATTAGGGTTTTTCCATACATTCCACTCACCACTTAATGTTTTCCAATAGCTAGGAAGGAGTGGATTAGGATCTCTAAAATCTTCATACCAAGCAAGTGCTGAATCTGGTTTTCTTCGAAGAACTTCTGTAGTTAATCTAAACCCTCTATCTGGCTCAGCCATTACACCATTAACGTCCTTAAACTTTCTAGGTGATAAGGTAAACTCAGCCTCACCAGCGAAGGGCTGTTCTTTAAAATTAGAGCAGACACGAAATCCATAAAACAGTACTCCAGGAACTCCAGTAGTTATGCTCACAGTATGAGTACCAGCTGAAAGAAAGACACTAGATGATAAAGAGAGCCAACAGGTAGTTCGCCAATATGGCCACCACAATCTATTTTCAGTAAAGTTTTTACTTACCCCATCAAGGGATATATTGATGCTATTCTTATCCCAAAAGGGAAATAAGATGCGAACGGCAACATCATATGTTCCAGAGTTAGCAATATTAAATTCATATTCAGCCTCACCATCTTCACCAAGGGTTGCTGAGCTAGAGGATAGAATAACCCCCTCTGAATAGGTATCAGGGTTTGCCCCATCACGGTCAATATAGACCGTACCAAATTCTACTTCTTGCTCTTTACTATAAGCAGTTAAATATCTACGTCGGTTATAACTTTCTCCAAGGAGGGGATATGTTCTACTTGTTGCATCTGGGCCTTCCATATAATCGTATACATGGGGTAAAGCCCATGGCACTTTATCATAATCATCCCAATAAGCGATAATTGGAATCATGGGCTGAGGCGGACCATCGTCTGTAAAATTATATCCTCCAGTCATCCAAAGCTGTGCCGCATAATAGGTATTAGAAATTCCACGATAAACATTACCTAGATTTGCAGGTGAATCATGAATTCGCCAGTTCCAACCATATGCAGGTAGTCCTAAAAATATCTTTTCTGGTGTCATAACCCTAGAAGCATAATTATATATGCCTTCTAGCCAATCCCTAGGGGATACAGGTCCAGGAGCAGAGCCTGCCCATGCCATACCATAACTCATGATGGCTGCAGTATCACAATATGGATCTAAGTCCTCGTAAACACACCAGTTCTCGCCACCAACAGAACCCCCTACACTTGTCATTCCTGGTAAGCAAATATTAACTAGCTTTGATGAGTTATAAGCTTTAACAGTATTATAAATGTCACGAAATAGAATATTGGCAGCATCTTTATTTTCATATCCGCCGCCACGTTCTAAATCAATATCAACTCCGTCACACCAAGGGTATTTATTCATAATACGTATAATCTCAGTTAAAAACTTGTCTTTTGCTCCATTAGTATTATTTCTAAGGGCTGTAAAAATTGATGCTGTACCGTGATTCATAATAGTTAAGAGCCATTTAATATGTGGCCATCTATTAATATAAGGTAGCATACTTGAAATACTTGTTCCTGTTTCAGTTATTGTTCCTGTAATATCTACTTCAAAAGTGAAAATGCCTACTGTATCTAAACGGTCACCATAATCTCTTAGTGCCTCATACATACGGGCATTGCCCATGAAAGACCATACCATGCACTTTTTACCTTGAAGATAATTCATAGGCGTTCACTTCCTTCTTGCATTTCTTGAAACTCAAATAAAACCCTTGCAGATTTACCATCCTCAAGCGTTACTATATGCTTACTATCACCTGCTGCTGTATATTGAAAAAAGCCCTCTTTCTCAGTAGGGCTACCATTTTTAAGGCACTCTCGTGTTGATGCTTTTATTGAAATCTCATCGTCTTTATTCACAGAGGATTTAAGCTTTAATCTGTGAGCACCTGCACTTTGAGATAATTCAATACTACCACTAGCCATGTTTTGAATAGGGTATATATGACAATCAAGACCTGCTGATGTACTGCCTAAATTAAAAAGGACAAGTGTTTCTTTACTTCTCACAATTCCGTTATAAAACCTAACAGGAACAATAGTGTCATCTACACGATATTTTTTAAGCATTGTTTCTGTATTAGGAGTATAGCCTGTTAATTTATCACCTTCTTGGACTTGAATATCTGTAAAGTATACCTTTCCTGTGCAATCAGTAATAAAGGGTCTTACACCTATACTAAATATCTTTTTATTTTCTTTTAAATTAATAGTCTCAGAAAACCTTGTAAAAATAGCTGCCATTTCTTCACCTACCCGTCAAGTGTCCATTTGATTTCTGAAACATGACCAGCCCAACCAGTAGCAATGGAGCCGCCTTGTAAAAATAGATCTGTAAAATAAACAGCCCCAGTACAATCAGAAACAAATAATCGGATAGTCAGAGATTTAATTCTTTTACTAGATGAAATATTATGGGCTGTTTGATTAAAAAACACCATTACAATGCTCCTTCCTAAAATAGTTCAATAAGTCTAGTTTCAGTTGTTCCATCTTCATATTCAATAAGGACTTCAATTCCTACTTGACCATTCGTACTTTTTTGAAGATTCTCTGATGCTATTTGAGCCGATATTGTATAACTTCTTCTATTTGCAGGATAAACAGTCTGAGATAAACTCTTTGTCATACCTAGAACTCCCTCAGCCATAAATGAAGCATCTCCCGACACTCCATTATTAGGATCAACAGTAAACCCAGAATTAAGCCAGTAGGTCATACCATCATCAGCTCTTGAGTTTCTTAGGTGGTTAAATGGAACTAAATCTTTCACTTCTTGTCTATCAAGAACATCAGTGGAGGAAAGAATATCTGCTGCTTTATCCCATTGGGCTGAGGAATCACCTAGTTCTCTTAGTTTAGTTGATAACTCCAGCACCGTCTTCCATGGTTCTTGTAAATTATATTGCCTGCGAACAACTCTTGTTTTTACTAATAGATTCAATTCTTTATCATGGACAGTTACAATATCCCCTAGTTTCCAAGTTTCATGTTCATATCCAGTTAGAACGGATAAGTCCATAGCTGATAGGACATAGGAAATTCTAGGTTTAGCATACTGACCTAGACGCATATTGGCAAACTCAATCATCTGATAGGGGTTAGTAAAGGAGGAGGCATCAAGAGTTCCTACCCTTACTTCAGATGAATAAGAAAAATCTTCTACATACTCCTTATTTCCATTAATCGATGCAAAAGTCATCCCGCCTTTACCATAAACATAAAGCCTGGTAATAAGGCTTCTTGTATCTACGACTCGCTCTATACTTTTCATATTCTTTTTATATGAAAATAGTGCTCCGCTATCAGTCCCACCAAAGGTCAAAAGGTGGACGAGGCGATTAGCACTATCAAAAATTAAATCACCACCATGAATATTTTGAGTAGCCCTAAGGATAGATAAAGCATTCTTTTCTGTAGATTGCCAAGTTCTCTTTGTAGTTACCGTGACATTTCCTACTGACCAGCCTGTTCCAAGTAAGGCATAATTCATAGGAGCATCAGGAGTTTCAGCAATAAAGTCTCTTGCTTCTTTTTCAGTACTAAATGATAGATCATAAAAGGCGGCTTCTGCATAAACAATAGTTACTACTTTGCCATCAGAACTCTTTTCATCTTTTATAGTCCTTATACGATAGACATCATTTACAATTTGAACTTGCTTTTCATTATCTAATGTTTCCCTTTTAGGATCATGGAAGGGGAGTTTAAATTCTAAAATATCAGCACCGTTTACTTCACTAGTAACTAAAATATCAAAAGCATTATCAAGTACCGACTCCCACGCTCCATTAGAATTTAAAACTACTGGCCTTGCAAAACCTAATTTTTCATAAGGTGGTCTTGGGATATCATGAAGCTGTATTTCTAAAAGTTTAGGAGTCTTACTTGAATCCTGTGTTGTTAATGTGATCCTGTAACGAATATAAGCTTTATTTGGTGATTGCAACTCACCACTTGAACCAATGGTCTGCCATGCAGTCCAGCTATCCAAATCATCTGAAGTAGAAGTTTCAACTAAACTTATAGAAGTTATTCCTGCAGTATATTCACTTGTTACAGAAACCCTGCCAGTTCCAGAAAGATTACAAATAGCCGCTGTTGTATATAAGATTCCACTTGAAGGATAAGAGCCATCAGTTTCTTTTAATAAAACAGCTCCTGCTTCTTTGATAGCATCTACATCTGAGGAACTATCTCCACCATTAGCAAGCAGTGAAGATTTAAAATAAAAAATAAGATCACCCATATTCAAGTCAGAATCTTTTTCATAAAACCAATCATCAAAACCACCAGCGTAATAATAAGTATTTGCATGCATCCCCATTACAATATCTGCGGTGCAAGATTTATTTAATTCACCAGTAAAGCTCCTAATTGGAGATTGCCAAACAGCCCCATCACTACGATCACAAAGTAAGTTTTGTACTTGTTTATTATTTACTTCGATAATGGAAGCAAAGAAGTACCAACCGTTGTTCTTTAGAGTGATGGGAGGTGTTTCTGATTGATCATAAATCAGTGTTCCCGAAGCATTATATAGCATTAGTCGTGGTCGACCTTGATATAAAGATACATAAAAGATTGGCTGACCAGGACCCTGTCTAGTATTAAAAATGGGGATAAAGGTCTGACCAATGGAATAAGTGGTAGGGTTTATCCAACCACCTACAACTATTTTTTCTCCTAAATCAGTAAAAAAGCCACCATCATTGGTAGCTATTAAATGAGTTTTTTCACTTGTTGGATTAATGATGTTTTGCCTAAAAAACCTGCCTAGTCTACTTGCAGGAAAAGATGCAGATGTTCCTGACCAAGCTGATACATAAAAGTCTCTGTTAAATCCAGAGGCATCTGCAATCATGTTATTACTATCTGGTGCAGTTTCGTTGAATCTCCAAAGAGCTACAGTTTTATTACTAACAGGAAATTCTCCTGTAAAATCTACTTGTGAAGTCAATACTGATTTTATAGCCAAAATCATCACCTCCAGCAGCTATTTGCTAAAATGTTTAATTCTGAAAAAGTTGCATTATTGGTGTTTATTATAATTTCATTACTTCCTTTATTTAGAATAGGGAAATTAAGTTCATCTAAAATAGGCAATCCATTTCTTAGTGTATTGCCGTTTAAATCAGTAACTTTTGCAGTCAGCAATAAACTATCTATGACTAAAATTTCATTTGAAGCTAGTCTTCCTATAAGCTTTAATTCTTCACCATTTGTAGTGATTGTCACAAAAGACGATGACGAACTATCAATATTTCCTTTTAGCTGATAAATAGGGTAAGAATTTATATTTCCTATATTTCGCACTAATTCATGAGAGCCTGTGAGTGAAAGAGTAAATTGCTCATCTGTAATTGCATAGCCGTTAGGGTCTGGGCAAATAAAGGTTAATTCAAAGGAGCCTGCACTACTTAATATTCTTTCACAGTCTATTTCTGTATTTAATCTTGCTAAAAAGAATCTGTCAGGCACATCATCTAGAACTAATTGTTTTAGTCCTTCCAAAGGATTTAGCCATGCAGATATATCATCTAGTACTTTTACTAGATTTTCAAAAGTTCTTTGAGGATAAATATTGCAATTAACTTTAATATACCTTTCAGAGCTGTCACATCCAAAATCAGCAATACCTACTTTACCAGGAACAATCTCATAAGAATTTCTAAGGGGAGGAGATGCTTGCCAGCTTGTAAGTCTTGCTTTTAGTTTCATGTTTTTAGAATGAATACCATTATACATAAAGCCCATACATCAACCTCCTTATACTGTGATGAATCTTCCTTGAGCCCTAGAGCCTGTTTGCATTAGATTATATAATTCTTGTGAAACCTTTCTAATATCATCTTCACTTCTTACAATCATTTGCTGAACTGTAACAAGTGGTCCAGTATTCATAGATGGTGCAAGTCCACCAGTTCCATTTATATTTACATTCGAATCCACATCAAAATCCCTAGGTATTGCTCCTTCAATATCATCTGAAACCTTGTTCATGGCCTTATCAAAACCTTCGCCAAGACCAATAGCCATATTATCACCAATACCTGCAAAGACAGTAGAAGGTGATTTAATACCAAGAACTCCTTTAACACCACTTACAATTCCACCTACGAAACCACTAATCTTATCCTTAATCCAAGATACCATTGAAGAGATGCCATTCCATAAACCAGTTACTATATTTTTACCTACTTGAACTATTGAAATTGCTGCTTTTCCAATTCCAGTAATAATAGCTGTTATAATTTGAGGGATTGCTGCTACAAGCTGTGGTATTGCTTTTATTAATCCAACGGCAAGCTGAAGTACAATCTTAATTCCCATATCAATAATAAGAGGAAGATTGTTTGTAATAAAATTAATTATCCCACTTATTATTTTTGGTAGTGCTTCTATTAACCTTGGCAGAGCATCAACTAATCCCTTAGCCAGTCCCATGATTATTTGCAAAGCTGCGTTAAGTATCTGATCCATATTATTTAATAAGGTATCAACTATTAAAATTATAGCCTCAACAATTGATGGAATTAATTCTGGCAAGGCATCTGCAATTCCTAGAGCAAGGGCTACAACTATTTGTATAGCTGCCTCAATAAGTAGAGGTAAGTTCTCAATAATAAATTCTGCTACTGTAGTTACCAAATAAACCACCATTTCAATTAAAGGTTCGATATTGCCAACAATTGCATCAATAATGCCTGTTAGAAGTGCAATTGCACCTTCTAAAAGTGGAGGCAAGAGAGTTGGTAGCAAAGCTACTAATACATTCACAAGTTCAGTTAGCATGATGGACACCATTTCAATAACTTCAGGGAGGTATTCACTAATTCTTTTAATTCCATCCATTAAAAAAGATGATATTCTCTCGCCAATGGCAGTAATATCACCTTCTTGAAAACCATCATTTAAAATTGCTGTTACATCTCTTACAAGGGAGGTCACATCCCCAACGACCTCTCCAGCCATATCAGAAAACTGCTCGCCAATTGTTATTTGCAAGCCTTCATAGGCTGACTTTAAACTTCGAACAGAGCCTGCAAGCCCACTTTCCATGGTTTCAGACATTTGCAGGGCTGCACCTTCAGCATTGGCAAGTTCATTATAGAGGTTATTCATCTCGTCGCCAGTACCAGATAAAAGTGCGTTAACTGCTGCAAGGTCTTGTTTGTTAAAGATGTTACTCAGTGCATTCATTTTATCTGATTCGGATAGACCACCAAGTTTTTCATTTAGGTCTTCAAAGATTTCATTCATTTCACGAATATTACCTGATGAGTCTGTCACACTAATCCCTAAAGAATTTAGTTCTTTTGCTGCTGCAGAGGTAGGTGAAGTAAGGGACATAATAACATTTCTAAGTTTTGTTCCACCTTCTGAGCCCTTGATACCACGGTTTGCAAGAACACCAAGCATGACATTTAATGTATCAAGTTCTTGTCCTGCATTTTTCATGGTGGCCCCAGCCACTAAGATACCTTCCCCAAGTTGCTGAACATCGGTATTAGACTTTTGAGAAGTCCTAGCCATCATATCCATATAGGAATCCATATCTGAAATCTCAAGTCCTAAGGCTGCCATAGAGTCAGTAACAAGATCTGATGCTTTGGCTAAATCCATGCCACCTGCAGCTGCTAGGGTTAAAACTCCTGGAAGTGCATCAATGGCCTGTTCAGCATCATAACCAGCGAGGGCTAGGTAGTTTAAGGCATCAGCCGATTCGGAAGCAGAAAATCTTGTACTAGCACCAGCCTCTTTAGCTGCCTCTGAAAGTTTTTTAAATGCCTCTTCGCCTTCCACGCCAGTAAGTCCCATAGTTGCTTGCACTTGTTTCATGGAATCTTCATAGTCAGCGTAAACATTCAAAGAGTCCTTTATCCATTTGCCTGTAGCTACAGCACCTGCACCTATTGCAGCCATAGCTGCTGCAGCCGCTTTTAGTCCTGCAACTAGGGTTTTACCAGCAATCTCTCCAGCCTGTTTTAAGCCACCTACAAGTTTATCAAGCTTTTCTCTATTGAGCCTTTTTACTTCTTCTTGAGATTCTTTTAATTCACGTTCCATATTATTTAGTTCGGCATTGGCATTGTTAAGCTGTGTCTGCCAAGAGAGAGTTCTTCTATCATTTTCACCAAAGGAGGCGGCAGCATTAGATAATGCTTTTTCTAAAGTAGAGACTTTTTCTTTTTGTGCATCTATTTCTTTATTAAGCTGGTTGTTTCTAGCTGTAATGGCTTGAATGGATTTGTCGTTTTTATCAAACTCAGAGGATACAAGTTTCATTTCTGAGCCTAAGACCCTAAAGCTTTGATTGATTTCTCTAAGGGCATTTTTAAACTGCTTTTCACCCTCAATACCAATTTTAAATCCAAAGTCTGACACCTTACCACCTCCTTAGATTCCCATAGGAATAATCTCATCAATAGAAACTTCTCTTTTAGGTTTTGCCATTCCAGTAAATTGCTTGTGAATTTCCCATTGATCCAAAATCTCCCCTATTGGCATAAGCCAAACATCTGGTTCTGGTCTATGAAGCTGAGTTACTCCATAATAAATAAGTCGAGCAAACAATTCTTCATCGCTTACTCGACTTGCTCGTTTTTTGAGCTTTCATCCTCTGATTCTATATGTCTTTTAGTTCCTTTAAACATAGCCTCCATAATTGCATCTTTATATGTTGCCAGTTCATGAGGGGAGGTTAGAAGCTCTACATCATCTTCGGTTAATAGTTCTTCCTTTTCTCCATTAAGTCTGTTGTTGATTAAGATGCTTTGATTAGCCAAAAGTGCAATAAGCCAGACAATTTCTTCTAGGGCCATCTCAAAGTTTTCTGCCTTCATTAACTTTTCACCTAGATTTTCAAGGCCGCCATAGCGTTTTGCTATTTCCTTTGTTGCTTTTGTAGTTAAAATAAGGTGATATTCTTTGCCACCTATAGTTATCAGGCTACTACGCTCTTTGTCCATAATATTCCTCCTTATTCCTCTGTTCCATTAGCAGTGAAGAGAGGTTCATAAACTTCGTTATACCAGCCAGTTATTATTTCAGAGGACACACCCTCATCACCCTCACTAACTTCAGCCTTCCATGGGTGCTTTCCTTGACCGTCAAGTTTATTTCTACGAATGACAGTCCCTTCAATGGTAGGTGTTGAGAAAGTAATACTATCTCCTTTAGTAGCAAGGTTCGTAGCTGGGATGCCAAACTTCACACGGTATAGCCAAAAGTAACGATATTTTCCGTTTGCTTTTTTAGCCCTAAAACCTATTGCTACAGGATCGCCCCCATCTTCACTTGTCGAGATTAATACTTTGTTATCATCAATTGTTGCCCCTGTTAAATCACTGGCAGCTTCTACACCAATATCATCGATTCCAAGAGAGAGTGTACCATTTTGAAATTCCTTAATGATTTCTGCAGCACCGTCATCTGCATAAAGGGTTGCTTCTGCAAGTTCAACTGAAAGCTCCGCACTAATTGCTTTTGCTAGAGGAATAGGGGTATCATAGGTTTCATCACCGTTTGTATCTTCTGTTATTTTTGCATAATAAAGTCTATCAAGACCGATTGTTGCCATATGTTAATCCTCCTTATCCAACTTAAATTTATATGATTTTGCTACATCTAGAGCATAGTGGTGATATCCAGTATCGTCCTCATGCCCTAAATATCTCATATCAGTTATTGTAAAACCCGCACCTAAAAGGGTACGGGTTAGTTTGTTTTTAATCTTTATATAATTTCCTTTAGAAAATAAGGAAAGTCTTAATTCTTGTACTTCATACTCTGGAAGATTATCTGCATAAACCTCAAATAAATCTACAAGAGGAGTTGCAACAAGATAGATATCGGGAGGGTTATCTGAAAATACTCCTGTTTCTATGGGAATGTCACATATGTTTGAGAGAGTATTTATTTCACTTAGAATACTCATATGTTTTTTACCTCCCGATCAAATCTTTCCCTCATAGCATCAATACAAGGTTTTCTCGAAGTTCTTCTAGCAGGCTTCAAAAATGGCTTTGGTGGTTGATTAGATTTTCCATACTCAAGGATATTTGCAATTTTAGCATTACTGTCGCCATCTTTTCTTGGCTCTTTAAAACCTACCTTTACATTATGGTTTCCATTTCTATCTAATAGAGCAGGGGAGAGACCGAGGGAGGATACAAGTTCCCCAGTAGAGCGACTTTTTACTTTTGTTCCTTTTCCAATGGAGGACTTAAGATTAGATTTTACGTGTTCGAGGACAACTTCACCACCAGACTCAAGTACCTTAGGGATAATTTCATCCGTTTTATCACCAAGTTTTGAAATCTTCAATAGAAAATCTTCAGGCATTCTCATAGACACTTTAGCCATCTGATACCACCACCTTTTTTGCTAGAACTTCAACATACATTCCACGGTTTTTTATGTCCTCTACACTTATAATTTCATAACGGTCACCACTACAGCCAATTATCATCTTTGATGTAATATCCACATCTGGGATTTTACGAAACCTAAAAAGGGCACTAGCTTCTGAAAACAAGGTTCTGTTTGCCCATTTTTCACTAGCATGCCTTTCTTCTTTATAGGCTCTTATGGTGGCTAGGATATTATCATCAACCATACTAAATCCTTCATCATCTTTAATTCTTTCAACAAGAATAATATCTATAAAAGTATTGATTTTTCCAAGTCCCATAACCTACACCTTCCAATCCTTATCAAGGCGTAAAAGATTATTAATCGTTTCTCTTGCTTGCTGACCTGCAATAGCGGTATCAGCAAAGAAGCCACCTGTACTACCATCACGACTTTCATAAAAGTGAGAGGATAGCATAATGATAGCTTGCTCAGTGACTGGAGACATTACATTTTCATTGTAGTATCCTTCTTTTAAATGTTGATAGCTCTCAGCATAGGATATAGCGGCGTCAATATACATTTCCAAAAGCTCATCATCTTTATCGTGTTCAAGTATTAGATTTGCTTTAACTTTTTCAATTAGTGTCATTAGCCGCCACCATCCTTTCTTTATGGAGTATCATCTACCATTAGCCCTGCAGTTTTTAACTTAGAAAGCAGAGCATTAAAATCTGTGACTAAATCTTCTATTGTAGTAGCAGTGCTTTCAGATTGGTTTTCAATAAGAGAGAGGCCAACTACTGTGGCCTCATCCTTAATTTCCAATGTACCGCCTATAACGGTTTTCTCTCCGCCTTGTTCCGTATAATTTTTAGTATTATAACTCATCTATTTACACCCCTCATTAAGCTTTTTGCTGCAGGACTTTAATTGCTTCTGGAAGGATAAGTTTTCCGTCCACCCTTTGGCTACCTAAGAAACCTACTTGACCGCTAGTTGCAAAAAGCTCATTTAGTCTTTTGAAAGAGCGACCTTGTCTGTCAGCAATCCAGTAGTATCCAAAATCACCAAAGGCGATGGTCTTAGCACCAGCCTCAAGAATAGGAGCATAAGCAGATGTATATACTGGACGATTAAGCAAAGTATCTGGTGTTCCTGCTGTAAGTGATGGCTGCCATAAATATTGACCTTGACCGTCCTTTAATTTACGAATTGCCTTTACTGTAGCATCATTCATTATGAAAGCAGCATTTTTCCTGTAAGGAGCTTTAAGAGAATATACTAAATCAATAATCTCATCTGCTGTGATTGCAGTAGCAGAGCCCGCTGTTATTCCAAGCTCAGCACCACCTGTAGCATTAAATATCCCTGTGGGTTTTCCAACTCCATCGCCAACGAGGAATGCTTCTTCTTCCTTAGCACCGATTCTTCTTGCAAACTCAGTAGAGATATAGCTTTCAATATTAAATATACTGTCATTTAAAAGCTCATCAGATACTTTAATCATAGTTCCAAGCTTATAAGCTCCGATGGAAGTTTGCCCAAATACAGAATCACTTTCTTCATATTCTTCGCCTTCATCAAGCCAAGATGCAGTTCCTTTAGTCACTACAACAGGAATCTTTTTGTCGCCGCTTGAGGTTTGGATGACTTTAGCAAGTTTACGGAAGATATTCTCTTCTTCAAGGGTTTGAATTAAAGTTCTTTCAAATTCATCGGGAACAAGGTAACCTCCTTCTGTATCATCACCTATGGATAGAGAATTAAATACATCTGACTTTGGATTTTTGGTTCTCATAACATTCCAGAAGGCTTTCTTATACTCATCAGATGCACGACCTTCTTTCGTTTCCCCCATACCATTGTTAGGTTTATTAGAGAGGGGAGTGGAAGTAGGCTTTGATAGTTCTAAATCGAGAACGGCTTGTTTTTCTAACCTGTCTATCTCTTTACCTAAATCAACTACATCTTGTTCCATTCTTTCATAGGTAGCAGTATCTTCAGCTGAAACAAGCCCTTTGTCATCTCTTCTTGCATCTAAAAAAGCTTTGGCACTTTCCCAAAGTTTCGCTCTTTTTTCTCTTAATTCTAATATTTTATTCATTGAATATACCTCCATTTATTTAATTAGATTTAATCTTGTACTTAGTTCTTTATAGGAAGTGCCAGCAGGTGGCTTTTCCTTTTTGGGTAGTTTACTTAATATAGAATTGACAGCTACCATATTACTGAAAGCTAATCCTTCAAGGTTTTTATCTTCATCACCCTGTGCAAACATTATTTTATCTGCAAACCCTAAGTCCACAGCCTTTCTAGCATTGAACCATGTTTCCTCATCCATAAGATGAGAGAGCTCATTCCTTGGTATGCTAGTTTTTAACTCATAAGCATTAATGATGCTTTCTTTAACTTCTGATAGCATTGCTTTGGCTTTTTCCATTTCACTTGCATCGCCAAAGGCAATAGTCAACGGATTATGGATCATCATTAGACCTGTAGGTGAAATTTGTACTTCAGTACCAGCCATAGCAATAACGGATGCCGCACTAGCTGCAATTCCATCAATCTTAACTGTGACGTTGCCTTTATAATCCATTAACATATTGTAGATTTGACTAGCAGCAATGCAGTCGCCACCAGGGGAATTAATCCAAACAACAATATCTCCAGATTCACTATTTAACTCATCTTTAAATAGTTTAGGTGTGATTTCATCTCCATACCAAGTTTCATCAGATATCACACCATTTAAAAATAAAGTCCTTTCATCATCATTCTTTATCCAGTTCCAAAACTTCTTTATTTTCATCACCTCCAGTGTTTTTATTCGCATAAGCACCAACATCTTTAAGCTTTAGCATATTGCCATTGACCATGTATGTGTTTCCACCTTCATCAGAGGGTATAGGGTTCATGTTTTCTAAACTCCTTACATCGTTAGGAGACATAAATCCATTTTGAATGCCGATAGAATAACCTCTCATTCTTGATTCATAGTCCCCACGAAGAAGGCCTTCAACTAAGAAACTAACAAAGTACTTGTGCCTTTCTTCCTCAGAAAACAAGGCTTTATTAATAGATTGCTCTATTCTAACAAGCCAAGGTCTTATAGTATGAACTACAAAGCTTATAGATTGATGTTCAATATTTGAAAAAGTAGCTCTTTCTAAATCACCAACTAAATGGGGAGGGACTCTAAATATTCGACAAATTTCCTC